>QWCC01000396.1_pt1 | contig 15625 bp, 15 predicted proteins | sample 1972491 | NCBI WGS metagenome assembly QWCC01 (sample SAMN09866718, study PRJNA288562) | Human oral metagenome isolate term5_saliva, whole genome shotgun sequencing... | isolation source: mouth | host: Homo sapiens | place: USA: California
CGAAGAGAGTTATTTAATTAAGTTTCATAGATTAAATACTAACCTTCAACGCAGTTTGCAACGCCATTTTCAGTTTTTACAGAAACAGCGATTCCACTACCAGCTACGATAGCTCCGTCTGTGCCACATTTAGCGTTGTTAGAAACTTTCATTTGACCAAGTGCAGTTGGCGCACCTGTAGCTCCAGTAGCAGGAACAACTGTATATTGAGAGTTTGTTGAAGGATCATTAAATGTTGTTGTCTCGTTTGTTGTGATATATTTGCTAATAAAATCACCCTTTAGAGCTGTTCCATCCCAAGGTAATTTTCCTCGGTTGTTTGAAGTGTAGTCTGTTACTGCTGCGCGCAATCGTGAAGCATCATTCTTTCGTTGCGTATCTCGTTGGCTTCGTTGTAGAGCAGGTAGCGCTAGGAATACCATCAAGAAGATAAGTCCGGCAATGGCAAGCACAAGCACAACTTCGATAATTGTGAAACCTTTTTTATTATTTTTATTAATTGAGTTCATACTGAAAATCCACCTTTCTAATGAACGATTATTATTGTTATTTTTATTTACGGTCTGTCCGTATGCAACCATTAAAACATAAGCATAATCATTTTGCAAGCATTTTTTTGAGGATTTTTTAGTTTTCCACAATTTTAATTTATTTCATTAAAATTTTTTTGTACGAATACCTTTGAGCTGTTCGCCACGAACCAATAGAATCAGCATTAAAACAGCGGATTTCACCATCGCGAATTTCAGAAATTTCAATAAGGGCAGGGTTGTAGAGTACGCGTTTTTTATAATATCGCAGCTCTTCATCTTTTACATCGTGACGACCCGGAAATACTTCTAAGAATTGTACCTTAGCACGGTCATAAAAATAGTTTTCGAAACCGCTTGGCGGAAAGAAAAAAGCTGGTTTTAAGTTCATTTTTGAAAGAATATATTGAATATCGCCCAAAGTTGCACGAGCTTCAAGCGAAATAAAAGCATAAACACGACCTTTTTTGCTTTTGAAAATTGTAGCTTCGGCTGAATATCCAACCGAAAGATTGCGCAAAATAACTTCTTCAATTCCAAAATTAACACCAAAATGTTTTTGCAAAAATTCTTCAAGATTTTTATCAGAATAAGCGTGATTTTTCATAAAGATATTTTAGCACATTTTCGAAAAAAATGGAAATTTAAAAGAAAATTTGCTATAATCAAAAAATGGAAATTACGGCAGGATTAAATAAAAACCAAAAAGAAGCGGTGGAAACATTAAGTGGGCCAATGCTAATTTTGGCAGGTGCGGGAAGTGGAAAAACCAAAACCTTAACACACCGAATTGCGAATATAATTGCGCATGGAACACCGAGCGAGGCAATTTTGGCGGTAACTTTTACCAACAAAGCCGCACGTGAAATGCGAGAGCGCCTAGCTGAATTACTCGAACGTGATGCGAATGACCGTTTTTTTATGCCCTGGATGGGAACTTTTCATGGAATTTGCGTAAAGATTTTACGGAAAAAAGGCGAGGCGATTGGTGTTGCAAATAACTTCGTTATTTATGACGAAGACGACCGCCGAAATTTAATTAAAAAAATAATGAAAGATCTGAAAATCGATGAAAAAAACTTAAAGCCACAAAGTGTTTCAAGCGCAATTTCGAACGCTAAAAACCAGCTTTTAACGGCCGAAGAATTTTCGAACGGTGCAAATTGGGGTTTTGAACAAAAAGTGGCTGAAATTTTCTTGCGTTATGAAGAAGAACGAAACAAAGCTAACGCTTTAGATTTTGATGATTTACTTTTCGAAACGGTAAAACTACTTCAACAAAATAAAGAAGTTCGTGAATTTTGGCAAAATAAATTTAAGCATATTTTGATTGACGAGTATCAAGATACGAACGCCGCACAATATGCGATTATTAAAATGATTGTAAATACTGATCAAAATATTTGCGTGGTCGGCGATGATTGGCAGAGTATTTATTCTTGGCGTGGGGCAGATTTTACGAATATTTTAAATTTCGAACGCGATTACAAAGGTGCAAAAGTGATAAAATTAGAACAAAATTATCGCTCAACTGGCGCACGAAAATTTAGTGATTTTGCAATTCTTTATCGCACAAATGCGCAAAGTTATAATTTCGAAAAAGCAATGATTCGTTTTCAAATTCCGTATAAAATTTTTGGCGGAACACGTTTTTATGACCGCAAGGAAATTAAAGATATTTTAGCATATTTGCGCGTGATTTATAATCCGCTTGACCGTGTAGCTTTTGAGCGAATCGTGAACGTACCGGCACGCGGTTTGGGCGCGGTGAGCCTTTCAAAATTCTTGGATTGGCAAAGTTCGAACGGTTTAGATTTAATCTCGAGCCTACTTCAAGCAAGCGAACTTTCAACTTTAGCAACGCGGGCGCGAAAATCTTTAGAAAATTTGGGTGAAATTTTTAGAGAGTGTCAAATTTTAAGTGAAAATTCAAGTAACCCAAGTGAAATTATCGAACGAATTTTGGAGCGGACAAATTATGGTAAGAACGAAAAACTAACCGAAAACGAAGCAACCGAACGCAGTGAATATCTTTCCACATTAGTGAGTGAAGCAAAAAACTACGCAGATTTAGCAAGTTTTTTGGAGGATGCAGCACTGATGAGTTCAAGCGATGCGCAAAGTGGCGACGAAGTAAACTTAATGACACTTCACTCAGCAAAAGGTTTGGAATTTCCAGTCGTATTTCTTGCCGGAATGGAAGAGGGCATCTTTCCACACAGCCGAGTTTTTGATGTAGGTGAAGATAATCTAGAAGAGGAACGCCGCCTTTGCTATGTGGGGATGACGCGCGCTAGAGAAGAATTAATTTTAAGCTACGCTGAATCGCGAGCAGTTTTTGGGCAAAGGAATTATTCAAGCCCGAGCCGATTCATTACAGATGCCGAGCTGGAATTGCCGAAAAAAGATTTTGGCGGATGGAATAATTTTTCAGATGATTACGAAGATGATTTTAGCCAAGAAGTTTCTTTTGATGATTTTTATTATGATGAAGCAGGATTACAAATTGGCGACCGCGTAAAAAGTCCAGCTTTCGGTGTAGGGAAAGTGCTCGAAATCGATGGAATGGCAATTGAGATTCAGTTCGAAAATGGCAAAATTCGCAAATTAAATGCTGAATTCGCACGCCTTGAAAAGCTCTAAAAATTTGACCTTTCGAATTTTATTTGCTAAAATAGATTTAATAATGCGAGTTTTACAACCAATTTATTTTTATAAAAAACAGCTTACAATTGCGGGATTTATCTCGCTTGGATTTTTACTTTTATTAAACATTTTTGCAGTTGCTGGACGAAATTCCGCCAAAGCTAGCGGCGAGGGAAACAAAATTTTAACTGTTTTCGAAAATGGCCAAAGATTTTCTTTTAAAACTAATGCAAAAACAGTTCGAGAAGCATTAAATGCGCAAAAAATTAGTTTTTCGAAAGATGATACAGTTGAGCCAAGCCTTGATGGCGAACTAACAGGCGCGGAATATAGCGTAAATATTTATCGCGCAAAACCAGTAATCATTGAAGATGGTGATTCGAAAATAAAAGTAATGACCGCCGCACAAACCTCACGGCAAATCGTTCAAAAATCTGGAATTAAAATTCATAATGAAGATAAAGTTTCTTTCGAACAATCTGGCAGCATTCTTGAAGATGGAACAACAAACTTATTAAAAATTACACGAGCAAAAGAGATTTTGGTTGAACTTTTTGGCAAAATCGAAAGTTTTCGAACACAAAGCAAAACCGTAGAAGATTTCTTGAAAGAAAAGAATATATCGCTCACAAAAGATGATGGAATTTCAATTGATAAAAAAACCACAATTTCGAATGGTTTGAGTTTTCGAATTTGGCGAAACGGTAAGCAAACAATTACAACCGAAGAAGAAGTTGCTTTCTCAACCGAAATAATTAAAGATGCGAATAAAGATTCTAGCTATAAAGAAATAAAAGAAGCCGGAGAAAAAGGCTCGAAAAGCGTAACTTATGAAATTGAAATGCAAAATGGAAAAGAAGTTTCACGCAAAAAAATTAATGAGACAGAAATTAAACCGGCTAAAAAACAAGTTGAGATTATCGGCACAAAAGTGAACTTACCGGCTGGCTCGCACAGTGATTGGTTGAACGCCGCAGGAATTTCTTCAGGCGACCACGGAATTGCAAATGCAATTATTGGTCAAGAATCCGGCTGGCGAGTTAACGCAACCAACAGATCAAGTGGAGCTTATGGAATTCCGCAAGCGTTGCCTGGCTCGAAAATGGCTTCAGCCGGAGCTGACTGGCAAACAAACCCAATTACGCAGCTTAAGTGGATGAATTCTTATGTACTTGGTCGCTATGGAAGCTGGCAAAATGCTTACGCCCATAAAAAAGCAAAGGGTTGGTATTAGTGGCAAATTTGAAATTTAATCAAAAATCTGGTAAAAAGTTTTCGAAAAAAGCTAAAAATAGCGAAAATTTAAACTTAAAAAATAATAAATCACTTGGTCAGCACTGGCTGCGAGATAGGAATGTTCTAGATGGAATTGCAGAAGAAGCTGAAATCAAAAATGGTGATTTTGTACTTGAAATTGGCCCAGGGCTTGGAACTTTAACTTCTTCACTTTTAAAATCTACAGGTAAAGATGGTGAAGTTCTCTCAATCGAGTTTGATGAAAATTTGGCAAAAAAACTGCCAGCGCAATTCCCAGGGAAAAATTTAACCGTAAAAAATACGGATTTTTTAGATTTCGATCTTTCAAAATTGCCAAAAAATTATAAAGTTGCCGCAAACGTACCGTATTATATTACTTCAAAAATTGTTGAAAAATTACTCACTAGCGATAATAAACCAAGTATTGCCGCACTTTTAGTGCAAAAAGAAGTTGCTGAGAGAATTTGTGCAAAATCTGGTGATTTAAGTGTTTTATCAGTTGCATCACAGATTTATGCCGATTGCGAACTTGGCCAATTTGTACCACGAGAGTTATTTACACCACCGCCAAAAGTGGATTCGCAAGTGGTAGTCTTGAAAAGTCGCGAACAAAATCTGATTGAAATTTTTAATTCGAAAAATAATTGCAAAATTTCTGAAAGGGAATTTTTTCGAATTGTAAAAGCTGGCTTTGCCGCAAAACGCAAAAAAATTGTCAAAAGTTTGAGTGCTAATCTTGCAATTTCGAAAGAGCGAACAACTGAAATTTTAGAAAAATGCGAGATTTCGCCAGATTTGCGAGCACAAGACCTTAAAATAGAAGAATGGCTTAAAATTTCAAAAATATTCTATAGTAAATAAAGCGCTACTGCTTTTTACAATATTAGTAATATAATTGAGTTATGAAAGCAATCAAACTCAACAAAAATCAAAACTTAACCAAAAAGGGATTTACAATCATTGAAGTTGTTTTAGTATTGGCTATAGCTGGTCTAATATTTTTAATGGTATTTTTGGCTTTACCAGCACTTCAACGATCACAAAGAGACGCGCAGCGAAAGCAAGATGTCGCAATGGTCGTGACGGCCCTGCACAATTGGAAAGCTAATAATAAAGGGCGAGGATATGCAAGTATGGGGAATAGTGTATTAACACCGCTAGCAGATCTAAATGAAGAACAGAAAAAATACGGAGTAAATAACGGTATTGAACCAATAGAGAATAGCCCTTTAAATAGCTATATTAGTTTTAATCTTAAGAGTGGTAAAAATAAAAACGATAGTTCTTCGAGCTTAAGTTTAAATACTAAAATCGTCACAACATCAGTCAACACTAATGTTACACTCTTTAGAATAGATAGTCCTAGTTTTAGGGATCACGAAAGAATTGCAGTAGTAGTTGGTATGGGGTGTGATAATATAGAACTAGCATCAAATAGATCAGTTGTACTGAGAAACATAAAAAAAGGAGCGGCCGCAGTTGTATATTTACTAGAATCCGGCGGAGCTTATTGTCAGGAAGCCTAAAACTCTTGGGCTTTTGTTTTTATTTGAATTTTATGATATAATTATAAGCAGTATGACGAAGAAAAAACTTTATATAACAACTGCAATTCCTTATGCAAATGGAGCGCCTCATATTGGAAACGCTCTTGATTACTTAATTGCCGATATTTGGGCGAGATACCAGCGCCAGCAAGGAAATGAAGTACGTTTTCAGGTTGGAACAGATGAGCACGGTAATAAAATTGCTGAAAAAGCCGCCGAAAATGGTTTAACTCCACAAGAATATGTTGACGGAACTGTTCAGAATTTCAAAAATTTGATGGACAAAATGAAAACAACTTACACCGATTTTGTTCGAACAACAGATTCACACCATGTCGGAGCATCACAATATATTTGGATGAAACTTCAGCCATATATTTATAAAAATACTTATGAAGGATGGTATTGTACAGGTTGTGAGAGTTTTTACACTGAAAAAGAAGTAACTGAATTTCATGGCGTTTGCCCAAACCATCAAAAACCTTTCGAAAGGCTTTCAGAAGAGAATTATTACTTGCGAATTTCAGAATTTACACCAAAAATCATTGAAGCCATTGAAACTGACCGAATGAAAATCGTGCCAGAATATCGCAAGAAAGAATTTTTAAACTTCTTGAAAGGCGGGCTTGAAGATGTTTCAATTTCACGGCCAAAAAAGAATTTAACTTGGGGTGTACCTGTTCCTGGCGATCCGGAACAAATAATGTATGTTTGGATTGATGCACTTGCAAACTATTTAACCGTGATCGGATATCCAGATGTTGCAGGCTGGCAAGAATTTTGGCCAGCAAATGTGCAAGTTATTGGAAAAGATATTTTACGCTTTCATGCGGGAATCTGGCCAGCAATGCTTCTTGGGCTTGATTTAGCTTTACCAAAAACTCTACTTGTTCATGGCCACATTTCAAGCAACGGTGTGAAAATGAGTAAATCGATTGGCAATGTGGTTGATCCGAACGAAATTATCAATAATTACGGGCTAGATGCTTTTAGGTATTATTTCTCACGGCATGTTGCAACTCAAGATGATGGAGATTTTACCTGGGAGAAGTTCGAAAATGCCTACAACAACGAACTTGGTAACGACCTCGGAAATTTGGCTTCACGTGTAGCTAATATGGTTAAGCGTTATCAATCTGGCGTGGTTGGTGAAATTCCTAGCGATGAGCACGATCGCCATACTTACAACGAGTATATGAAATCTCTAGAATTCAATAAAGCGATTGATGAAATTTGGGGATTGGTTCGCGCCCATAATCAATATATTGAAGGTGTAAAACCTTGGGAAATTGCCAAGAAAGCAAAAGAAAATAAAGATGAAGAAAATCATCTAGCAGAAGTTCTTGCACACTCTGTGTCAGGTTTATTGCAAATCAGCAAAATGCTTGAACCGTTTATGCCAGATACGGCCGAAAAACTTCAAACGATTTTTGGTAGTGGCGTAATTCGCGACGAAGAAATCGGCTTGCTTTTCCCAAAAATTTATCTTAAAACTGAAGATCCACGTGCCGCAAAAATTGCAGCCGCAAAAAATAATCAAGCTAAAAAATAACCAGAACCTCGGCTTTAATGCTGAGGTTTCAACTTTCGAAAGGATAAAATGAAAATTATTGATTCACATTGCCACGTTCACGATACGAATTTTCCAATTCCTCAAGAAGAAGTTTTTGAGAATATGCAAAGTTCTAAAATCTCGAAAGCAATTTGCATTGGCGAAAATCTTGAAAATTCTAAAATTGGCGTTAAATTTGCTGAAGAAAATTCTAGCAAAATTGAACTTTTTGCAGCGATTGGCGTTCATCCACATGAAGCCGAAAAATATGACCCAGAAGAGTTAGTTCATGAACTTGAGCAGCTTTCGAAAGCTCCAAAAGTGGTGGCCATTGGTGAAATTGGTCTTGATTATTTTTATGAAAATTCCAACCGCGAGGCGCAGAAGCAAATTCTAAAAGCTCAGCTCAAACTTGCTCAAAAGCTAAATCTACCCGTAAGTTTTCATGTTCGAAATGCTTTTGAAGATTTTTGGCCAATTTTTGATGAAATTTCAAAATTCGGTAAAATTAGTGGAGTTTTGCATTCTTTCACAGATTCGAAAGAGAATTTAAATAAAGCTTTAAAGCGCAATCTATTTATTGGTGTAAATGGAATTTCAACTTTTACAAAAAAGCCCGAAGATCTTAAAATGTTTGCAAGCATTCCACTTTCAAAAATATTAATCGAAACAGATTCACCATTTTTAGCACCAAAAGGCAAGCGCGGAAAGCCAAACCAACCAGCTTTCTCAAAGTTAATTATTGAAGATTTAGCAGGAAAACGGCAAATTTCAGCCGAAGAAGTTGCTAAAATCACAACCGAAAATTGCGAAAAACTATTTAAAATTTAATTTACCAAATATTGACAAAAATATTAAAATATGATACAATTTAATCATATTTAAGGTTTAAAAATGAACAATTCTGACAAAAGTTTATATCAAATTCCATATTTTCCAAAAGCTCAAAAAGAGCCAGATTTTAAAAAACCAAAAACCCAGATTGCTTACGACACGCCAAAACAAATGCCTTTCAAACCTATTCAACAGGTTAAAAAGCCGGTATTTCAGCCAATATTAAAAAATAATCAAATTGATATTTTTGGTGAAATGGTCGCAAAGAGCGCTCAAATTTTACAATTTCGAAATATTGCTGAAGAAGAAATCCGTCTTTCGCACTTAAAATATACTAGAAAATCTTTTTTGAAAAATTCAAAAAAACACGAGAGCAATCAACTCTATTATAAATATCTTTTTGCGAAATTCAAGAAAAATCCGCAAGATATTTCGCGAGCATTAATCAATCTTGAAAGCAAAGTTGGCGCACAAATTTTTGGGCCAACAACGAACGGTATTCGGCGAGAATTTTTCGTACTTGACCATAATTCTTGGATTTATCATGAAGAATGGATTGATGGCAAGCGGAAAGTTCACCAAAATACAACCAGATACGAGCTTCGAAAAAACCAAGTAATTAAAATTGAAGCTGGGCCACACTATTTTGATTTAAAAGGAACAGAACTTCAAAATTTTCACCATGCGGTACAAGTTTATTACCAGAATGTCTCACGATTGGTTTATGGCAGATAGTTTGAAATTCTCAAAAAAGTGTGCTATAATTGTTCAGAATTGTTTTATTTTTTAACGAAAGGAAAGAAATGGCTAAACATAAAAGTTGGCATGGAGCAGACCGCAAACGAGCTTTGCGCGCAAAACTAAAAATTGAAAAACGCCGCGAAGCAAAACGCCGCGAACGAATTGCAGCAGCTTTGGCCACAAAATAATTTTAAAAATCGCTTTTCTTAAAGAAGGGCGGTTTTTATTTTAATATTTTTTAGATTATTGCTTTTTTATTAATTTTATGATATAATTATAAAATCTATCGAATTTTCGAAATATATTTTGGAGGTGGGAAAAATGGAAGATAGAGGTATTTTAAATGTCATGCATAGAATCAAAAATGGCGAATGGTCATTTTGTTTTCTGCACGAGCTCGGGATGGATCAGCAGAGTGAGATTTCGGTTTGGCTTTCAGATCTAACCTATCAAGATGATTCGGTTTTAAATATGTCACCAGATGACATTATGAAAAAAGCTTGCGTTGCATTGCTTTTTGACGAAGAAACGGGCGAAGTAATTGCTTCCGCTTCAATGATGCAACCGCAAATCAATTCTTTTGGTCAAAGATTGGGCGAAATTGGCTCAATGTTTACCATTGAAGGATATCAGCGACAAGGTGCAGCGAGCTTTTTGGTTCAGCAAATTGATGAATGGGCAAAAGCGCAAGACGATATTCACGGTGCATACGCTTTTTTGAACTCGAAATCTCCGCGTTCATTTGCAGTGAATGGCTACAAGGGCGAGCTTCTAAAAGAAGGAGTTCTTTATAATGCAGCGGAGGTTGTTCCGGCTTATGCATTTAATCTTTGCAGAACGATTTGCTGTGATGCGCAGGCTATCCACCTGATGGATCTGGAGCTTCGAAAGAAAGTTCTTGAGGAGAAAGCCGAAACGGAAAATTCAGAAGAATTAACCCAGATTCGCGATGAGCTTGATTGCGCAAAATTCAAACGGTGGATTCGTTTCGAAAAATTAATCTATGAAAATAATACTAAGATTTACAGGCTTTCAGATAGCAAAGACTTAAATGCTAAACAGGATATAGAAACACATCGTAAAATTATCGATTTTTACCACGATAATTTAAAAAATAATTTGCACTGCTGTGATGTAGTAGTTGCAAAATTATTCTAAAACAGAGTGAGCGAAATGCTCGCTTTTTTCTTGCTTTTCAAAACTGTTTATGTTAAAATATTTACAGCAAGGAAGTGGGCAATGTTTAACTTAAAAAATATTTTTAGCGAAAACTCAGAAAACAAAAAAAATACTCCGAGCAGCTTTTTAGGCGACGGAAAAGCAATTTTAGATGCTGTCGATGATGGAGTTTTAGCGGTTGACTCAAAAGGCAATATCTTGACGATCAATCCAGCAGCAGAGCAAATTACCGGCTGGAATGGCAGTGATGCGGCTGGATTGGTTTTTAATTCAGTTTTAAAAATTACGAATAATGAAGGCGGAGAGATGATTGAAATCTCCAACCCTGTAAATCGCGTTTTACAAACTGGCGAAAATTTCACAACACGAGATTTATTCATTAAAACTCAAAGCGGGAAAATTGTTCCGATTTTCTTGGCCATAAACTCGATTGATGGTCAAAATTCTGGCGTAGTTGTAGTTTTTAGGGATATTTCGAAAGAACTAAAAGATAACCGCGAACAAGCTGAATTTATATCAACTGCAAGCCACGAAATGAGAACGCCAGTTGCAAGCATTGAAGGATATATTGGCTTGGCTCTCAACCCAGCTACGGCAACGATTGACGCACGCGCAAAATCTTATCTTCAAAAAGCTCACGAAAATACCAAGCATTTAGGACAACTTTTTCAAGATTTGCTTGATATTACAAAGGCAGAAGACGGACGACTCAAAAATGAACCTGTTGTTTTAGATGCAATTGAGTTCTCACGAAACATTTGGGAAGGGTTAAAACCAAAAGCTGAAGCAAAGGGCTTAAGCTATACTTTCGAGCCAGATAACCACAAAACGGGCGAAAAAACCTTAACACCAGTTTTTTTTATTCATGCCGACCGCGATCACTTACATGAAATTTTAAATAACCTTTTCGAAAATGCTATAAAATATACGCCAAGCGGAATGGTCTCTGTGAATGTTGCGGGTGACAACAATAATGTTCAAATTTCTGTTAAAGATAGTGGAATTGGGATTCCGGCCGAAGATATTCCGCATTTGTTTCAAAAATTTTATCGTGTAGATAATTCTGAAACGCGAGAAATTAATGGTACAGGGCTTGGGTTATTTTTGTCACGCAAACTTACCGAATCTATTGGTGGCTTTTTAGATGTTGAAAGTGAATACAAAAAAGGTAGCACTTTCACTGTAAAATTACCAAGAATTACACGCGAAAATGCCGAAAAATTAAAAGCCATTGAAGATACTAAAAAAGCTGAGGAATACCAAAAAATTGAACAAAAAAATAATCAACGCGAAATCGACGAAGCCGACCGTGACATTGCAGCAATTCTTGAAGATCCTAAAATAGAAAATCCGAGCGAAGAAGTTTTCGAAATCACCCAAGAAATTCAGCCAGGAACTTCAACTAATATTTCTGAAACTATTCCACAAAATACGCAGCAAGAAGTTTCACAAGCTCAACAAACTCCGTATATACAAAATACGGCTAAAGCTACTCAACAACAAGAACAACAAATTTATGATAATTCTGCGCAAAATATAGCTCCAATTCCGCAACCAAATGGCGTAATTACTGGGCAAAACCAACCGGCACAAAAGGTAATTCAAGCACAGCAAGACTTTTCTAAATATGGTGCAATTAAAGGTTTCAGCCCTCTAGCGGGAGCGCAAAATCAGGATGGCCAAAATTCTGTACCAAATCCTCAAACAGTACAAAATTATGATACTCAAATAGCAGATAAAAATTTACAACAAAATACACAAGCTGTTCAAAATAATTACTCGCCTCAAAGTTCAATAGATACAAAAAATCAACAATTTCAACCACCCCAGATAATGGAAACTACGCAGAATATAGCGTCTCAGCCGACCCAGTATCTATCAAGTCAACCAACTCTAAATGATATCGAAAGAATGAAAATTGAATACGCTCAAAAAATGATGAATCAAAGGAAAAATTAAGCATAAATAGTATAGATTTTTTCGAAAAATAATAGTATAATAGGAACAATATGACAAAGATTTTATTAGTAGAAGATGATAAAAGTTTGCGCGAGATTTATGGCGTTCGATTATTGGCGGAAGGATACGATATCGTTTCGGCTGGTGATGGAGAAGAAGCGCTCGCAATGGCGATTAAAGAGCGCCCAAACTTAATTGTAAGCGATGTAATGATGCCAAAGATTTCTGGCTTTGATATGCTTGATATTTTGCGCTCAACAACTGAAACGCGCGGTATTAAAGTTATTATGATGACAGCTCTCTCAAGTGAAGAGCAGCGCCGTCGCGGTGAAGCACTTGGCGCCGACCGCTATCTAGTGAAATCTCAAGTGGGAATTGAAGATGTCGTGCGAACAGTTCACGAGGTTCTTGAAGATGGCGATTTAACAGTAGAACAGCGAACTGCACAAAAACAAGCGCCAATATCTATGTCCGCCGAAGAAACTCCTGCAATTCAATCGCAAGAAATTAAAGCACCATCCGAATTATACTCTACCGCACAAACTCAGGTAGCTCAAGCGCCAATTCAAAATTTCGAAAAACCAGCACCAGCACCAGTTCGGCCAATTCAGCCTATTCAATCTCCAGAACGTGCCGCAGCACCAAGTTTAGCTCAATTTGAAAGAGAACAAACGATATCTTTTTCTACAAACCAGCCAACTCAGTCAACCCCTCAATCTGTGCAGTTTGAACAGCCCCATGTTAAAGTAGTGCCAGTTCAAAATTTTAGAACACCGGAATCGCCTACAATTGAAGCTCCAGCTCATCCAATTAGTGATTTTGTAAATCAGCCTCAAGCAGCCGTTCAAAATAATAATCAGCCAACCACACCGATTGTTTCTGGCGAACGAGTAGTTCAACCAATCGAAAATAGTCGAAGTGATGAGGAAATATTATCTTTTCAAATTAATGATATTCTAAAAGGTGGAACAGGCGAAAACCCCTTAAATAACAACTCTCAACCTCCTTTTGGAGCCCAATAAGTTGTGGAGCAAAAAACAGAACGCTTAAATAAATTCCTGGCATTACAGCTAGGAATTTCGCGTAGGCAAGCAGATGAACTTATCGAAAAAGGGCGAATTTCTATCAATGGGAAAACTGCTCAACTCGGCGAACGATTCAAAGCAGGCGATGAAATAAAGCTCGGCGAAAAAATAATCTCAAAAACTCGTGAAGAAAAAAAATATGTAATTTTTAATAAGCCTCGCGGCTATGTTTGCTCGCGGAAAAAACAGGGTGAGAATGAAACAATTTATGCTATTCTCCCAAAAGAATTTAGCGTGCTAAAACCAGTTGGTCGGCTCGATAAAGATTCAAGTGGAATTTTACTCTTAACAAATGATGGCGATTTTGCTTTTCAAATGACCCACCCAAAATTTCGAAAGGTAAAAGAATATCTAATTTCTCTTGATATGCCGCTTCAGCCAATTCATCAACAGATGATTGCCGATTTTGGAATTAACCTACCAGACGGAAAATCACAGCTTGGGCTTGAACGGCTTGATGATTCACGAAAAAACTGGAAAGTTATCATGAGTGAAGGTCGCAACCGCCAGATTCGCCGAACATTTTCGGCTATAGGCTACAAAGTTGAAGAACTACACAGAACAGTTTTTGGCTCATATATTTTACCGAAAGATTTAAATTTTGGTGATTTTCGAAAAGTTGAAAAGCTGTAATTTAAAAGAAGAAAAGACCTCAATTGAGGTCTTTTAAATCTGCTACATTTTTTTAATATTAATCAGTAAACTAATCATATAACCAGCTGATATTTCGACACTTTCATCAAGCATAATTTGACAAAAAATATCCAAAATCTTTTCGAAATATTCTCTAATTTCAATCGGAATCGGAATTTTATCTTCATTACCAGAATTAGACTCGAGCTCACAAGCTCGAGCAATTTTTTCAGTCAAACTTTCTCCAGGAAAATTAAAATAGTGAATTTCTGTAGCATAAGTTCGCACAAGTTGTCCTGCCGCAACTGGATTTCCGAATTTTTCAATATTAATCTTAAAGACAAATTCACTTCGAACATCCAAGATTTTTTCAACATCAAAAAGATTTCGAAAAATCTCAAAATTAGTATAGGGCTCGCCACTCGCAAAAGCCTGTTCGATAATTTTTCGAGTATCTTCTGCAACTATTCGACGAGTTTCCATTGACGATAATGGAATAGCCGTTGTATCTGTTTTGAAATGTTCTTGCATTTTATGCACCTCCAAAATTTTCTTGGATTTTTATTATATCATTTTTTAAGTTCTTAAGCAAGTTTCTCAATATTGATTTTTGTTTCGAAAAATTATACAATAATTGAATATGCTAAAAACTAAAAAAGAACTTCGAAAAATGTTCTTCGATAATTTTCTTGGCACAATCGCTGATAACCTTGTCGAAGCAAACTGGGCACTAGTAATGGCCTGGTATCCAAATGTGGCTTATGCTCAAGAATCATTAACAATGTTTGCGGTATCAGATACGCTGTGGGTGGTACTTTCATGTGCTTATTATGCCGTTCGAACAGCCCTAGTCGCAAATTTGCCGGCTTACATGGTGGGTAAAAACGCCGAGAAAGCTTCGAAACCTTTAAAAAATGCATTTTATTTGGTTTATTTAATTTTAACACCAGCCGCTCTTATTTCTTTTATTTTTGCGGGCGAAATTCTTGGTAGCCTTGGAGTTTCGAAAGAACTGCTTTCAATGTATGTACCTTATTGGCGAATTTGTGTAGCAACAATTTTCTTAGTTTGTCCAAGCCAGATGTTAATAACTTCTTATCTGAAAGCAACTTTTCGAACACGAGAAGCAATGATTCTCGACCACGCCACAACTTGGTTTATGGCGATTGGTTCTTTTATAGCACTTTGGGTTTTTAATTGGGGAGCGAATGGAATGATGATTGCCTGTTTTTTGGCTAACGCAATTCCATTGATTTATTTTTTAATTGCTAAACCTTGCCCGAACTTCTTTAAAAATGGTTTTGAATTTGATCAGAGATGGATTAAAAAACTTTGGTTAAATACAAAATGGGAAATTATCCGCAGATTAGCTCCAAGAATTGTTGCTATTTTCACAACATCATCTTTATTATATCTTTCACCATCATTAGTTTCAGCCCGATATTGGATTTATACGATCGGTGCTTTTCTTGAAGGCGTAGTTGATGCGAGCGCAAGTCTTGCAAATGTTGACGTTTCTTACAACTCAAAATTAGGCTTTAAAACACAAAAAGAAGTTTATCAAAATAACAAATTTATTTGGCGATTAGCTTTAAAACTTTTCCTTATACTAACAGTTTCGATTGGATTTTCGGCGCCAATTTGGGTGAATATTATTTCAAA
>QWCC01000436.1_pt1 | contig 15618 bp, 19 predicted proteins | sample 1972491 | NCBI WGS metagenome assembly QWCC01 (sample SAMN09866718, study PRJNA288562) | Human oral metagenome isolate term5_saliva, whole genome shotgun sequencing... | isolation source: mouth | host: Homo sapiens | place: USA: California
GAAGAACAATAGATTTTAGGACTTTCGCCTTTCTCTACATACTCTTCGCAGGTTGTAAGTTTTTCAAGAACTTGATTTTTCATCTCGTCTGTGATATGAAAAGTATAGGCTTTCTTTTCGAAATTGTCTCGATTTTCATAGAGGAACATGACATCGTCAACTCCTAGACACATTCCGTAGCAAGTGGCCTGCATTTTATGCTCTTCATATGGCTCAGTATGCTTAGTGAACTTGAACATAGTTTCAGTCTTAATCTCTAAAATATAGAGCTTGCCTCTGTATCGAATCAGTCCATCACATAGAAATGAGAGTTGAAGAAGCTCGTTCTTACACTTGGTTTCATAGTCGTTTTTCTTGAAGCGCTCGTCGACAATAGTTCCCTCAACGGGATTTTTATCTAAAAATTCTGCTACATTTAACCACTCAAAGTCGTTTTCGATTGAAGACATTTTAACGAGATATTCTTGAAGAACCTCATGCCTAAAAGTTCCAGCTTCGCCCATTGCTACAAGATTAGAATCGGCGTTGCTTCGAATAGCCTGACCAGTTCTTTCAAAGTACATTTGACGAAGACATCCTCCTACACCACTAGGCTTATAATAAGTAGAAGGTTTATACTCAGGCTGAGTTCTTTCAATAACCTGTGTCAGTGAATTGACAAAAGAGGAAGCAGGACCTTCACTATTTCCTGCTCTAACCATCTTTGCAATTCTAGTTAAATTAGACTTGACCATTATTCTTCAGGTTCTTGAAGCGCCAAGAAGTAAATGACACCGTTCGAGGAAATCTTAATTGCGTTTTCGCTTCCATAAGAGACAGTGAAGTTTTCTTCGGTGACGGTTGATACAATTTCCTTCAAGAGTAAGCTGTTAAGTTGGCAAGTGAATTCTTTCTTCGAAACTTTCTTTCCAGCAGATGCGTACATGATGTCTTCATAACTGCTAGTAGAAGTTTTAATTCGAAGTCGGTCTTTCAAGAATAAGAATTCGACTGTTCCTTTGTCAAAGGCTGAAGTGAATAATACAAGTCGGTCTAATACGCTCAAGATTTCTGCTGTAGGAATGGCTGCATCATCTTCAAACTCAATTGAGTCAAGCTGTGAAACGTCTTCATAATCTTCCATACCTTCCATCAATTTTCCATAAATTTCGACTGAAGCCGATGAAATATAGACAGTAGTATCGTCAATTTGCCAGAAGTACAGCTTTTCATCAGGAATACTTGCTAAAATACTCATCAGGTTGTAAGGAATGAGCATTTCTAGTTCCTTTTCCTTGATAGGGTTGATACATACGCGAATGATGTCTGTCGTGATTGCTTTGCCGCCTTTTAACAGGAACCCGGTATAAATTCCATCCGCCCCTGATTTAGATACCGCAGAATCGTTGATATTAGCAATTCCGTAGAATAATGAACTTTTCAAGGTAAGAGCATTTTCTTCCGTTACATCTTCGAGCAAGTGGTCAAAAGTTGGATACTCTTCATCTTCTGTAACGATGTCGATATTGTATTCACCATTCCCGATAACTTTCAACGAAGACTCTTCAGGGACTAATGTAATAGTTGTAGCAGTGGTCTTTTCTACAAGTTTTCCAAACTGCTCTGCTTTCACAATCACGTCAATTTCGACATCGCTGTCAATAATACAGCGAAGGAAATTAGATCCGTCATACGCGGTGAACATAACACATTCACCGTCACCAAAAATATGCCAATAGTTTGTAATCTCTAGCAACTTGCTAGGTTTCAACTTATTGAGCTGCGAAACAATTTTCGAAAGTTCTTCAGTCTTGAACTTAATACTCATAATATGAGCCTCCTTTTCTTGATATATATAATATACACGAATTACCGTGAATTTGTAAACCTGTTTCTAAATAATTTTAAATCTTCTAAGCATATTGAGTTTGGCTTCATAAGTTCCGTTCACGGCAGCCTCTTGCATTTTAAGTACAATGAAAGGAGGTTCCTCTATATTGTTGAAACTATAGAAAGTGAATAGTTGAATAACCGCTTCATCGACTCCTATTTTTCCTTCTCGAAGATTTAAAGAAAGTTGACGTTTGAACTCAACTAGTTTTTGATATTCTTGATAAGTTTGAACTTTTCTCATAATCATACTCCTTTCTATAATACATTGTATCCAATTGCTTTCACATTTCGAGCCTCTTCTTGAATTGCTTTCTCCAAGTTGTCTTCGTACTCAACGTTCTTTATAAGGTAAGCGTTGGCTGCTTCTAAGTAGAACTTAACTCTTTGAACTTTGGTCATTTTGTGTACCTCTTTATTTGTTTTTCTTTATAGTATTATTATACGATAATGAGTGAATAAAGTCAAGTATTTTTGTGTAAAAAGTTGAACTTTTTTTTTACAAAAAAATAAGAGCGAAAAGCTCTTATCTAAAATAGTCGACGTTGACGATTTTTAATTCCTTTGAATTCATAGTTCTCTGCCCAATCCAGCATGTATTGAACATTGAACAATGCTCGAAGTTTATAGTCATCAACTAATTGCTCTAGGCTAAAATGCGCTCCAGTTTCTTTGATAATAGATTCGATTTCAACTTGAACTGGTTTTGGCAGCCTACGGACAGCATCAATTCCTCCGTTCTTCTGTGACAAGTCAACTAGTCCTTTAGAAGTCATGATGTTACCCATAGCTCCTGTCAACAGTACAGAAGTCGAGTCAGCGCTATAAAATGGGTGACGCTCTAATTGGCTAGTAACTGTCATCCCGAAAGCGTGAGTCTTGACATCAGGATTAGAACTGTTTCGAATAACTTCGAATACTCGTTCCATCCATTTGTCTTTGTGCTTCGTAGTTGAGTCATTGGCTGGAGAAATCCCTATGTAAGGAATATGCTTCCCGCCTTCGAATGTAGTTTCAAGCATCAAGTTGAGCCATTTAAAGTCTTCTCCCATATGGAAAATGGGTAAGAGCTTGTCTTTCTCAACCATTCGCTCGCGCATGTATAGATAGTTATCCCAAGAAATTTGCGGCGCTTCTAAAAGCTGTTCACGTGTCTTAGGCTGTCTAAATACACCAGGAATTTTATCGAGTTCGGCGATACAGTCAAACATTCCCACGTTATCATTCACGTATTCGATATAGGCGTCAATGTCAACTTCAGCTCCTTTGGTATGAGCAGAATATGCACTAGAGTCGACGAATAATTTTGAAGTGGTGTTTGGATTGGTTTTCTTATGCTCAATCCACCTTTTGCCAATTCCGTTTCTTTCGTACAGTTGATTGAATAGGCGATTGGCTCCTCTTTCCTTCAAATAATCGTCAGTGCTAATAGCGTGACCGCCTGCGAAGTATAGATTAAATCCCATTTTTCGCTCCTATCAGTGTTCTAAAATGATTGTTCTTCGCTAGGGTAGAAATAAGGAAATATGAGATTAGAACGATAATTGCTTCACTAATTCCTACATAGACGACAGATTCCCAAAATGGTAAAGAGTAAACGATTCGAAGTTCCAGCGCGATAAGGTAAGCATTAGCAAGAACTGGACAGATGAGTGAGTATAAAGGACTTGCCATTTTAGCAACTTTCACCATTGCTACAATTCCAAGGAAAGTAGCAAGTGAACCGAATAAAACGTCAATCAGTCCAAGCGGTGAAAAGAAGTTTGCAATAATTGTCCCCATGACAATTCCTGGAGTCCATCTATGGTTCCATAAAGGTAGAAGAATTAGGACTTCACTTACTCTAAATTGAATAGGTCCATAACTAATAGCAGAAAATGCAACGGTCAATGTTACATATAGAGCCGCAATAAGAGCTGTTCGAACAAGCCAAAAGGTTGCACTTTTATTCATTTTCCGCCTCCTACTTTTTAATCAACTGAAGCAACTCTGCTCGAGCAGATGCGTCATTTTGGAAAAGCCCTCGCATAGTTGAAGTCACTGTCGTTGCTCCGTGTTTCTTAATACCGCGTCCGCTCATGCAAGTATGCTCAGCCTCTACAATGACTGCAACGGCTTGAGGATTTAGAACTTCCTGAATAGCGTCAGCGATTTGTTGAGTCAAGCGCTCTTGTACTTGAAGTCGTTTAGCATATCCTTCAACCACTCGACCGAATTTCGAAAGACCTGTGATTTTGTCTTTAGGAATGTATGCAATATGCACCTTCCCTACGAACGGAGCTAAATGATGCTCACATAGTGAGTTGAATGGAATGTCTTTGACAAGAACAAGGTCTTCGTGGTCGACGTCGAATGTTTTTTCGAGATGAAGTTTAGGGTCTTCTCGATACCCTACGGTATGCTCTGCTAGTGCCTTTACAAAACGGAATGGAGTATCTTGCAACCCGTCACGTTCTGCGTCTTCGCCTAATAGATCAAACAGTCTTTGAACGGCTGCCTCAGTATTGTCCAAGGTTACAATTTCATCCGGCTTAAGGGAAGACCATCCGTTCTCTTTCCCTAATACGTTACCGATTTTATCTAAGTGTTCAATTTTCATTCTATACTCCTCGTTTATTATCATATACCAGTGTATGAAGTTGCGGTAAAGGTCGAACATTGTTGAAAGCTGGGTCTTCATACACTTTATCCCAAAGCCATCCCAACTTTTCAAGAAGCCTATCACTAATTTTTCCTTCTTCGTAGGCGTTTGCATTTCCTACAGAAAGGTAGTTGACTGGGCGTAGCTTGTCCTTAAAGGTTTCGAACATATTTCGAGCGTAAGCTAAATCCGTATCGTCGAAGATTACAATCTTAAACGACCAGTCAAGCCCTTCCGCATTTAGGCGATCTACAATTGCTTCAAGAATTTTCATATTAGTCCTCATTCCACTTGAAGGTGGTTTAGGACTAATAGTGACATCGCTGACTTCTTTGAACCATTCTTGGAATCGAGTTCCTTGAGTTTCTAGCCCAAACTTGAATCCTTTTTCTTTTAGAATGGAAATCATCTTAGCCATAGGCTCATTAAGTAGAGCAGGGTTCCCTCCTGTCAAGGTAACGTGATTACAAATCTGCTCTCCTTTATCGTTGAAAGCTAGTTTCAAAATTCGACTAGCAGCCTCATCGCCTGTAATGTATTCAGGTTCAGTAGTACCGTTCCAAGTGAACGCTGAATCGCACCAGTTGCAATGATAGTCACATCCACCGGTTCGAATGAAAATGGTCTTTTGACCTATAACCATTCCTTCGCCTTGGATTGTAGGACCGAAGATTTCCATAACAGGCATCTTCTCAGGGTCGCGAACGTTGATTCGAATCTTTCCTCTATCAGGTTGATTGTATTTATTAACCATAATTATTCCTCTAATAATTCAGCGACAGTGACTTCACTGTTTCCTTCAATGAATTTCACATTCTTGAACATTTCAATTTCTCGGTCAGTGAAAATTTCATAATAGGTGCATTCTGCACAACCTGTAGGAGTTTCCCATAATTTTATAGAGTCGATACGAGCATGCTTCCACATAAGCTCAGTGAGCGCCCATGTAAGGAATCTTGACATATTTTCAGCGGTTGTTCTAAATCCAAAAAGAACTCGCTTGGTGTCAACTGCGTTTGCTAAAGCAATAGGCTCATTTCCTTGAAGAAGGACAGCGTGGTCAAGTCGGTCGATAAATTTACCTGCGATTTTCTTAACGTGATAAAAGTCAACTACCATTCCTTGACTTGAACCACGGTCAAAAGTTTCACCTGCAAGAGAAATTTCTACCTTGTAGGTATGCCCGTGCAAATTTGCACACTTTCCAAAATGCCCAACTAATTGATGAGCGGCATCGAATGTCAATGTTTTAGAAACTTTCATGTCAGTTCTCCTTGTAATGAATAGGATCAGTCATCCCGTTGTCAGCGAATGCTTTCTTACGGTCAATACATGTCGCGCAAGTTCCACAACTTTCAGCGTCACTTTCATAACATGAACGAGTTAAGAAGTAAGGAACATCTAAATCAATTCCCCATTTAATAACCTGTGACTTCGTTAGCGTCAATAAGTGAGCGACAAGAGAAACCTTTCCTCCAGTCCCGTACTCAATTGCGTGTGACATTGAATTGTAGAATTCAGGAGTGCAATCAGGGTAAGCGCCTCCGGCGGCATCATCTGCATGCGCGCCATATACGACATGAGAAGCTCCAACTGAGTACGCATAGGCAGCAGCCTGTGAAAGCATTAAACCATTTCTAAATGGAACATAAGTGTCCACAACTTCTTGCTCTTTTAGAATTTCGGCATAAGATTTTCCGTGAGACATTTCCTTCTTGCCTTTCAAAAGAGCTGAACTGGAACTTGAATAAAGTTTCTTGTCAATTTCGAGAACTGTAAATTTAACTCCATAGAACATTGCAACATTAGCAGCATTTTCAAGTTCTGCTTCATGCTTTTGACCATAATTAAATGCTACTGCGTGAACATTTTTAGCGCCCCATTTATCGACTTCAATCGCTAAACAAGTAGCAGAATCAACTCCGCCAGATAATAAAACTACTGATTTCATCCTGGCCTCCTATCGAATAGCTCGTCCAAGAGTGTGAACACTTCCAAGATAATTCAATTTGCGTTGAAGAGAAAGTTGTTCAAGTTCAGGAGTTGAAAATTCTGAATTAACTTTGTTGACGAATGGGTAAATTGAAATTCCTCCACGAGGAGTAAATAGGCCCATGACTTCAATGTACTTAGGATTCATCAATTCATACAAGTCATTCAAAATAATGTTCATGCAATCTTCATGGAAGTCGCCATGGTTACGGAAACTGAATAGGTATAGTTTCAACGATTTTGACTCAACCATCTTGTCATTTGGAATGTAGCTGATGAAAACATTTGCAAAATCAGGCTGTCCCGTTTTAGGGCAAAGTGAAGTGAATTCGTATCCGTCAAATGTTACTAGGTAATTATTTTCAGGATGCTTATTAGGGAAGGTTTCAAGAACTTCAGGATTATAATCATAATCGTATTTGGTATCTTGGTTGCCTAAAAGAGTAACGCCTGTCAATTCAGCGTCTGTTCGAGTAGTGTTTTGACTCATGTTCGAGCCTCCTTTATTTTTATTTTTAGCAGGATGTCAGGTTCTACAAAACTGCCTCATATATATTATACACGAATATGATTCATTTTGTTAAGCAATAAAAATAATCAACTAACTTTCTGCTTTATAGTTACATTATACGATAATGAAATAATAAAGTCAAGCATTTTTTACAAAAAAAATAATCAGGAATTTTCCTGACTACTTTTTCAAAAGTCTCGAAGCAATTGATTGCAAAATGAACTGAACAAAAACTTGGCCTAAAACAGCTGAAGGAATGTCTATATATGCAACTGTTCCAATTCCAAGAGGACTCAATCCTAACGCAATCCAAATAGTTGCATCTATAATAGAACCTATATTGCTTGATAAAGCATTTGCAATCTTCGAGTCGTATTTATTAGACAATCTATTAAATATGAGGACGCTTGCCTTTTGGCCTATCCAAAATGCAACTCCAGAAGCCACGACAAGCGATTGTGGCAGGCTTTCCATTAAGCAAATCAACGAAGTAAGGAATAACCCTACCCATATCAAAGAGCCCGTAAATTTTGGCTTCTCGTACTTGCTTATTAAGTTTATAAGCAGGAAAGTAAATCCCATAAACCAACTGCTAGGAGGAATTAAAATTCCTTTCACATTTAAAGGCTCGAAGTAGATTGTCACAAGATTTGCAATAACGACTAGAGCTATATATGCCACTGAATAAATTTTAGATTTCAATTTCTTCACCATACCATCTTTCTACTATACTAGAGTCACATTTCATTGGAAGACTAATAATGTCCCTGGCTGCTTCAATCATAACTTCCGTCAGCCTTTCTGCTCCTCGTTTTGCGTTCTTAATAGGAACTTCACCGAGTAGTTCGTCATGAACTGGAATCATTAGATGGAAGCCTAATTCTTTAAGTTCAGGGTCATTGTGTACCTTAATCATTGCATACTTAGTCATGTCAGCAGCAGTTCCTTGAATAACTGAGTTTAAACATTGACGCTGAGCATCAGCTATCTTTCCTCCATTGTCGCGAATAAGAATGCCTTCAGCTTTCGCTTTGTCCTTAATTCCCTGCTTCTTCTTAAATCCCCAAGCTCTATCAAGCTGGGCCCAATATTTTTCAATAATATATTCAGGAACAGTATCATCCATCTGTTGATCCTTATCAAAGTTAAAAGGGTCAAAGTCTTCGTTCTTGCTAGCGTCAATATACTCGAACTCATATTCAGGCAAGCTCATATCAGGAAGTCGTCTTCTTCTACCTGTTGCCGTTTGAACATATCCCACGTCTTGCGCCTGTTGCTGAACGAATATGATATAGTCAGCTACCTTAGGAAACTCACTAAAGAAATCTTCAATAACTTTATTCGCTTCTTTGACGGACACATTCATCTGCTCAGCAATTGAGTGAGCTCCTCGACCATACATAAGACCTAAAAGAACGGACTTGACGGAGTTTCTTCGAGTTTTTCCTTCCTTGTTAGTTGTTCCATCAGGATAGAACTCAAGACACTCTTCATAAGGAACTCCATAAAGTTTCGAACCGATAACGGAGTAAAGGTCTAGATTTTGCTCATAAGCGTGACGCATACTTTCATCTCCGCTCAACTCTGCTAATGAACGAGGTTCCTGTTGAGAATAGTCACTACCAACAATATAATGCCCAGGACTTGCGGCAAAGATTTGACGAACGACTGCTCCTTCACCTCGTGATGGAATGTTCTGTAAGTTAGGTCCTTCACTTGACATGCGTCCGGTCTTCGCTCCGTACTGCTTGAACGTGGTGTGAATTCGATTGTCAGGTTTTGCAAGGTGCTGGTCAAGGGTTGTATAAGTTGAAACAAGTTTTGCATATTTTCTATATTTCAGGAGCGCTTTTGAAATGTCATTGTCGAAGTGCTCAATTATGCTTTCACCTGTTCCTCTAGGTTTATCCTTTTCAGGACTCTTTAGTCCCATAATGTCATAAAACAGTATTGCTAATTGAGTAGGACTCGAAATGCTCACAGTCACTCGACCTCTTGCGTCCATTTCGAGTTTTTGATAATTTTGAAAATTAGTTTGTCGAAGCTCTTCAATTTCGGGTTGCCATTCTTCGACAAGTCGCTGAAACTCTTCCTCTGCTTCGTTCATACTATTAGTGAACTTTTCTCGAATTTCCTGAAGTTTATTCTCGTCTAAGTCAACTCCATAAACTTCCATGTCGAAAAGAACTTTGATTAAAGGCATCTCGATATTATGAAGAACCCAAGAAACTCTTTCTAAATTGTATTCTTCACATTCTTTAGTTCCTGGAGTTAAATATTGCTTTTGAAACTCATAGAGCTCGTAAGTCTGCAAAGGGTCGTAGGCTGCATACATATACGCAACATCAGGAGGAATAAGGCTAAATGGTATTCCTTTAAACAAGTCATTAAATTTTGCAACTTCTGCATTTTCTTCATTTCGAACATATTTCGAATGAAGTTTTTTCAAGCTATGAGGCTCGTTCTCGTTTAATAGCATTGCTGCTAAATAAGTATCCCACTCAGGCTCGTTCATTTTAACTCCCAGCCTCCAATACATGGATTTCAAGTCGAACGTCGAATTGTGGTAGACAATAGGAATTCCTGAATCAACAATTCGTTGAAGCATCTTTGTCATAAATGCAGGCGAAATTTGATTCTTGAGTCGCATTTTAGTCATATTACTAACATGATTGACAGGAGCATAGATTCCTTTTTGACTAGGTGAATAAAGGCATACTCCAGCAATTTCATCATGAATAGTATCGAGTCCGTCAGTTTCTACGTCAATAGATCCTATTCCGTCCTTAATCATGTTGTCGACATATTGCTCAAGTTTCGCTTCTTCTATAATCAATTCGAGCCTATGAAGAACGTGTCCAAGAATCCTAGTTGAAAGAGTTCGAGCTCTAGCCACGGCATCTTTTAGAGCATTTCCTGAAATATAAGTCACTTCAACTGCAGGCTTCCTATTTTTTCTTTGTGCAAGTAATTGAGCATCGTTTTTCTTACTTGAACGAGGCTTTGCACCAAAAAGTCCTTTTTGAGACATCTAAATTCCTTTCTTTCAAATAGATAATAAAAGAAGGCTTGCGCCTTCATGTTAAAATCCTCGACCTCGTGTAGGAGGAGTTCTTCGACTAACTGAAGGAGTTCTTTCAGCTGTTCGACCTTTTGAAGAATCTCGACCTGAACCACGTCTAGGAGCAGGAGCCGAACCTCTACGAGAATTAGAACGGCTTGAAGACTGCTCCTCCTGAAGAGTGAACTTTCCGTCAATTACATCAAACATTTGATCTTCGTCTAATTCTAAAATTAGAGTTCCGAGAAGTTCGCTCTTTTCAGGGAAATCATCCAGGGTAGCATTATCCTCTGGTCGCTCCGGAAGGAATTCGTAGGTAGTTCTTTGGTCACCTTTAGCCCCTGAACGAATGATTTCGAAAGGCTGAGTTACAAGGCTTCCATACTTGTTGATGAATGTAACAATTTTTTGAACATATGAACGACCGCGGTCCCATGTTTCAACTTTTCCGCTGTCATGGTTATAAAGTTGAAGAAATAGTTTTTCAATACGAGGGAACCCATTTTGGCACATTGGGCAACGATCCGGATTAACTGTCTCGCCATCTTCTCCAATAGCGTTGCAATTAACATACCGTCGACGGCCGTCAATTTCTGCTTCATGTACCACAAAGTAGTCAACGTCTTCGCCCTCTAGGTCATCATATAAAAGAGTGACGATTGCGCTGTCACCGTGGTCAGCTAGTGTGAAAAATTCATTATTAGTTCCTGAACTAAATGAACCTGATTTTTGAATGGATACTCTTGCCATATCAATTCTCCTTTTAAGTTTTTAATGATTGAAAGATTTTTGAAGTTTTTAAGGTTTCAAGGTTTGTTCTTTCATATATAATATACACGAAATTCGTGCAGATTGTAAACCGATTATATAAAATCTTTTAATTTATTTTTTAGCTTTTTCTTAGACTGGCTAATAGCTGCTCGGCTTACTCCAATTTCACGCGCAATTTCTGCGTCGCTGACGAGAGGCCCGTTTTGAAGTAATGACGAGATATAAGCGTATTCTGTACTAGATACGGTCATGAAATCGAGACTTGCTTCAATTTCAATTTTCCCATAGTCTTCGCAATACCCTACTGTTGACAGAATGCTGAAATCGTCATCTTCATCGCGAGAGGACTCATTATCGAAAATGACTTCCAAATACCAGTTCCTGTTCAACGAAGGAGCGTTTAGATACCTGTACTCTAATAGCACTCTATTTCGAAAAATCCTTGTAAGGTAGGTTGAAAACTTAGCGCCCTGCTCCGACTGGAAAGTTGCAAGGCACTTAGAAATAGTTTCGAATGCTATGCTTTCTATATCATGTCGCGAAAGGCATTTAAACTTGCGCGCATAAGTATAGAGCATTCCGAAGTAACGCTGGTAGGTAGACGCAATTGACATGTCAGGGTCGATTTCATAGTTTTCGACACATTCGTCATCAGTCCAGCATTCGCCGCCAACATAGCTGGAGACTAGTCCGTTGATTCTTTTCATTTAATTAATATGACCTCTTTTTAATTATGTAAGTTGATTATACGATAATAAGTGAATTTTTACAAGACTAAATTGTTAAAATCTATCAAATCCGGTCTGTCGTTGATGTCCCACTTATTTTCGTAGAATTCATTAGGGTAGTTTAAGAATCGAACAACCTTGCTTCGTTTTAACTGCCTGTAGAGTTTTTCCTGCGCTGTCTGTCCAGCGTTATCCGGGTCGAGTGCTAGAACGATATTTCTATAAGGAAGTCGTTTAAGCAAGTTGATTTGATTTCCTCCACCTACTCCCATAAGAGCGACAGCAGGAATTTTCATTGACCAAAGAGTCAAGCAGTTGATGACCGACTCCGTCACGAATACTTGACTAATAGGTTTTTCAAAATGGTCTCGAAATGCTGTAAGCTCATATTGACCATAAAGGAAATCCGTTTTAGGGTCATCTTCTCCATACTGGTGAAACTTAGAACGAACACTTCGACGGTTGAAGAATACTGTTTCGCCTTTAAGGTTTCTTACTGGAAAAGTGATACAGTCGTGAAGTCGGTCATATCCTACATCGAACATCTCGATGAGCTCGTCCGTCAATTTCCGTTCGTACATATAAGGATGAATGAACCGGTACTTATCAAGTTCCTCTTCAGAAATGATTTTATGCTCGACTTTTTCAGTTCTTCCGTTTCTTCGAAATGCTTCAGGACTGACACCTTGCCTAACTACTTCGCTAGATGTTCCAAAGTTCCTTTTCAGCCACTGGTTTCCGTAGAACCCTCCATCTTTTCGTCCTAATACATTCGAGATGAATTCAGTTAGTCCTGAAGTATAGCCACAAGTGAAACAGTGAACCGTTCCAGCTTCTGTCACTTTACTTCCTGAATAAGAGGGATTTCTACTCATACCGCAAGAGGGATGCTTTTCAGTACCTCCTGCATGAAACGGGCATGAGAATTGATAGTTGCTTCCAAGCGACTTAGTTCGTCTAAAAATGAATACTCCTTCATCTTCTAACTGTCGAGAAAGTTTTTCAATTATTAGTTCAGGAGTCGCTTCATCCAATAAGGGTATAAGTTCCAGTTTCAACGTCCCACATGTATTCGATAATTTTTCGGTCTTCGCCATATCGATTCTTAACAACCGACAATTCAAGTATGCCTGACTTCTCGTCCCGTTTCATGGCGATAACTCTACTAGCATTTTGACCTACTCCGTCACTTTCCGCAATATGCTCAAGTTCTAAACTTTCAGCTCCTTCGGTTTTTGCTGAACGACCTGCCTGAACATTAAGAACAATAGGGATTCCATATTTCGCTGAAATTTTGTATAGGTCCATGGTGATATTAGCATACTGAATACGCTTCTGCTCTCTAGAAGGATAAGACTCACTCATAAGTGAAAGCTGGTCAATTCCTACCACTGACGGTTTATATTTCGATATCATACTGTCTAAAATTGCAGGAGTAAGGTTCTTTCCACCAATCATAAAAGGCGTGACTACCACAAGGGAATTTTCAGCCTCAGTCATTGCTTGAATATGGTCCTCATATTTTTCGAACTGATGTTCGTTCCAAATACCTTTAGTGATGGAATTGATGCTCACGTTGGAAATAATAGTATCAATCCGAGCACCAACTTGCATTTCGCTCATTTCTCCACTATAAAGAAGAACATCATGACCATTTTTCCAAGCCGTTGCAAGCATTTTATCAATTGTCCAAGATTTCCCTTGTCCCGGTCGAGCCATTATGACAACCAAGTCCTCACCTGGAAGAAGACCGCCTAATACATCATCCAGTAGTTCGAACCCTGTAGATATTCCAAGTCGTTCACCTTCGTGGTTTCTAATACTGTTTGCCCAATCAAGTCGAAGATTTGCATTTCTTGCAATGTCGAGCCCGCCTATAAACTTAGAACGATTGAACAGCTCTTCAAGTTTAGGGATGATATTAGCAATCGCGACATTGCTATCAACTTGAATATCTTCAGCCGCTTCAGTTAAAATGGGCACCAGGGAATTATAAAGATGCTCCTCTTTTAGCTTGTCAATAAGATACTCATCAGTTTCGCCGATTTCAAAAAATTCAAATCCAGGAAAATGGTCCAAAATAGTTTCATCGTCCGGAACTCTTCCATAATTCGAAAAGTGACTTTGAATAAATATAAACTCGTCTAAATAATCAGTGAAATATTCTTGGTCAATTCCATTATTCTCTAAAATGGACAAGCTCTTTTCTTCGAGAACTTTATTTAAGACTTGAAGTTGTATCACTCTCCCACCTCTTTCAATTTTCCTACATGCTGTCCCTTTTCATTGTAAAGAAGACTTTCCTTGGCCCCTGGAGCACTTCCTAGCCAAGCTCCTGAACTGTCGACAGTTAAGTAAACCGCCGACTTTTCTTTCTGCTTATAGATTTCAATTATTTGAGTTTGAACAGCTCGCTCATCATGCCTGCCTATATAATAAGTCGCCGCACAGCAGACACAAAGGAAAACAATGGCCCAAAGAATGATAGTTGTGACTCCGCTATATCTATGATTCAATTTCTTCTACCTCCAATCCTCTTACATTGCTTGCCTGAAAATCTAGAACCACTGAGGTATCATAGATACGACTATAAAGCCTTTGGCCTAAAAGTTCAATAATTTCTTCATCTGTATAATTAGTCGTGTAGATAGTCGACAAGTTATTATCAACTCTATAATTGACAAGGTCATATAGATAAGGATATGACGCCTTTGTCAATGAGCCCCCGCCTATTTCATCAATGACTAAAAGCTCGCAAGTTTTCAATCGCTCGAACCTTTCGAGGAATTCTTGCATAGTTTGAAAATAATTGTAGTCGCCAAACTCAGTTAGAAGTTGGGCAGAAACTACGAACATTCCTTTTTTGACCATTCTTCCGTCAAGAGCAGTTTCTGCTAAATAACGTTGCAATAATCGAACCGCCCAACTAGTTTTTCCATTTCCGACAGTAGTTGAAGCAATAACAATGCTGAGTCCATTTTCAACTTCTTCAACTATATTTGCTCGAACATCTTCAAGCCATTCCCAGCACTCTCTGTCAGCTTTTCTTTCGACTAATATTTGAGGCTCGAAGTATTTTTTAGGTAGCCCACTTTTCTCGAAAAGGTCATTTAACTTTTTCTTCCATATTCTATCAGCTAAATTATTCAACTTTTTCCCCTTTAATTTATTTTTCTGATAATTATTTACTAAATTTATAGTTCAGTAGTGTGATGCATATATACCGGCCCGAAAGATCTAAGAATAAATTATTTTACACGAGTTGAACTGATTTTGTTAAGCAACTTTTTAAAAATCTAAAAATACTCTATAAATTAGTAGAATCCTTCGAATTTTGAGCCTATTTTTCCCTCAAGTTCATCTAAAATCCAGGCTCTTTTAAAGGTCGAGACGGTAATAACCTTCTCAGTCAAGTTCAATTTCTTTCGAACCTTTTCATACTTGACAAAACTTTCAGCAAGAAATCGACATAATTCAATATTCGAGTCAAGGTTCAAGTATTGCTGAACATTCTTCATGGTGGTCGAAAAGTTGAACCAGTTATAATCAATGCACTTAATTTCGAAAATAAATTCATATTGAACTATAAAGAATGACGATACTTGTTTCATGTTAGGTTCGAATAGTTTTCCATTAAGCGCCTCAACTATTTGAAAATAGTCTTGCTCGATTTTAGATAGACCTGTCGACACATCCTTCCCAAACAGCGAAGAACGAGTTTTAGGTCTTTCTTTAAATGTCAACTGAATTTCATTTTTAGAACTTGACGAGCTTCCTATTCTTTGCCTTGCCACTTATTGCCTCCTTATCGTATAATATTAAGCCTCTAAAATTAACGCAGACAATGGTTGCCTGCGAGCGTGGTATAAAGAGACGCCTTTGGTCGTAGAAACGGCGCAGCGCCTAAAAGATCGCTAAATTTTAGCCTTTCCAAAACGAATTCCTTCTGACACAGAAACGATGACAGCAGGAAGAATCGTTTCCTGGTCAATTTCACCGTGATAAATCATGTCTTCGAGCAGTTTCGTGTTGATAACAGGCTTGT
>QWCC01000327.1_pt1 | contig 15605 bp, 14 predicted proteins | sample 1972491 | NCBI WGS metagenome assembly QWCC01 (sample SAMN09866718, study PRJNA288562) | Human oral metagenome isolate term5_saliva, whole genome shotgun sequencing... | isolation source: mouth | host: Homo sapiens | place: USA: California
TGCTGCTGACCAAGCAGCACGAAAGGTGATGACCCTTAGCCGCGCAGAACTCGCGGCGGCGGGTGTCACAAGTATCAACGACGCGCTCAAACTCTGTGCAGGAGTCGATGTGCGTCAGCGCGGTGCCTTCGGTGTGCAAACCGACATCAGCATCAATGGCGGAACCTTTGACCAAATCACGATTCTGGTCAACGGCATCGCCATCAACAACCCACAGACGGGCCACAACGCGGCCGATTTTCCTCTCAACCTTGCCGACATTGAGCGCATCGAAGTGCTCGAAGGCGCAGCTTCTCGCGTGTTGGGCACTCAGGCTTTCTCTGGTGCCATCAACATTGTGACACGCCAAGCTGGCCCCACGCTCTATGCTCGTGCCGCTGGAGGGTCGTACGGCACTGCGCAGGCGGAATTGCGCGGACTGCTACGACAACAATATGCCAATGGCAACAACCTCTCCTCGAGTCTGAGTGCGAGCTATCAACGCTCGGATGGCGCAGTACGCAATGGGGATTTCAAAGGGGGAAAAGCCTTCTGGCAAGGACGCCTTGATGCGCCTCATTATCGAATTGACGCGCAAGCGGGATTCACGCAAACGGACTTTGGCGCAAACACCTTTTATTCCACAAAGTCTACTGACCAATGGGAAAGCACGAAGCGCGTTTTTGCTTCAATCAAAGGGGAAACGAAAACGCTCTTGCACCTTGCACCACAAATTTCGTGGTTGCGCAACTACGACCATTTCCAATTTTTCCGCAACAAGCCCATCTACGAAAACTTCAACCGCGGAGATGTGCTCACCGCTGGTCTGAACGCGTGGTTGCCTTGGGCACTTGGTCGCACGGCCTTTGGGGCTGAAGTGCGCCACGAACAACTCTATTCTAGCAATTTGGGACTAGATCTCAAACCCGAGCAACGCTTTCCCATCGCTGGACAATCGGCCGACAAGAAGGACGAAAAAGGCATTTGGCGCACCGCTAAGGGAAGTTCTGCTGAATACACAAAAGCAGCGGATCGCACCAACGTGAGTTTCTTTGCCGAACACGACATTTTGCTCCAAAACTGGTCTGTTTCGCTCGGTTTCTTGGCGCAACGCAACAGTGCTTTTGGCCAAAAATTCCGCTTCTATCCTGGGGTAGATGTGGCTTATCGTCCCTCTGCCAACTGGAAATTCTATGCTTCGTGGAACAAATCGCTCCGCCTGCCCACTTTCACCGATTTCTTCTACAAGAGTCCCTCGCAGGAAGGCAACACCAATTTGCGCCCCGAGGAAAATAGTGCTTTCCGTCTTGGCACCACGTTTAGTCCTGCCGAGGGGGTGACGGTGAATGTGTTTGCGCTCTACAACCACGGGCTCAACGTGATGGACTGGGTGATGTATAATGCCCAAGACAAATTCCACGCCACGAATTTCCAACTCGACAACTATGGTGTTTCGGCCAGTATGATGGTGGACGGTACCCAGGTGTTGGGTGAAAATCAGCCCATTCGCCGCCTGCGTCTCGACTATGCCTACCTCACGCAGCAGCGCAAAGACGCAGTGGCTTATTTCAAATCGAACTATGCTTTGGAATATCTGCGTCACAAGTTTGTGGCCACGCTCGACCACCGCGTTTACTCTCGTTTGAACGCTTCGTGGGTGTTCCGTTTGCAAGAGCGCAACGGCAATTACGTTGTGGTGGATCGCACGAATCCTGCGAAACTCAAAGAGACGGGTCAATTGCAACCTTATGGTTTGCACGGTCGTTTGGATCTCAAACTCCACTGGGACGCGAAGAACTATTCATTCTTCTGCGACCTACAAAATCTCACCAATCATCGTTTCTTCGATTTGGCGAATGTGGAGCAACCCGGCTTTGTGCTAATGGCAGGAGCTAGCTACCAATTCTAGTCTGCCCCACTCTTGTTTTATATTGCGTTTGAAGACCGCATCAGAACCTCACGTTTTGATGCGGTCTCTTTTGTTTTTTTTTGGGGGGGCATTTCGGTTTAGATATAACCCCCAATCGGTCATTAGCCCATTAAAGTGCTACTGATAAATTTTGAGAAGTGCAGCCCATGCTATACAATGGAATTATTATCCTCTAGAAGTTCAGGGTGAGTGGATTTGTGTCCAATATGCCAGTTCTTACAGTGTACACATTTATAGGCCTGCATCGGGCGGTTATCTGTGGGGCGTTTTACTTGCCAGCTTTTAATGGCTTGTCTAGCCTCTTCTTCAGAACTATATGCCATCTTTTTTTTGAGAACAATCTCTCCCGTTTGAGGATCATAGCATTTTTTCCAATGAGTAGACAATCCTCTGGAGAAAGACTTGATATTTTCCACCTGACCAATGTTATAGAGTTGGAATGATGTAGCCCTATTCATCCAATATCTCTCAAAATTGGTTTCTAGAATTTCTTCTCCTTTGTTTCTTTTGTGTTGTCGATGATAGGCTTGGCTCATTCGTTTTTCGACGATTCTGCGCACTTTTCGAGCATCTTTTGCGCTCTCTGTTTCAATGTCAAAGTTTCTAAGCAGCATACCCTTTTTGAATTTAAGCTTCTCCTTGAAAAGTTGTTCGGTTGCTGCTTTGAAACGGATTTCTTGTCCTGTCTTTTTTTGTCGCCTGTGGCCTTTCTTAGAGAACAGACATATTGCTGGTGGATCGAGGGCCACCAAAGCATACTCTATACTAAGCAAAATATAGTTGATTTTCGCGTGGGGATTTAGCAAGTTGTCACGCAGGGTACGTAGGTGAGACAGGACATCTTTCTGTTCGCTGTTTTTATGTTGTAGGACGTAATTGCTTAAAATCGTTAGATTCTCTTGGTAATTCCACTCATCGATTTTATTGTATTTTTCGATGGAGTTCTTCCAATGCCTAAGAATGAGTTTCACTTTGGTGATCATGATAAATTGTTTTGATGTTTCATCATCTTATACCATAAAAAGGCAAAAGGTTAACAGCGAAAATCGTCATAGGAATAAAAAATCTTCCTATGATAATCAAGAATCACTTTATGTTTGCGCAAGAAGGGTTGTCCCATGACCCCATTGATGCGAAACAAGTCGTGATTAACCACAAGAAGGTTTGCGCCAAAGTTAGTGCATACAAACGAATCTTGAATGGGCTGCGCATGAACAGCAGAGTGGAGTTTGAAAGAAATAGAATATTCCGTAGCCAAAGTACTAGATGACAGGCTGCTAATGTGGAATTGTCCTGCATCGTTCTGCGTCACGTTTTGCATAAGATCTAAACTGTCGGCATCAATCATGTTGTGGTTAGCTCCCGAATCTACTATAAAGAAGAAACAAATTCCTGAGTTTTCCAACACGAGGACGGGCACTTTATAACTATTAAGTCCCAGCTCCATAGAGTAATAGTTAGTGACGATGGGAGCATTGTGGTGAGTAAAGTGTAGATGAAACAATCCTTTGTTGAAATCTAATGTCACCTTGTTGGCCAAAAGAAAATCTGTGCCGAGTATACCAGCGATGCGGTATCCATTGATTTTTGGAAATTGATCTTGTTGGACAAGATATCCATTGATGTTAACGCTCACATTGGCAACCATTAAAGACACCATGCCCATGTGAGCAGGCATGGTGCCATTAAATGTGGTTGCAATCATCATAACTTTGTTGTCTCTGGGAGTTTCCGTGGCAAAAAGGCTATGTGAGGCACCAGTGTCTACTAAAAAATAGGCAGAGCGTGTGCTGGTGCCCTGTGAGACTCCACCCTGGATGAGCACAAATCCCTCTTCAGTTTCGATTAAGCGGGTTTGTATTCTATTACCATCAAACTTCATCTTATGAGGGTCAGTATTTCATGCGGTTGGATGATGATATGCTTGTAGTGAGAGGTCAATAGGGCACTGCGCTCTTTTGTTCCCCAGGTGCATGCCACACTTTCAATTCCAGCAGCATTAGAGGCATTGATATCTATAACTCTGTCGCCAAAGCTCACAGTTTCATCAGCGGTGGCCTTCATTAGTTGGAGAGCTTTGACCATGGGGGCAGGGTGTGGTTTGATGGGCTGTGCGTCATGGTAACCAACAATCCATTGAGCCGGAATGTTGTGATGCTCCACTATTTTCTCCACATAAGAGCGCGGTGAGGTGCTGACTACAACGACCTTGATATTGTTTTGTCGGATGATGTCTAGCACTTCCTCCATGCCTTCATACATCTTCGTTTGCGGAATTAACCGATAGGCTTCAGACCAGTTTCTACTTTGTCTTGCTGACTCGAGACAAGAGGTGTCTACCAGTGTCTGATCTAGATCAAATATAACATTCTTCATGTGCAGTGTAGTCAAAAAGCAAACAAGTCGTATGAATAGAGCTGTGCTGATTTTTGGTCAATAAGAGCCTTTAGTGATAGGATTATCTCAGACATTTCCTTCGTGTCAAAGGGGATTGCACTCCCTTCTTGAAGAAGCTTTATGTTGCCTTGCACCTTAGGTGCATGGAGTTCCTCCTGGTTTTTGAAATCAACAGCATAAAGCGGTTTTCCAGCTTGAAGCGTGGCGCGTACGGCATGCATGGTTCCTCCGATGACATCGGTTTGAATGACTAGTGTGGCACAAGCCAATCCAGCTTGAAGTCTATCTCTCTCCACAAAATTGTATCTGCTCCCTTGGTGTCCAATGGGATATTCCGAAAGGAGCAATCCTCCATTGTCCACTATTTGTTTAGCCAAGTTGAGATTTTCTTGTGGGTAGATGTTATCCCAAGAAAGTCCATTGGCTAGAAAAGCCGTGGTAAAACCTCCTGCTGCTAATGCTCCATTGTGTCCAGCTGTGTCGCAGCCAATGGCCAATCCTGACACGATGTTGAATCCGTTTCTAGCAAGTTCTTCTGCGAAAAATTCTCCAGCTGTGACTCCGGTGTTTGTGGGTTTTCGAGTGCCGATGACTGCTATGCCAGGAGCTCCCAATGCTTTGAGGTCTCCTCTATAGTAAAGTACTAAAGGAGGATTGCTTTTTCCATCGGAATCAAGGCAATTTCTGAGTGTTTCGGGGAAATATTCTTCGAAATAGGAAATGACGCCAATGCCTTCTATTTCTGACGCTTCTATGATTTGGCAAGCTTTTCTGTTGGCAACATACAAATCTTCTTCTGTCACTTTCTGCAGTCGCTTATCTTTAAAAGTCGGCCACAAATCACACAAATCTTGTATATCGTTTACTGATACTTGTTTCGCAAGTTTCAAAATAGTCTTGTTTCCTATCCCCTTAATCATTTGAAGGGTTATGAGTAGTTCAGAGTTTAATGCCATTTTATGATATGATTGATAGTTAATCAATGTTCCAGTATGCATCTGGGTCGCCGTCAAAGACTTCGTCTATTTCTTGGTCGCTCCATCCTTCCACGTCTTGCGCATAAGACCCATGATATCTGTCATAGGTGTCTTCTTCGTAGTCATAATAGTAGTCATCGGCTGGCCTATGTTTGACAATCTTTTGAGCCTCATAGTCTGGATTGACGGTCTTGGCTAAAAACAGACCTGTGACACTAATAGCCCCCAGGGCCTCTAGTTTGTCGGCAGTCATGTTGAAGGTTGTGCCTCTGGTGATGACATCGTCAATGAGTATGACCTTCTTTCCAATGAATGAATTTGGCGAAAACAGGAAAGCTTCAATGGGAGTGGCAGACTTTCCATTTAGGTGACCAGCTTCAGTGTCGAAGGCATTGGTGATAGCATCGTTTGCCACCTCAAACCCATGTTGTCGGAAAGCATTCGCCAGTTGACTATATCGACGCAAAGTCTTCTCTGTTGTTGAAGCTGGGATGAAGCAAACTACCCATTCGTTGCTGTTACCCTGTGTAATGCTATTGGCCATGGTGAGGAATTCATTCTTCACAGACTCAGAAAGTAGGCCATCTTTAAAATCATAGCAGATTTGACGTTCCTGTGCCTGAACTTCGTTGGCAGCAAATCTTACCGGAAGATAGTTGATGATGTGGAGATGTTGTCTCATGTTGATTTGAATATGATGTTATGTATTCTTATACCAGAAAAAAGCAAAAGGTTAACAACCTTCTTTTTGTTGCTATGCTGAGCAAGATTGCCTGTCTGGATTGATGGTTTCAGCCAAGAAAAGGCCAATCACTTGCTTAGCCCCATTGGCCATAAGTTTATTGGAGGTGTACACAAAAGTGTTGCCGCGGGTGATGACATCGTCGATGAGAATGATGTTTTTGTGGTTTACATCATCTTGGTCGATGCTAAAATTTTCAGCTGGATTGTTTTTCTTTCCATTGATGTGCCCAGAACAATCATCTTTCAGCGTTTTGATGGTTCCAACGCTACATGGGATGCCCGTTTTGCTTTGCAGATACTCTGCGAGTTCACGGTAGCGGATGATAGTTTTGACCTGAGTAGAAGCAGGAATAAAACAGATGCGCCAGTCCTCGCCATTGAAGCATTGACGGATTTGTTCTATTCTATCTACAAAAGCGTCCTTGATAGATGCACTGGTGAATCCATCTTTGAAGTTGTAGACTGTTTGGCGATTACTCTCTTGTTGGGGAGTCGCAGAATATCTAACTGGAAGATATTCTAAAAGAAATGTGTAACTGTACTTGTTCATACTCATTTGAGTTTTGTATTCATGAACTAATACCACAATAGGCACAAAGGTTAACAGCAAAATCAAAAAACATGCCCTGTGCATGGCATGTTTGTCAAAAGATTTGGGAAATATAGTTGTCGACAGTGAGTTGAAGGTTCAACAAAGCATAGTCAACAGCAATAGAAAAGGGGAAATGTGCTGATTTATATGTGTTTTTTTGTATCTTTGCAAAGTTCGTTTCCGCCTATGCTGTAAACCCCAATCAGCCATTAGACCGTTATAGTACGACTCGTAATTAAAAAGATAACTTCCTGTCATCTTTCATTTTCTTGTTGGTATCTTGTTTTTCGTTCGTTCTCGCCGTAGCCCGCTACGCCTTCGAACTCACGGTAATCAATCTGCTCAACAATCTAATGAAATCTGTTCAGAAACTAATGACCAAATTGAGGTAAAGCACAGGTTTATTGTTCACCTATAATGAATTACAGTATGACGATAACATTGATATTTCTGTTAGTAGTGTTTGTCTTGTCGCTTTTGTTTGTACCATTTGCAAGACAGATGGTGAAAGACAAGGAGGAATTGTCTAACAATCCTATTCATAAGAAATTTGAGATTTTGATTGGCGTGATCAACCAGGCAATGCTTAACAATAAAGGACAAATCACTCTGTTTGATGATGATCCCAAACAGATGAATCTGATGTCTGATGCCCAAAGAAATCTGCTGATACAGTTTTACTATACTTCTGGCAATCTCATCATTACGTTGAACTATAAATACCTGCAAAAAGAATTGGTCTATAAGCAGCAATTTTCGGGTCTAAGAGATTGTAGTGTCTTCATGCAGCGTGATATGGCCAATACATTTGTAGAACTCTGCCGAAAAAAAATGGTGGAACACCAACAAAATGTAAGATATTCAGACATGAAGGCTATGAGTGGCACGCCTCATCAAACTTTGGGAGATAGTGATCCATTGAATGCAGCCAGACGAGTTTACGAAGGGCTGACGGAAAAAGAACGTTGTGCAGCCATCAATCTCTTATATGTTATAGGACAGGCAAGCGGTGCGTCGGAAAGCACCATATTGAGAACAGCGGCCTTCAGCCAAATAGTGTTGACCTTGAATGTGAGATGGGAAGTTTGCAAACACCAGTTTGACACTTTCGGAGAAAATGCCATGTACTCTGACCTCCAAGGGCTGAATGATGCTGTCAAGACCTTGTTATTGCTCACTGCATTTCAATTGGGGGCGGAATTGTTCCAAGCCCTTGGGCAAATGAAACCCACTTTTGAAAGTAAGTTGTTCTACAGTTTTGGCAGAATTGGATATTCAGAAGAAAGGGTTATCCAAGAGTATAAAAAAATGGAGTTGATGGCTAAAATGTTTGGATAATGAGAAAAAGACTATTGCTCTGTATCTGTGTGCTGCAATGCTTATTCTCTTTTTCCGCAAAAAGAGCTTTACTGGTGGGCATTGGAAATTACCCACCAAAAAGTGGTTGGCAGAACATTAGTTCTGCCAACGATGTAACCTTGCTCAAAACAATGCTTGTGGACTATGATGTGCAGATATTGGTTGACCAAGAAGCAACTCATAAAAACATAAAAAAAGCCATTGTTTCACTTAGTAAGAGTCTTCAAAAAGGGGATACAATCCTGATGCACTTCTCCTGTCATGGGCAACAAATGTTGCCTTTGAATGACAGTGAAGAAATTGACAAACTAGACGAAGCCTTGGTGCCTTATGATGCTTATAGTACTCAAAGTCGAGCTTATGATGGAAGAAATCACCTGCGTGACGATGAAATGGGGAAATTGTTTCAGGCAGTCAGAAAGAAAGTAGGTACGCATGGACTGGTGCTGGTCACGATAGATGCTTGTTTTAGTGATTCTATGAACAAGGGAATAGGCAAAACCAAAGAAAAATATCGAGGAGGTGCCGATATTTTTGGTTCCAACGCGTTTTCCAAGGACAGTTTGGATGCCGTGCTAGTTCATTGGAGACAACAAGAAAAAGCGACAGTGCTGAAAAAACGAGATTTAGCCAATATTCTCATATTGAGTGCATGCCAATCATTTCAACGTAATAAAGAAGTTACAATCGGCGGTAAGGGCTATGGTTCATTGTCTTATGCCATGTATTCTTCTTATAAGGAGTATGGAATGTCTAATTTATATAAGTGGCTGGATGGTATTTATAATGAAATGGAAGAAATAGCTTTTTCTCAAACGCCCAAAATCAGAACCACCTTACCGTACTCTTTTCCCATTAAAGAGGAAATGACAAAAGATGTAGCCTCTGCTACAAATGACGAAACCGAGGAAATGCCCTACACCACTATAGCAGTGGTACTATCCGTAGTAGGACTTTTAATTCTAGTGCTGATATGGATGAAATTAAAGAACAAAACATAAAGCCCCCATTTGCCTTGACGGTGCAAATGTTTTTCTATATGACACTAATTGTGCTTGGTGTTGTGAGGATGTTGGCTACCATTCCGTCATTTTTCTATGAAGATTGTTATGGCATCAACACGACTTATGTCGTAGGCAGTAGAATCATAACATTTATTGTTTTTGTCTACGCCTTTGTTGGGATATATAGCACTCTGAAACGAAAACCTTATGGAGTTGGCGTGCTTAAGTTATCCTTATTCTATATTTTGCCGCAAATAATTTTCGATAGTTCCTTGATTTTTAGTCAATATCAGATTGCATGGTATGCGGCTATACAGGGAGTCACCATTCTTGGTGGCCTTGTATTTCTGGTTTATCTGTTTCGTTCCAAAAAGCTCAATGAGTATATTCCGAAGTGCGAAAGAAAATTTGGAAAATATGGCTGGTTCGGCATTCTTCTCTTTTTTACTATGTTCGTGTTGTACGGCTTCTTTGTGGGGGAACAGATTGTTAAGAATTTGAATAGCCAAAAGGTTGAAATGGCGCAGGTGAAGTCGGGCAACTACTACACAGACGGATATGTTAGATTTAAACCGCTTGCAGATTGGAAACAAAAAGGCATCTATCAGCAAGGCGATGGGACTCTATTTGGGTTCTCATCTCCCAAACACAACAAGATAGTTATTTTCTCTTCGCAAATGGAGTGTAAGTCTAGATTAGATTTCTGTGAGTCGGTGCAAAGCATAGACCAACTATTGGGCGGCACAAAGTCGGCTATTGAAGAAATTGATTATGGCACAAAAGTCCTCAACACAGGAACCCTGTATTACAACACCTATAAAATAGTCGTCGATAGCCTCCTAAAATATCGCACATATGCTTTAGTTACTGATGATAAGAGCCAAAAAGTGCTGTGTCTAATTTTTGAAGACGATACTGTGCCAAAGCATTCTGCGGGCAACGAATTACAACAGTTTACTCAGGATTTGTCTTTCCGATTATCCCCAATCGGTCATTAGTTTCTGAACAGATTTCATTGGATTGTTGAGCAGATGGTTGGTTGTGAGTTCGAAGGTGTAGCGAACTACGGAGACCAAACAAGATGCCAACAAGAAAATGAAAGATGACAGGAAACTATATTCTCTATGACAAATTGCACAATAACGGTCTAATGACCGATTTGGGTTAAAATAGAGGTGCGTTGTGCATCAAAGAGTAGACCACCCAAAATATTCCTCCTACAATAGCTACGATTAATGCGAAATAGAGAAAGCCGGACATTAAAATGTTCCTAACTAGTTTGGTGAAAGCATCTTTCAAAGAAACTTTATTAACACAGTGGTCATAGATAGCCATGTAGCCCAGTAGGCAAACGGCCACAAAACTTAGGATTTTTATTATTGTCGTAATCATAATGCAAAGTTATGGATATAAATAGAGTTGCAGATAGTAAGCATCATAAACATACTAAAAAAGAGAGAGTTCTCTTGAACCTTTTCTTCTTTTTTAAGTTTGTTCGGTATATCGGCGTGGCAATCTTAGCATTTTCTGCGCTGGCTTTTGGAATTGTCTATTTCCTAGATAAAACAATTCCGACAGAATTAGAATCTTTGGATGCAACGGCCACACTGAAAATGTTTGATGCTTTGCAAGAGAACAATCGACATCATGATGCCATAACGTTGATGGAATATAAGGCGAATATCATCAACGATACTCCTCTAGAGTTGACATATAAATCAAAATTAGCCGACTCCTACGTTCATGTGGGAGATTATAGCAAAGCAGAGAAGGTGCTCATTGACTTTTGGAACAGGATGCCCCAGTATTTGAATGAACTGGATGATACAAAGCTAAAGGATGGTGTGAGGTATTGTTATGCCAGAAAACTCTACGAACTGTACGAGCAGATGGGCGACAAAAACAATATGATAAAGTATTTCGATATCTATAAAAAATACTATGATGCTCACTCCACAGACAGCATGATGGCGGCTGCATACAATCAAGTCTTTGGGAATCGCTCTATATCCCCAATGCCCTCACGAGCAATGGTTGAATATGACTCTCTTGTGATTTCGTACTTTGATTCGCATCAAGCAGCAATAGGTGGCATGGCGAGGTTTGTCGACAAAATTATGCTGCACAAGGAATTGGCAGCTAGTTTTAAAATTAGAAGTCTAAATAAACTTATCGGTTGGATGCTTCAAGAAAAAAAGTTGTTTGAGGCTTATCCACGCATCAAACAAGCGGTCGAATTGGCTCTTACGGTGCAGTTTTCCGATGACTATAAGATGCTGGGTACATTGTCGGATTATTGCTACCAAATACACGATGTAAAGACCAGCAAAGTGCTCTACAAAAGATATGAAGAGTATTTAAGGAAACACTATTCCGAAGACGACTTCACCTACCTAGAAAACTACAGTCGTAAATTTAGGTATTATGACGAAGACAAAGATTGGGATACACTTGAAGCTGAGATTATGAAATACTGTGTTGGCATGCGTCAGCAGATTGCTAACAACATTCCCTCTATGACTGATGAGCAGAGAGAACTATTCATTGTAGGATTTGATAAGGCACATCAAGTAGCATTAGAACTTCTCCAAAAGCATCCCACGCAACAGCTTGCTGAACTGTGCTTTGACAATATATCATTTAGAAACGGTTTGTTGTTAAGATCCAATCTAGCACTCAAAAATAGCATAGCAAAACTTGACAATAAAGAGGTTTCTGCATTGTACAATAAATTAGTAAAGTGCCGTAGAGACTTAGTGTATGAGTCCGTTTCGGGTCGCATCATTAAGCACACCGACAACATTAAAGGACAAATTAATGAGTTAGAAAAAGAATTGGCTTTAAAGTGTACTGATTTTAAGACAAGCAAGGACATCAGTGATTATCAACATGAACAATTGCAAAATAGATTGTCGAATAAAGAGTCTATCGTTGAATTCGTAGAAGACAAAGGCTCACTGTTTGCATTGATTCTTGATAGGCATAAGGGGGTTCTTTATGTACCCATTGGAAATATCAGTTTTATTCAAAGTGTTCTTCAGCAATCAATTGAAGATATCTACCACAATGTTCAACTCACAGATTTCATTTGGAGGAAAATCAAGAAGATTATTCCTGAGGCATCAAAAGTTTACTATCTTCCGACAGGCAAATTCAATCAAATCGCTTTTGGTTCTTTATACCTAGGTCAGAATCGCTATCTGTGCGATGTCGTTGATTTGTGTCTGCTTCAAGATCCTACTGCCTTAATCAATAAAGAACAACTTCTAGCAGATGCTCAATTATTTGGTTCTTCTAGTAAAATAGGAATGGTTTCCCTTTGGGGAGGTATTGATTATGGAATGACTATTAAGCCTTCCTTAGACAACAACAAGCGAAATGCCATAAAGAGAGGAGAAGCATTGACGCCACTTCTATTCACTAAATTAGAAGTGCAAACCATTGCCCATATGCTCAAAGATAAAGCTATAAATCATCGTGTCTACGAAAAAGACATGGCCTCAGAAGCTTCTTTCATGCACCGTAGTGGCAAGGGCGACTACGTACTTCACATCTCCACACACGGTTTTTTCAATGATAGCACAACTCAAAACAATTCAATGTTGTCCTCTGGACTCTTCTTTGCAGGAGCCAATCACTATTGGAATAACAATGCTGCCCCAATCATACAAGGAGAAGATGATGGCATATTAAGTGCTGCAGAGATTGCCAATACTAATTTATCGGGCTGTTCCTTGGTGGTGTTGTCAGCGTGTGAAACTGGTTTGGGATTCTCTAATTCAAGCGAGGGAATTTATGGACTACAACGTGCCTTCAAGTTGGCTGGTGCTAAGAAAATTCTCATGAGTTTATGGGAAGTAGACGATAGAGCTACTACGCTTCTCATGACAAATTTCTACCGTTATCTCTTGCAAGGCAAGGATGCCAACACCGCCTTGGAAGCAAGCAAAAAAAGAGTTCGAAAAGAGTATCCCTCGCCCAGAGATTGGGGTGCCTTTGTCTTGCTCAATTAACCCCCAATCGGCCATTAGTTCCTGAACAGATTTCATTAGATTGTTGGCATCTTGTTGCTCGTTCGTTCTTGACGTAGCGGGCTACACCTTCGAACCAAGGGTAAACAATCTGTTCAGATTCTAATGGTCTTTCGGGGTTAGAACATACGAATCATAGTCTAAGAGTTGTTTGGATTACTGGATTTTGGGCTTTCAGAACTCCAATTAGCACAACCAAAATCCGCAACGCCTAACTTAAAAGGCATTGCGGATAGCAAGTACTAGAATAGCATCATTCATCATATCTAGCAGTGTTGAAAGCTATTGATTTCGTAGAATAGCATTTGTTCTCAGATAATCTTCTTCAGTAAGGAAGTTGTATCGTATCTTGCCTAACCTTACTAATAGGAAGTTGTGCCAATAACTATGGTTTAAGTTTTGAGGTTGGCTTATCCACGGAATCGGATTCTTGCAAAATTCTATGTTCGCTCTAATCTGTTGCTCTTCATTAGCGTCTGTAACATTATGGTTGAGTTGCACCAAAAGCTCATAGGCATCAAGATATTGTTGACAATGAATCAATGCTGAAGAAAAACGAAGCATCTGGACTCTACTTCTCACAGGAGAGCGACGCAGTTCTGTAGCTATGATGCCACACATTTTGCTATAATAGCTAATCATGCTTCTGAACTTCATGTAGTTATACAACCAGAATCCTATGATTAACACTAAAATCAAAATTCCCATTGAGTGAAATGTTTTATTGATTATCGTATCTTTTCTAAGAGTTTGTCACACTGTTTCTGAATTTGTACATTACCAGAACATTTATGTTTGACATCGACAAGTATTTCTTTAGCCTTTTTTCTGTCGTGAAGTTTCACATAAATCATAGCCAGGTTGATACCTTGCTCCGAGATGGCTTGTTCTTCCGATGCCTTATTATATTCTTGCACAAGAGTGGGTAACGCACGCTGCAATTCTTGACTACTAGCCTCCGAAAGGTTTACTCCACCACTAGCTGAACGTGAAACGGGATTATAGTAACATTCAAACAAAACGCTGTCTACATTCTCGTTGGCAGATTGGGTGATGCTATAGGTCACCGAGAAAGCTATAATCATTATGGCTGCAACGGAAGAAATCCAACTGGTCATCGAGATTACCTTCCTCTCTTTCTTGGGCAAAATTTCTTGGTTCTTCTTTTTCCCAATAATCTCCATTAATCCTTCCTCATTCAGATGCTTGAACGCTTCTTCCAATTCACGTTTGCGTTCAATCTCTTCTTTTATAACGCCTCTTACTGTCGTTTTGTAAAGTCGAAAGTCCGTAGCAAAGTCGGTGTCCGCAGCAAGTTGGTTGTCAAACGCTGCTTTTTCTTCTGCTGTCAGATCTCCACTAATGTATCTATCAAATAAATCTATGTTGTCCATAACTATTCTGCTTAAATATTTATACCTGCTTGACGAACGGCGTTTTTCACTCTGACCATTAAATCTTTCATACATCTAACTTTCGTCACCTTCGCAGAACTTGCATTTTTCAGACCTACTTCTTCAGCTATCTCTTCCAGATTTAGTTCTCTATAATAGAACAATTTGAGAATCTGTCTGCATTTTCCAGGAGTGTGCTCTAATTCATCGCCCAAGATTGCCTGAATTTCCAATTCCTGCATGCGAGAATCTTCGTCTGTTATTGTGCTCAATACCGAATTAAATCGTGATTGTTGAGTTTCTTCTGCTGCATCAAATGAATCTGTTTTTAACAGTGTTCTCAATTCATTCGAAGCCATATTGAGGCCTATTGTTATGACATAGTTCTCCCATGATGTATTTTCCTTGACACGTCCCTTTTTAATGTTGTTATGAACTGCGATGAATGCTTCCTGATAGAGATCCTCTGCTTCATCCAAACGTAGCATCGGATATTTTTTCGTCAGTATGCGCATGAACTTTGGGCGCAAGTCGATATAGAACTGCCGCACTATATTTTCATAATCCTCTTTCATTTCCTTTTAATTGAATATTTATATATTTCTTTTTCACATTATGGAATATACAAGTTTAGGTTCAAACCTAAGACCTTTCCCTTGGTTTCGACCATATGGTGTGAGGGGCATCTTTCAACAGGGACATTCTACTTTCCCCTTGGGAATGCTCAGCAGCGGAGAGAACATTTAGAGCTACCTATTCCCCACTCTTTTCGGCAAGGTGGAGACCGGTGTCGGAGAGCATAATTTGGTGGGCACGATAGAGGGTGCCGACAGCACGTTTGAAAGTCTTTTTCGACACGGAGAAGCGCGCGGAAATGGCTTCAGAGGACGACTTGTCGGTGAAGGGCAAGAAACCTTCGGGAGAGGATTGCAATTCTTCTAAAAGCACTTCCGCAAAGTCGCGAAAACGACTCTTGCCCAGTCGCTGCAAAGAGATGTCGAGACGACCATCGGGACGCACATTCACCACGGCACCGCGCAGGCGGTCGCCCGTTTTGGGCTCGGGAGAGAAGAGTTGGTCGTTGTAGATGAGTCCGGCGTGGCGATTGTCTACAATGACTTTCAGACCAAGTTCGGTGCGCTGCCACACCAAGAGGTCCACTTCTTCACCGCGGTGATAGAAATGTTCGCGCGCTGGA
>QWCC01000330.1_pt1 | contig 15523 bp, 13 predicted proteins | sample 1972491 | NCBI WGS metagenome assembly QWCC01 (sample SAMN09866718, study PRJNA288562) | Human oral metagenome isolate term5_saliva, whole genome shotgun sequencing... | isolation source: mouth | host: Homo sapiens | place: USA: California
TTCCTCCAAAAGTGCAGGGTCAAGATTCCATGTTTCCTTCTCTGAGTCAACAAACACAGGAGTTGCACCAAGGTAAGTTACTGGATGTGAACTGGCACAGAAGGTAAAACTCTGGCAGATGACCTCATCGCCTGCCTTAACTCCCAATGCAACTAAAGCGAGGTGTACAGCAGAGGTACCAGAACAGAGTGCTACAATACGCTTATCCTCCAATCCTGGTAAAGACTCCTTCCAAAGATTATCAGGATTATCCTCATGCGCCATAATAGTCTGTGGATATTCCTCTTTTTCAAGGAAGTTTCTTCTTTCACCTGAAGGACTTACAGAAACTGAGAAACGTCTCAAGTCATCTTCAAAACCATTGACATTTGGTCCCAATGGCACCACCCAATTGGTGTCAAACGCCTCTTGGATGTATCTCATCTCGTTACCACTCATGTGAGCGAGACAAAGTAAAACACGATTTCTTTCCATTTTACTAATTATATTTTTTCACCTGCATAGTCCATCTTTTTACCGAGAACTGTACAGACAATCATTTGAATATCTTTTATAAAGGAATAGTTCTTTAGATAATAGAGGTTTAACTTGACTTTATCAGGGAAAATAACCTCATCATTATATTGAGCAGGATTCTCAACAGACGCTAAGAGTTCTTCCTCATTTCTATATTTCAAACTGGCTGGACCTGTTATTCCAGGTTTTAACTTCAAAATATCTCTTTCTTCTCCTTGCAACTGATCTGCATAACCAGGAACATCTGGACGTGGACCGACAAAACTCATATCACCTTTGAGAACATTCCAGAGTTCTGGTAGCTCATCTAACTTATAACGTCTAAGTTTCTCGCCAAGTGGTGTGATGCGGCACTGTTCAGTTGAAGCAATAGAAGTTGCTTCTGAATCTCTACTTGCCACAGAAGCCTCTGCCTTGACTGTCATCGACCTGAACTTATATACAGTAAACAGTTTGCCATACTGCCCCACTCTCTTTTGACAAAACAAAATAGGACCAGGCATCTTCACCTTGATTAGAATTGCTACTACCAATAATACTGGACTAAGGAATAGCAAACCAAACAAAGATGCGAGTTTATCAAATATCCATTTTAAAAACATAATTATACTGCAATATTAAGAATGATTTTTTCAGAATCTAAAAAAAACCTTACAGATTAATCCTTTTTAGGTCTGTACTCTACATAGTAATCCCCATTAGGCAATGTTTCAATAATCTGAATATCATTAGCAGTTTGAGCAGATTTCATAGAAGCAATATTATCTGGCGCGATTGTTCCAAAAACCCTAAGACCTAACAATGAAGAAATCTCTGTTGCACATAGATTCATCATTTTATTGATACCACGACGTTGCCAACGATAATCCGTCATATACCCACGAAAGGATTTCCCCCAAAAGAAACTCCGCTGGAAGAAGTATCCAACACATACTTTTTGTTGAACAGCTCCTTCTGCAACAACGATATAAGCAAGAAAACTTTTATCTTTTGCTAACTTGTTCAATGATTGTTCATCGAAACTATGAGGTTTAAAGAAGTCAAAGGCTGACACAGGCTGTTCTGCAAACATCTTTACCAACATAGGAAGATTATCCTCACCAAGGCTCTCTATCCTATAGGAAAGCGCATTACCAGCCTCATCTGTAGTTGTAGTAAAATGAGAAAGAATATTCTGAATATTCTTCATTTTACTTCCATACCTTAATCCAAAAAGGAAGGAATTGATAATCCCTATAATATCCCAAATCCAAGGTAACTTGTCACGTAGGATATGTGCTATTTTATAAAGCATCGTAAAACTCTTTTAAAGCCTTCCAAATATCCTTCTGCTCATACCTTTCACGTATCATTGGACGTGCATTACGTCCCATACGCTTAGCCTCTTCAGGATGCTCAATAAACCATTTCATAGTATTAAGCAAAGCCTGTTGCATAACTTCAGACCCTTCTTTAAGAGGGGCAGCTATAATTTTACCATTCAGACCATCTTTAATAATTTCATTACAGCCATTGACATTCGTAACAATAGAAGGCAATCCCATAGCACCAGCTTGCATTGGCACATTAGGGAATCCTTCACGATAACTTGGGAAGACAAGTGCATCAGCTTGAGCCAAGAAAGGACGAACATCACTTTGCCAGCCAACAAACTTCACCTTGTCAGAAGTTGTCAAGAACTCTTTATCAGAAGCAGAAACGGCATCCTCTTCCTCAAATGTTCCAACCAATATTAACCGACAATTCAGTTGTCGCATACACTCCGTAAGTTCGTGCATTCCCTTATCTTTAACCATTCTTCCAATAAAGACAAAGGTAAATGTATCTGATTTATCATTGGTATTATCAACAGGGGTAAAGAACTCGGTATCAATACCGTTAATATTTCCATTCCAAATCACACGCAACGGCTTCTTAGTAATGCAATCCTCTTGCAAAGCATGTAATACCCCTTGTCCTTCTGGAATAACATTTGTAGCAAAAAGACATGACAAGCGCTCCATAGTCTTAAGAATCTTCCTTAAAACTCCATGAGCACCCTGAAAACGCAAACCCGTAACGGTATAAACTCTATGTGGAACACATGCAAACCACGCAGCAATCATTGCCAACAAACTTCCCTTAGGAGTATTAGCATGTACACACCACGGCTTCTCCTTACGGAACAGACGATACAAGAACCACAAGCCCTTTATATCTTTCACTAAACTTATAGGACGTTCTAACGGAGCATCCACAACACGAATTCCCTCTCGTTCACTAACCTCCTTCAGAACACCTGTATCTTTCGCAACACCAATAACTTCGAAGTATTGGTTCAAAAACATCAGTTGCCCTTTTAACAAACTATTTAAAGATATGTCCGCAGTTGTAACGCGAATTATTTTTTTTCTTTGAATATCTTTCAACTTATAGAAACCTATTTATCAAGACGAAAACTTGATGATATTAATTTAAGATATTTTTATACACATCAGCATAACCACTTACTGTATTGCTAATATCAAATTCCAAAGCTCTATTATAACAGCGTTCTGCAATCTCGTTATAATAAGCTTCATCACTTGCTAATCGGTTGATTTCTTCAGCCAATGCCTTTGCATCCTCATGTGGAAAAAGAATACCATATCCCTTAGTAACCTCTTTTAAGCCATTAACATCAGAGGCTATAAAAGGCTTATGTGCACTCATTCCCTCTACATTACTAAGGCTTAATCCTTCCCAATGAGAAGACATCACGATAACATCTGCTGCTCTCAGAACATTTGGAATATCAGTACGTAAGCCTAAAAATCTAACTCGATCACTAACACCTAAAGACAAAGCTAATTGTTTTACTTCTTCCATCCGTTCACCTATACCAGCAAACCAAACCTCATATTTTTCTTTATCTAATAAGGTTAAAGCCCTAATAATAGTATCTTGGTTCTTTTGTTTACGAAATCCAGCCACCATCAAGATAGACTTACGACTTTCTTTTAAATCTAACAACTCCTTACATGGTTCAGCTTCTGATATTATATTGACATCAATTCCATTATTTATTGTGGTAATTGACTTGTACTTATTTGATGATTTGACAAGCCATTCCCCTCCCATATATTCTCTTAGTTTGTCTTCTGCAATCTTACTAATACATATTACATGATCATACCTGCCATACATCCAACTTTCTACCGGGCGGTACCACATCCAATTTCGTTTCCGATTAGAAGTATTATGCTCTGTAGAAACAAGATTCGTGTGACTAAATAAACTGGCGATTGCAACAAATAGCTGTGGTGACGAATTATGCGTATGAACAATGTCATAATTCCTCATTATCTTTATTAGCTTTAATATATAGAGCGGATTATAAACCCCATGTCCTAACGCATATATCTTTGTCTGCGGACTCTCTTTCCTTAACCTCTGAGTCAATGGTGTTTCTTTTCCATCAAAGATACATAAATCCACCGTATTCCCCAAAGCCTGCAACCTTGGTATCAAATTAACTACCAACGTTTCAGCCCCACCCATATCCAAAGATGTAATGACTTGTAATATTCTCATTATATGGCTGCGTTTATTCTATAATAATTCTGTTTTAATCGTATTCCAAATAAGAATACCACAATAAGTTTAAAAACTATTTGCTGTCACTTTTAACATTTCTATATAGATAGTTGATATTCATCGGTTTATGATTTATTTCCAAGTGACGAAAATGACAGCAAAACCGAAAAATTACGCAATAGTTATGATATATCTGCTCCCGAGAAGACACATAATCATATAGTATTTTCAGTGTTAGTATGCTTGGAACCAAATATATGACTAACATTCCAGTTTAACACATATATACAGGTATGTTATGAATTATAGAATCCTCATAACTATCTTTTATTTACACGCTTATCTTTCAAATGCATCAACCAACCTAAAGGTGCTACAGCATTCCATAGTCCAGAAACCTTCGGATAACTACCATTTCCATTATAACACAAACGAAATCTCCAATAGTTAGCAGCAGCTTTAAACTTATCTTTAAATGGAATGTTAAGCTCTAACATTTCTGCATAACACATCATAGAGGTAATTGGACTTTTCATCCTAACTTTAACTATATTAGAAGTTATTCCTTCTGGTTGATACTCCACTTTGTATATTATCTTATTGAAATAACGTAATTTATATTTTTGAGCGATACGATTCCATACCAATGCCTCTGGACAAAACTTTTCTCCTTCTATATCTGGGAAGGGGAACTCTTTCATTACAGAAGTACGAAAGACTTCTTTCATATCTCCTGTTACATGAAACTTATATCGAATATCAACAGAATTGCAATCTATAGAGTCATCAGGAAGCCCACTACCTATTATACGTCCATCAAAATATCCATCTATGCCTGACACACCAGCAAAAGATATATCATGTTTAATAGGTTGATAAGTTTCAACTACCAGTTCTAAAGCATTATTAGGAAGGATATCATCACTGTCTAAAATAAAGAAGAGTTCTCCTTTAGCTAATCCAACGCCAGTATTAATAGCCCTATGCTTTCCACCATTCTCTTGCTGCACATAATGTATATTTAACTTCCCTTCCTTTACAAAGGAACTAACAACGTCTTTAGTATTATCCTTAGAACCATCATCTACTATAACCCATTCAAAATTCTTATATGTTTGAAGAATTAAAGTGTCATATAAACGGTGCAAAAGGTCTGCACGATTATATGTGGGAGTAAAGACACTAATTAATATATCAATCATATCAAACACATTTACTTTTTGAAAATATTATCTTGCTTAAAACAAGGCGAATCTGATCCAAAGATATAGCCATTATAAACACAGCTAAGATTAGAAACGAGGTTCTCACAATAAAGTTTGTTGTTGTCTCACAACTATACCACTGAGCAATCCACTTACCATAATAAGGACGTAAGATAAGTTCGTTTCCATGCAACAAATAAATTGCTAAACATGAGAAAGCAATTCGATTTATGATAGAACTTTTAAATTTAATTTTGCTAAATAATAAAACTAAAACAATAGATTCTAATATAACAAGCGGATTTGTATAAGTAAACAAACGCCCTTCTATTGGGATTCCTATATATGTAACCGTATACGCTAAGAAGGTTAGAAGAAAAGCAATACTTAAAAATAAAAGTAATAGATTTCCTTTTGAGAGGGAACGAATTTTAAAATATCTTCCTACAGTAATAGCATCGCCGTATTTTTTTATATATCTACCTAAAAGATAAAGGCAAATAAAAGAAAAAGCAGAGTATCCACCAGCTATCCATGCTGCTCCATCAATACTGAACCATCCATAAATAGTTTGGAAAATATAAAGTAGTATCAAAATATTACGATAATACTTTTGATCCACATTTTCCACAAAGACATTTAAAATAGGCGATAAAAAATAAAGACCCAAATAAGCTTTTATAAACCAATAGTCACTACCATTTAGCATTAAGACCGTTGTTAAGCTCTGCAAATTCATATACTTACTAGGTTCAATAAAAACAAGTACTCCCCAAATTACAATTGCAAAGAAAAAAACTTGAAACAAAAGTATACTTAGTCTTTGCAGTCTTAAATTTATACCGAACCATCCAGAAATAAGAATAAAGACATTAACACAAATTATAGAAATCGCATCTGTAAAATAGAAACTTATTGCTTTAAAAGGTTCTGCTATAGCGAAAGTAGTTGTAGGGCGAGGTAGACATATAAGAACATGAACTATTAGAACTAAAATCATCGCAACAATCCTAAGCAGTTCAAAACCTGAATTTCTCTCCTTATTTTTTTCCATAAAATATACTACAAATTTGGTGAAAAACGAAATGCCTTACGACAAAACTTATCATTATCATATTCATGATTGTATTCATAGTTTTCCCAACTATAATCTCCAGATCTAACACCATTTGTAAAGAATGTTTTATAAGGATATAAATTAAGAAAAACCTGCCATCCTGTATAAATTCGTATATAAAGGAATAGACTCAACCCTATAAGAAAAATAGGAATCTTATTTTGTATATTTGTTTTATAAGTACAAATAGATGTTATCGTTGCAATTATACCGATCAAATAATACCAACTCAAACGACCACCATTCTCAGAGCGAACAAAAAGTAATAATATACCACAGAAGATAAGTGCCATATTCAACAAGACTACATGAGACTTATCAGTAGGAATATACCTATAGTTCTTAAGTATAAGGTATAAAAAGAAGAATGCTTCTAAAATATATGCAACTCTTAAACCTCCACTTGCATTATACTCTGCATGCCGCTCAACAACAGAACTGCTTTCATACACTTCAAAAAGTGAATTAGGTAAAGATGACATTCCTAAAATAAGTAAAAATAACATAATCCACACAATTATTTTTGGTGAAAATTTCCTTCGTGGTACAAAATATAGAGGAAAGAAAATAATCGCAGAATTGTGCATAGAGAAACCTATAAGGAATACCACCATAAACTTCCAAAATTTACGTTCAATAACATACTGAACTCCTAACCAAACGATAGTCGCACCAAGTACTTGTCTTAAATATGTAAACGTAAAGAAAAACCATAATCCCAAAAATAAAATTGTTGCTAAAGGATAATTTACTGTATATTTCTTTATCGAAATAAACAACAAAGTATAAATAATCAAGGTGACAATTAAGATAAAAATATAGCGATTCTCTGTAAAAAAAGAGATTATCACATTTAATAAAGTATATCCTATTTCACTACTATAGAAATTATAAAGAAGTGAATCAGAGTAATCACCTTTTATCGTTGTTACATCAGCAATATTATCAAAAATCTCTCCATAAATATATCTGTCATAACCGCCAAACATATCAGAAAAGCCTACGAATAAAGCAAGTAGACACATAAAGGCAAACAACAACAAGACATTCTTGTTTCGAGAACCATTTGATGACACATAATACCAGAGTGTGGGTATTGCAAAAACTATTAAATATAGCCACATATGTTATTAAATTACTTATTCTTTCATAAAACGAAAAAGATGCTCAGAAATTAATTTCTGATTATGACGTTCTAGAATAGATTTCCTTCCTTTTAAAGCAATATTTTCATAATAATTTCTTCGAACAATAATGTCCTTTAAAATTTTTATAAAGTCTTTAGCTTCACCATACTCAATACACGATTCTAAATGCTTAACTGCTATATTTTCCAATGCATACCATGTACCAATAACCAACAAACCATTAGCTATTGCGTCTAGAACTTTTCCCTTAGTTCCTGTACCAATACATATAGGCGTTACCTGAATATCATGTTTACAGATTTCTTCAATATAATCGGGGGCAAATTTTATGTGATGAGTTTCATACCCTGCATTATTAAGTCTCACTACATGATGATCCCATCCCTTACCTAAAAAAGTATATACATAATGTTCTTTTAGTTCTGAGAGATCTTTAGATTTTATCAGACAATCTATCAGCATATCAGCATCCTGCTGCATATACAAATTATACTGCCCTGCGAACAAAACCTTTATTTTTGGAGAACTAAAGGAAATAACCTTAGCAGGTTTTGCAACTTGATAATGAGGGTGACGAAGAAAATGAGCTTGTATTCCAGGACAAATCTCCTTAAGGAAATTAACATCTTCTTTACCTACCAAATGATAGTAAATATTTGAAGATGTATCAAACCGTTTCTCCATATTCAGATACTTAGGATACATAAAAGCAGATCTCCAAAATCTTATTTTGTTTCTTATTGCAAAACGCTTACCAAGCATCCTATAATAATAGAGAGATTCACAATCTGGCAATGTATGTACTCGCCTAAAATCCTTTAATTGACGACTGACACGAGATAACTCCTCGCCATAAATCCATATAGCATCAGGATTATCATCAATAATAGTATCTAATTGCGAAGAACTTAATCTAATATAATTTGCAATAGGATAATTCAAAAATATTCTAAATGGAGAAAAAAAACTAAGGAAAAAATTATACCACCATGGTACTGGCAATAAACGAATCTTTATATTAAGTTCCTTTGCTACAGAATCTATCTGTTCTTTAGAAAGCCGATTTAAATTATACGAATAAAGAATTACCTCTATACTTTTATCTCTACCAGCAAGTAAATGGTAAGGTAATGCACTCGTTCCACGGATATTTTCCGCAGCGGGCATCATCATAGAAATCATTGTGACTTTCATATTATTCTATACTTTTAAACAACTTGTGATAAATTATTTAATTAAACAAGGAATATTCAAAAACAACTTTACAAATAATGTTTTCTTCAATGAATCAAACCCTCCCTTCATCGGATATAACTGTTCTTTTTTCAATTCACCTATAATAACAGAATTGATACCAAGTTTTCCCCATTCTTTCTTGTTTTTATATAAAGAGTATACCAAATCAAACAGCACATTCTGGCTTCGATTAAATATTACACTATATAACTGAGGGTTTATACCCTTAAAAGACAAAGCTAACCTACGGAAAGAATTTATAATATAAATATCATCCTTAATGTATTTTATCTTCTTCTCTGGCACCATTGATTTGCTGGTAGAATTTGGATGATATATATACAGATAAGGAGTTATATCGCTAAACACAACATTCGTTGCACAAGGCATAAGTCTATATGTCAACTCAACATCTTGATGTGTAAATCCCTTCACAAAGAATATATTATTATCTATAAATAATTGCTTCTTTGTAATTAAAGCACAGATTGAAGGAGGATTATAACCAGAAAGAACTGCCTCAACGCCAGATAAAACCTTATTGTGCTCAAGCGTTGGCTGACTACATTCTACATCTATATACCGTCCTTCTTCTGTTACATTCTGAAGTTGAATCGCAAGAAAATCCAAGTTTTTATACTCGTCTAAAGTTTCAATAATCTTTGGCAACAGCTCACTTATGAGTATATTATCAGCATCCACACACCAGAAGTATTTTTCTTTGCCATTTTCATTCAATCCATATCTTGTTGCCAAATGCCTTAATCCTCTCGTAAGATTACATCATTATTTTAAATCATTGATAATACAGAAAGATTTATCAGGAATACCACCATTCACTCATAAAATCACTATACATTAATTCTATTCCTTTTACACAACAATACTATTCAAACATATTCTCAGAAAATTTTCCAAATTATATATAGGCAAAAGAATTGAAGAAATAATATTATTCATCTGATAAATTAAAATAATAAGAGGTTAACAAACTTGAAGACCATTTTCCTGTAAAATGGTACAGATGTTTTAACTTTATCAATTTTATTCTCAGATAAAATCAACGTCGCCTTTCTCTGTACTTCCTTAATGAATGAAATGGGGAATCGATTACGGACTAAGGTATAACTAAGATTTATAACATTATCTTTGATGTGTTGAGACAATAAATAATTAATATTCTGATTCGACAAATACGATGCTTTCCTCTGAAGAATAATCAGACTATCAAGAACTCTTTTCTGAGAAAGTGGAGAGCGACTTATGGAATTCGTATCAGCCAAATAATAATTGTATGTTACATGAGGACACCCTATAATATTCTCTATATAAGTTGAAACTTCAAAACTCCACAAAACATCCTCATGTGTAATTCCTTCTAAAAAAAAAGTTTTATGCTTACTAAATATATCTTTACGAATAAGCTTATTGCATGCTATAATATTCCAACTATTATGAATATACCCTCTAAAGACATCTTCATTACATCTAAAGTTTCCCGTTTTTACATCATAATAATTTTCATCATATAAAACATGTCGAGTTATACCAGACACTATCTCAGGATATTGATACTCAATAGCAACACGAACAAGGTTCTCAATAGAATTATTTGGTAGACTATCATCACTATCTAAGAAAAAAATATAATCGCCTGAAGCCTTATTAACACCTGTATTTCTTGCAGCAGATAAGCCCTGATTAACATGATGCTCACATAATAAAAACTTAACAGACCCATTATATTCCTCGACAAATTGTTTGGCAACTTGCATACTATCATCCTGCCCTTTATCATCTACTAAAATGCATTCGATATCTGTATAGGTCTGGCTTTGCACCGAATCTAAACAGCGAGTAATATATTTCTCTACATTATATATTGGAACTATAATCGACACTCTCATAAATATATCATATAAATCAAAGGATAACTATAAAACCGACTTTGGGTAACTTATAAACTAAATTTGTAAAAATAAAACAAACTTGCGCCTTGGTTCATTTTTAACAAGTTTATGAATATCTCTAACTAATATAGCGTATTTTATTCTTCCAAAGCATCCTTAATAAATTCCTCAGAACTCTTCCTTAATTCAGCTAAATATTTATCAGTATATGTAAAATCTGGTTTTGAAAAAATAACCTGGTCCCCCATCTCAATCAAACGTTCTTCAAGATGAAGTTGCTCCAAAAGAAAGGTCATACGAATATCGACTGGAGAATTTTGCTTCACCATATAGAATGGTCTATTAAATAAGACAGAAAAAACAGTTCCATGGAAAGAAGTAGTTACAACACACAGAGCATTCTTGAAATATCCCAAGAATTCTTCTGGTGAAGCTCCCTCTTTCATCGTCTTACGATGATACCCAAGCATGCCATTCGTTAATTCTACTACATCTGCGTTTAACTGTTTTGCTAAATCAGTGGCAATTCTATAAACGTTATCATGCTGTTTTATCTCATAAACCAAAACATAGGGACATGTACGCCCTATGGGAGCAGCAATCTTTTCAAAAACATTACGCCCAGCCAATATTGTCGGATCAACTACCACAGAAATTTCCTTATGTGTCAATGGCTGGAGTAAATCTTTAAATTTACGTTCTCGTGTACTTATTGCCGTCATTCCATCTAAATGCCTCCGTAGATAACCAGCTTGTTCCTCTGTCAGACTGTCCATGCTACAACTTGGTGCATATGATATGGATTTGCACTTAAATCCTACTCCGAACATAATGTCCTGATACCATCCACCTGTATGATATGGAGACCAAACCTGATCACTACCTATCAAAATTGCATCAAAAGAATGAAAGTCCTCATCCTCTTTATAAGGAAAAAGGTGGAATCTATTCTTTATAAACTCTTCAAAACCATCCCAACGTGCATGGCGAATATTTCGGTAACGAATATAATTAATAAGTCTCAATACACACATTTTAGGATTACGAGACAACCACATTCTCATACCATCCCTCTTGGTACTATTAATAACATAATCAGGTTGGAAATCAACCATATATGTATCATATCCTTGACTTTTTAAATACTCCTGAAGACCATATGCTTGAAGGATGGCACCATAGTTATGAGCACTATGGAAAGTAAGTATTCCAATTTTCATATATGAAGATATTTTTTTATTGTTGAAATTTTCTTTGCAATATAGATTTTTGTCTGGGTTGTACAACTCATATCCCCATACTTCTTGCAGACATACAATGCACCCTTTGCCTTAAAGTCATCCCAAAAAACATCATATAGAGGAGAAGTCTTTGCAGGAGAAAGCAATGCTGGCTGTAAGCAATCATTAGCATCAGAAAGCATGGAAAAAACATTGTCATGCTCTACAACTTGCTTAAATAGATTAGCTCCTTTATCTGAATTGACTAAAACTAATGAAATTCCTGTGTTATCATTATACTCTTTATGACGTTTATTCCAACCTTGATAATCTCCAATTGTCAAATCACTTACACGATGTTCATTTGTATAAGGGCATTGAAAACAACTCGGACGACTAATTACCCCATTGTAATATAAACTGTAAAACGTATTCTTGCGTACTATCCTAGACCCTGATTCATAGGTTTCTTCAGAAGAAAGCCAACCATAAGACTTATCACGCATCTTGACCTTTGTAAGTTTATTACCAATACGTTTTTCTATCATCTTAAGATACTCCTCCCAAAAAATAGGGGATGAAACACCATGACAAATCAAATCTATTGTAAATAAATTCTCTGCAAACCGTTTTCCTATAAAAGACCGTAAACCTGCAACCTGACATGGAGTTCCAGAAAACAAAACGACTTTCTTCTCTCTTAGTTCAGTCTTTATTTGCTTAAATATTCCATCAAGATTACTTTGAACATATTTGGACCCCCGCATACGATCTCTTTCTTCCTGAGTTTCAGCTCGGACATGTTCTATTCTGAAACAGCTATCATATTCAGCACCATAGACTACGCCTCCTAAACATAATATTATCTCTGAGAAAAGATAGAAAGCACCTCCGCTTTGGCTTTTTTTCAGTTCATTTGTATCATTGCAACGAAGAGCATAATAAAAAGGATTTTCAAAATTATCATACCGTTCGTAGTCTGACTTAAATTGGCATACCCTTTCACACAAACCACATTCTACACAATTTTCATAATTAACGACAGGATATTTAAAACCTTTATCATCAGCTATCATGGTCAAAGCCTTATGTCCACAAACACTCGCACAAGCTGTACAACCACAACAGTTCGCTTTATCAGCTATTTGGATTGCCATTATTTTTATAATTTTAAGATTACTCTCTTTACTTTATCAACAAAAAAAACACGTTCTCCCAAAGTTAAACCTATCCAATATATACAAGTTATTGAAGAAAGTAAGCAAATAGTAGATACAATAAAAAAATCTGCTATAGGAGAAATAGAAACTATACTATAAACAAAATAAGGAATAAGACATGATAGTAAAGTGCATACCATTATTAAAATTAAAACCCTATTAACAAAAACTTTAATAGGAAAATCTATTTGGACTTTGAGTCTATATAATCGAAACCACAAACATCCCATCTCAACTATAATTGTCACAAAGAAAACAGACTCTGGAGGAAAACTGTTAATTAAGAGTACGTAATCTATAGGCAATATTATAAATCGAAAACCGCCCACTAAAATCTGATAGGTCTTGATTTTTCCAGTTGCCATCAATAGTGTGACTAAAGTATTAGATAGAATCGAAAAAAGAGAATTGACTAAAATTAATCGTACAAAATTAACAGTATGATCTGGGGTTTTACCTAACCAAAGTTGAAGAATATAAGCAGTAGAGAACATAACAGGGAGAACAAAAATATACATCAAAAAAAAAGAAAATTTCGATCCCCTACAGACCAAATCTATATAATGCCCTTTTTCATCCATCGCATAAGATTTTGTTATTTGAGGATTGAATGCTGTCATAAAATTGCTCGAAAAACTTGTAACAGCTCCACTTACTTGCAAAGCTAAACCTCGTGCAGTATTTACTGCTGGACCAAAAAATATATTTAGAATTAGATTAACACCTTGATCTGCTAACATACTAGAGGATATGCCAAAAAAATTCCAACCAGCAAAACTAAACATATTTTTTATTAAAGACTTGTTTATAATAAAAGAATACTTACTCTCCTCAAAATGACGCCGACAATAAAAAGAGTAGAGTAATCTTACTAGGACAGCCACAACAGCCATCAACAATGCATAATAAATAATTCTATCTATTGGTGAAAATGCAATTAATAAGGCTACACACAATTTCCCCAAAGCTTCAACTATACCTATATAAGCAAAGACCGACATTTTCTCATGCGCTATAATTAAAGCATTATACGGCATTGCTATTATATCAATGACAAAAGTCAACAATGATATCTGAAACACCCAATTTGCAGCATATAACCTACCTTCTGGAATAACCATTTTAAAGTTTAGAAACCAAAGCCCTCCTGTTTCTAAAATTATAAATAAAAACAGACATATAAGATACAACATATTTAAGGAACTTGAAAAAATCATCCTCAAAGATTTTACGTCTCCTTTCCCCAAAGAATAGGTTATATAACGACTTATTGAACTTGAAATCGAATTTGATATGATAGAAAACATTGCGACAAAGCCTCCCACAACATTATATATACCAAAATCTGTTACTCCCAAACTTTTCAGAACTAGACGAGACGTATACAAACTAATCAGCATAATAGCTAACATTCTTATAAAAAGAGCAATAGTATTTTTTGCTATACGCTTATTATTTTCCGTAGTTGTATCTATCATTCTTACTTACTTTGATAATATTTTTATTGTACCTTAAGTTTATACTTCTGTAACCCGCTACACCTCATCACATATAAAGTAACTATTCAGCGATAACTGTTATATACAATGCATATTAATTTATCAAACCTTAAATGAGGCTTGAATCGCACTATATGAAATTTTGTCGTGCTTCTTAGCTGTTAATACTTTTGATATCTCCGTAACTTGCTTTTTTCATAGGTTCGAATATATTAAAAAACTTCTAATATATGCATAAAAAAAATGAACTTCTATATAGCCTCTTTTTACGAAGATTTTTGAGGAGAGAATACAAACTAGTCGATACCGCTAAATAGTTACCTAATTTTACTATATCAAAAACAAAAAAATGTTTATTTCTCCAAAAAAGGGGTTAAAGGTGTTTCCGAAACTTGCGGACATGCTGTCCGAGGCCTCTGGACAACATGTCCGAAGTAGCCAGAACGATTGTCCGGGGATGTCGGAAAGACTGTCCGAAGCTGCAGGACAAAACTATAAGAGGATTTTTATCATGCTTAAATGAATAGAATATTAAATTAAGACAGAGTCAATACCTACTCGTAAAAGACTATTGACTTGAATGTTCGTTCGTATTTAGGTTCGTTATAGCCATACTCCATAAATAACGCTTTCACATCGTCTGCCATTGGCTGCGTATAAAGATAGCCTCTTTCTGCATTGCCATAACGATAGAAATTACTTCGTCCTCGGAAACATGAATAGACTTCATTGCGGAGGGAGGGTAAGTCCTTGCGTCTTACCTCATCAAAGAAATGAATGAAACCAGCATAACAAGTGACAAGTCTCTTTGCATGAAACATTCTGCAACGACCATTGATAAGGTTTTCGGGCATAAGTGCCGAGGGAAAGATTGCATCTCCCCATGTATTGGAAGCT
>QWCC01000370.1_pt1 | contig 15506 bp, 10 predicted proteins | sample 1972491 | NCBI WGS metagenome assembly QWCC01 (sample SAMN09866718, study PRJNA288562) | Human oral metagenome isolate term5_saliva, whole genome shotgun sequencing... | isolation source: mouth | host: Homo sapiens | place: USA: California
TTTGGTTCGCAGGTTGATTCTGCGGAGGTGCGCCTGCCGTGGCTGACCCCTGCCGGTGATGAGGTGGTTATTGATACGGCGTTTATTCGTGCGCCGATTGTGACCGGCACTGGTGAGGGTGTGCAGGTGACAGCTCGTCATGAGGGGAAGATTGTGGGTGTGCGTTCGGGCAACCTGATCGGTATTTCTTTCCACCCGGAGGTTACGGGCGATACGACGGTGCATGAGGAGCTGCTGGCTCTGGCACGCGAGGTGAAGGGCAAGTAGCCCCTCCCCCAAAAAATAAGCCCGGTAATGACCGTTTAAAGAGTTGTGGCGATGACCGTTGTTCGGTCACCGCCACAACTGTTTTTGCGTGGGCTTATGCGTGAGTGGGTTTATGCGCGGGAGCTGCTGGGGGTTTGGGGCTGGGCCTTCCACTGCTGGTAGGCGCTCGTGGCGAGGAATCGTGCACGGTTCGCGTCGCTGAGCGTCTTGATGTCTGCGGGGGCTGCCTCGTACCACTTTTCGTAGAGACGAATAATCATCTCGGGGTAGGCGGCTTCTTCCAGGTCTGCGCGGTGGGGGATGAATTCGTTGCGGTTCTTGATGTCTCGGTACTCGCTACCGGCGAAGGGGTCGGTGACGGTACTGGATGTACGCGGGGTACTGTTCATCGGTGCGCGGGACGGGCTTGGCGGCTTCTGCTGAGGCGAGATCTTCGGCAGAGTATGAGGAGCAGCTGACGGGCGGCGTGGTGCTTGCCGTTGCTGAGGCGCTCGCCGTGGAGGGTGAGGAGGTGTTGCTTGCCGCGGTGTTCGCACCGCCGCAGGCCGCAAGAAACAGGGGCAGGACAACCGCGACGGTACCGCATCGTACAATGTTGCTGCGGTCGGAGAAGGTCTTCGGGGTGAGAGCCATGGGGCCACCTCATAACGTGGGTGTAGTAAGGTATTGTGCCCCACTATACCTATAAATTTGATATATAGTCAATGAAAATATGTGTCTTTTTCAGTAAAACCAATATTGCCTTTTCCTCCCCCTTTAAATACTTCTGACAAGCCATAATCTACTAACAGTGATTAAATACTCCAGATAATTCGCTGAAATTTTTGCCATTCCGTGTGGGTATTTGCAAAACACCCCACACGCATACCGAGGCTGAATCAGCAGAAGCCGAGTGCCTGGCGCTATACGAGAAGGCTTAGGCTGATCACGCCTACGCTGTTGCGCAGCAGGCGCCAGCCGATGTGAAGCAGAAGAGCGACGCGAACCGTGCGGCCGCTAAGGATACTCGCTGGTCTGAGGTGGTAACCCTGCCCAGCCCCGACAGCCCTGTCTAATCCAGCCTGTCTCATCTTAAAAATAGTTGTGGCGGTGACCGTTGTTCGGTCACCGCCCCCAAATAACGAACGCCTGAAAGGCAAGCGATAACGCGGGGTTACCCCACTGAATAATCATCAGGGCAAGAGCAAAACCCACGCCGAGCACATCCAGGATGCGCAGGTGCTTTCGCACCTGCTCCCTCTCCTTCTGATAGCTGGGGTTGTTTAGCAACCTTGGTGGTGCTTTTTTCAGCTGACCCACAATAATCAAAACCGCCAGCGGGATCAGAGAAATATCGAAGAACATGGGAACCGCCTTTCATGTTGGGGTTCGCTCGCTACGCCGGTGACGAGCTGATGGTGCACCATCATTGGTGAAAACTTCTCAAAAACAAGTAGTGTGCAACACGTGTATAACGTATTGTGGGTTACTTTACAGCACAACTAGACCCTATTCAAGAGGTAACCACCCCGAAAAAATCCTTAAAAAATAAGGGCGCCAGGAACCTTACGTTCCCGGCGCCCACTCCCCCACTGTTCATACCTCAGCGGGGTTCAATTTAGAGGCGGAAGAAGCCTTCCACCGCGCGCGTCATGTACGCCATATCGTCCACATGGCACATCTCGCGCATCGAATGCATCGACAGCAAACCAATACCCACATCCACGGTGCGCATACCCAGGCGAGTCGCCGTAATCGGGCCAATCGTCGAGCCGCACGGCATATTGTTATTCGACACGAACTCCTGATACGGCACACCAGCCTTCGCACACGCCGCGGCAAACACGCCGGCACCCACCGAATCCGTCGCGTAACGCTGGTTCGCGTTAATCTTCAGCAGCGGGCCACCACCGGGCAGCGGCTGCACGGTCGGGTCGTGGTGACCCTGATAGTTCGGGTGCACCAGGTGACCGGCATCAGCCGACAGGCAGAACGAGGCTGCCACAGAACGGCGGTACTCCTCCGTGCTCTCACCGCGCGCAGCGGACAGACGCACCAGAATATCCTCCAGGAACGGGCCAGCCGCACCACTACGCGACTCCGAACCGAGCTCCTCATGGTCAAACGCCGCAAGCATCACAGTCTCGGTGGCGTGTTCGTCCGCGTTATCGGCAACGTAACGTTCCAGGGCGGTCAAACCCGCGTGCACCGAGGATAGATTATCCAGGCGGCCGGAGGCGAACAGCTCCTGATCCGCACCGAAGCGGCGCGGCGGCTGCGAGTCAGCGAACAACAGGTCGTAACCCACGATGTTCTGCGGGTCGACCGGCTCGCCGTCAATCACGTGCTTCGCCATGTAGCCGAGCACGTCGTTCTCCGCGGGGTCCACACCCCACACGGGGTACATGTTGAACTGCTTGTCCAGCACCAGTTCGTTGCGCTTGTGGTCCAGGTGCGGCGCCAGCTGCGGGATGCGCGCAATCGGACCGGTACGCACCAGGCGGTCCTTCAGCTCGCCGTCCTCCATGACGGTGATGCGACCCGCCACGCACAGCTCGCGGTCCAGGAAGGAGTTCAGCAGGGCGCCGCCGTAGTTCTCCACGGCGATCTGGTGCCAGCCCTTCGTGGTGATGGAGGAGGAGGGCTTAATCTTCAGGGAGGGCGAGTCGGTGTGCGCACCCAGCACGCGGTAGCCGCTTGCCTTCTGCGCCTTCGCGCCACCGGCCCAGGCGATAATCGCACCGTCGCGGACGACGAAGTGGCGGCCGGTTGCGACCTGCGGCTCCCAGGCCTCGGTTTCGACCAGTTCGGTGAACCCGGCGGCCTGCAGGCGACGCGCCACCGTGCGCGCGGCGAGGTAGGAGACCGGCGACTCCGCCACAAATGCGGCGAGGTCTTCAATATTCTTTACAGCATCAACAGTCATGGCTTAACCCTACCTTTTCTTGGGTGTTGACGGGGTGAGTCGGGGTGAAAGTCCAGATGGGGCCCGGATGGGGCGGCGGCGGGCAGATAGTCGGGCGAGGGCTACCCGCCGCATGCGCTAGGTATCGCGGGCCCCGGCCATCGCAGACCCTAGTTATCAACCTTGAGCGGTTGCGTTTCACGTGAAACCTCGCCGCGGCGAGCGCGTGCGTTGAAGATCAGGCAGGCGAGCACCACGTACAGGCCCTCCAGCGCGATGCCCTGCAGCGCATCCATGGGGGCCACCCCCTCGGAGGCGAAGGGGTCCAGACCCGCCACAAGAGAGAGCAGCAGCAGGGTCACGTTATTGGCCACGTGCAGGCTGACGGAGGCCTCCAGGCCGCCGGTGTACCAGCACAGGAACCCGGCGTACACGCCCATCGCAAACACGAAGCCCAGGCCCCACGCATCGTAAGTGTGGGAGAACATGAAGAGCGCCGCCGGCAGCACAATCGGCAGCCAGGGGGTGCGAATCCAGCGGCCCAGCGTCTGCATCATGAACCCGCGGTAGGCGAGCTCCTCCGCGTAGCACTGCACGGGCACCAGAAGCAGAATCAGCACCGCAATAACCCAAAATTCAACCTGTGAAGGTTGCGAATAACGGTAATCGGGCAGGGACGCACCGCTCACCGCCACCATCACTGCGTAGTAAATACCGTAGATCACGAAGCCCAGGCCCAGGTACGGCAACAGGAGCGAGCGGCGCAGGCGGCCCGCCACAGAGTGAATCAGGCCCCAGGGCTTCGGACCCACCACCAGGCGCGCCAGAAAGAGCGAAGGCACGATGGCGATGAGCGAGAGGAAGGTCAGGGCGAACAGCGCCGGGTGCTCCATAACGAGGGAGCGGTTCTCGGTAATCTCGCGCAGGGAAAGACCCGAACCCATAGCAACCGCGGCCATGAGGAGCGACAGCATGAGGGACAGGCCAATGAAGACGACGACGCCGAGCAGGCCCTCCAGCAGGGGCGAGTACCAGCGGGTCTCCGGGTCGGCGTGCGAAAGACGATGGTAGGCCAGGCCGTCGGTACGGGAGGAGCGGCCCGAGGCTGCGGGGCCGAACGATGCTTGCGGGGATGTGGGGGGCGGCGTTGTGTTCATACCTTAATCCTAGCCGGGCAACTCGGGCGGATACCGGCACGAGGTGTCACGGGAGCGGGGACTCCTGCCGCCCCGGTTGCATCGCGCACCACACGCAAAACCCTCAACCTAAGCTCAAACCCCAATCTTGAACCGCGGATTAACGCAGAATGTTACGAAAGTGAAGAGTCTGCCGTGAATCCTCTCAAAAACGACCAGGCAAGGCTTTTGACCCATAAAGCTGTGCCATAATTTGAAGCGATAATACACGTCATATACATAGTCGCTGATGACCGCTCTTCCGGGGTGTTTTCAGCACCAGAAAGGCTGCTTTCTTATGGCACTCGTCTTCAACCCGCCGCCCAATTGGCCCGCCCCGCCCGCAGGCTGGACCCCTACCCCCACCTGGCGCCCCGACCCGGCCTGGGGTCCCGTTCCCGATGGCTGGCAGCTGTGGGTCGAAGAGCCCGACCCCGAGCCCATCGATGTCGATGACGCTCCCCTGGAGCCGCTCATTTCGGAAGAGTCCGCCGAGGCGCTGGGCGCCTCCGAGCCCGCCGCCGAGGCACCCGCAGAACCCGTTGCGGAGCCTGCTGTTGAGACGACCGAGATTTCCGCAGAGGTTCCGGTCCCGGTCGGGGAGGCTCCCGCAGAGCCTGTCGCGACCGAGCAGTCCGGCGCAGAGTCGGCTGAAGCCGAGCAGACTGAAGCAGAGCAGACCGAGGCAGAGCCGAAGCCCATGCGCTACCTGACCCCGGTTCCGCTTCAGGAGACCGCTCTACCCCGAGAGGTGCTGAACCCCGCCGGCGAAGCCCCCGCCGCAGAGGCTCCCGCGGAGCCCGTTCAGGAGACCCCCGCGGAGCCTGTTGCTGAGCCTATTTCCGAGGCAGCGGCACCGGTCGAAGAGGCCCCTGCAGAACCCGTCGTATCCGAGCAGATTGTGGTCGAGCAGGTTGTTGCCGAGGTGGCCCCCGCCGCCCCGACGATTCCCGTGGCCCCCGTCTCCGCAGACGTTCCCGCAGAGCCCGTTGCCGAGGCAGTAGCACCCGCCGAGCCGGTTGAGGAGCCCGCACCCGCCGAGGCTTCCCTGCCCCACTCCGTCGAGAACTCCCCGCTGATTGAGTTCCACTCCTCGCCCGAGCAGCCCGCGCAGGCCCCCGAGGCAAGCGCCCCGGCCCCCGCCGACGTCGCGGCTCCCCAGGCCTTCGCCGCCCAGGAGTTTGCTCCGCAGGCTCCCGCGGGCCAGGAATTTACCGGTCAGGACTTCGCGGGTCAGGACTTCGCGGGCCAGCAGAACCCGCACCAGGGTGCCGCCGATTCCTTCGGTGGTCAGCCCGGCCAGTTCCAGGGTGAGCAGTTCGCCTCGCAGCACGGCGGCCAGCCCTACAACCCCTACCAGCCCGCCGGCCAGTCCGGTCAGGCAGACCATGCAAACCAGTCCGGTCAGGCAGGTCAGCAGGGTGGCCAGCAGGCTCAGCCCGCCGCAGCGTTCAACCCCTACGTCCCCCAGGCTAATTCCGCGTCTCAGCACGAGCCTCAGAACTCCCAGCCCGCCGATACCGAGACCAAGAAGAAGGGCCCATTCGGCGGCAAGCTGCTGGGCATCATCGGCGCCGCGCTGGCCCTGCTGATCGTCCTCATCCTGGTCATCGTGATGCTCCTGCCGCGCGGCGGCTCGGGCTCCTCCGACCGCTCGAACCAGGCGGACGGCACCTCCACCTCGGCGAGCGCCCAGTCTTCGGATGGCTCGTCCTCGACCACCGCGTCCGAGGCGAAGCTACCCGAGGGCGAGTACAAGGAGTACAAGGAGACCGTCACCGAGGATAAGAAGAACATCGACATCGAAAAGGTGAAGGGCGACGCCTCCAAGGGCATCGTCTACTACGAGTTCAAGCCCTCGGACGACCTGAGCAGCCGCGCCTACATCACCAGCCTCACCGAGAAGGGTGAGATTTCCACCGGCCTGAGCGTCATCGATATGACCGTCGACCGCACCCCCATCCGCGGCACCGCGTGGCTGGATACCACCAACCCCTCCAGCCCCACCCGCAAGCTGGAGCTCAACGGTAAGGGCGAGTGGCTGATTCGCGTGTACGACGAATCCTCCGCACCGAACTACGCCAAGGGCGAGAAGTTCCACACGAACATGAACTACTACGCCTTCACCTACGACGGTGGCGAGTCCACCATGGAGTTCGAGGCGAAGGGCCTGGACAGCAAGCGCGGCTTCGCGCTGCTGAGCGCCAGCCGTAGCGACGTTATGTTCGGCACCAGCGTGGCGAACATGAAGAGCAGCATGGAGTGGAAGAGCACCGGCAAGAACCTCCTGCAGGTGCGTAGCACCTCCTCGGCTGACTGGAGCATCGGCACCCACTAGCCGCCCGTAGCCCGTGGCGGCACGCCGGAAGAGCCCCCGCATCCCTATCGGATGCGGGGGCTCTTCTGCGTCTGCGGTCTTTCGCAACCGCGGGTCGTGCGGCGGTTTCTAATACGCGGCTCTCAGGGCAGTCACGCGTTCCCCCTCGCGGGCTGCGGCGCGATTAATCTGCTGGCGGTGCACCAGGTACACGAAGAAGGTCACCACCGTGAACACGTACATGAACTGGTACGGGGACGTGCCCGCCATGAGGCCCAGCGAGCCCTCGGGCACCATGAGGATGTTGTCCGAGCTGAAGTGCGGGGCGAAGACCAGCACAATCCAGTACGGGGAAATATACATGCCCGCCAGCGCCACGCTCGCCGTGATAACGCCGAGGGTCGCAATGAACGAGCTTGCCCACCGGTAAAACAGCGGGAAGATTTCCACGACGACGGCGGCCAGCATCAGCGGGTACCAGGTGTTGTGGTGCGACCAGCTAATCGGCGAGATCTGCAGCATCATGAAGGCCGTCAGCGCCAGCTGCGACACGACCGCGCGGGCGCGAATCAGCGGGATCAGCAGAACGGCCGTCACTAGAACAATGAGCAGGGTCAGGGCCACCTGCACGGTCGACAGGGCGGTTGCGGTCAGATGGTGCTGCAGGCCCGCGTGGGTGAGGGTACCCATGATAGACACGTTATCGAAGTAGCTGAACCAACCCACGCGGGAGGTGTCGTGCAGCGCCTGGAACCAGTAAATCGTCGATTCTCGGGGCACCACGAGGTACGCGATACCCACGGTTGCCGCGAAGCTCAGGGCCGTGGTGATAAGCCCCTTCCAGTCCTTGCGCATGAGCAGCAGCAGGCCGAAGGCGAGCGGGGTGAGCTTAATGCCGGCGGCAATGCCCAGCAGCACGCCGCGCGGCACGCGGGTGGCCGGGCGCATGAAGTCGGCCAAGATTAGGGCGAGGATAATCGCGTTAATCTGCCCGAAGTGCGTGGTGAGGCGCCACGGGCCGCAGGCCCAAATGAGGGCCGCCATGAGCGAGACCATGCCCCAGGAGCTTAGGTACTTCTGCAGGGGCAGACGCCAGGCGCGGCTACGCGCGTAGGAGTACAGGGCGTAGGCGCACACGTAGCTGAGCACGCCGATGATGACGGTAATCAGCATCATGCTCTGCGGTTCGGTGAGGAACGCGAGCGGGTAGAAGAGCAGGGCCGCAAACGGCGGGTAGGTGAAGGGCAGGCCGCGCGTGCGGAAGCTATAGAGCTGTAGCCCGTCGGGGCCGTCGGCCAGGGAGACCGCGCCCAGGCGGTAGACGTAGATGTCGTCGGCCGCGGCGTGCGTGACGTAGTTGAGGGCGTAGGCGGCCACCAGGATGAACACCAGGTGCGCCCAGATATCGCCGCCGCGGAAGAAGCGTTCGCGCAGGCTGAGAACGCGTTCGGGTGCCTCGGAGCGACCGGGTGCCTCGGGGCGGTCCTTCGGCTTCGCGGCCGGGGTGGAGGCAGCGGGCTCGGACCCGGTAGCCGCGGTAGCCTCGGCGGAAGGTGCGGAGGCCGAGGCCCACGGGATGGCGGGCGCTACCGCCCCGGTATTCTTCTCTATGCTCTTTTCAGTACTCTTCACGGGAGTCTTTTCTAGTTCCTTCTCACGGCTCACGCGGTTGCTTCCCGAGAAGCATCGGTACATACAGATTCGGTGCGCCCGGTGACCAGGGCGCGGGCACCCCACCAGCCCAGCGGCGCATCGCCACGTACGGAGCCGTACCTCACGGGCTCAACCTGCGCGCCGCGCACCGGGGCGGTCAGCGCGGCAACCGACCAGAGCATAACCGTAGCCCACAGGGCGAAGGAGGGAAAACCACCAATAGCCACGCCGGGTGCCCACAGGAACTCCAGACCGTTCATGTCCAGCTGGGTGATGCCGCCAATAATACGAGGCGAAATGTACAAGCCCACGCCGGCCACCCACGCCAGCACGCACGCAACCTTTCGCGCCGCGGAAGGCAAGTGCACCATAAAGGTGGGGAATGCATCCAGGAGGAGAGCTGCCAGCAGTAGCGGCAGAAGAACATTGTGGTGCGACCAGCTAATCGGCGAAAGTGCCACCATAAGAGTGCCGGTCACGGCCACCTGTGCGAGGGTCTTACCGCGGCGTTCCAGCTGGTACAGCAGGCCGGCGGTGAGCACGATGCTCACGAGCGCCAGAGCATAGTAGACGGGCTTCGCGGCACCCTCGGACAGGCCGAAGTGCAGCAGCCAACCCTGAATGGAAATATTATCCACAAAGTTAATATCGCCCACGCGGGAGGGATCGGAAATGGCGGAGAACCAGAACTGGGGTGCTTCATTCGGCAAAAGAATAAAGCCAACCGCAATCGTGGCGAGGAAAGTAACACCCAGGGTTGCGATACCCTTCCAATCGCGGCGCACCAGCAGAATCAGGCCGAAGACCAGCGGAGTAAGCTTCAAGCCACCCGCAATGCCGATCAGCACACCGCGCGGCACGCGGGTCGCCGGACGCACAAAATCCGCCAGCACGAGCGCCATAATAAGCGGGTTAATCTGCATGAGGTCAAAAGTACGTCGCCACGGGCCGCACAGCATCACCAGGATGGTCAAAGCAGCGATAGTTCCGGTACGGCCAAGGCGATTCTGCAGGGGCAACGCACGACCGGAAGCCTGGGTGTAGTTGTAGATAATCGTCGAAAGCCACCACGCGGCAGCGGCAGTTCCCAGCACCATAATGGCTTTGCCCACCTCAAGCGGCAGGAACGCAAAGGGCAGGAAGACGAGAGCCGCAAACGGCGGATAGGTGAAGGGGAGCTTCAACACACCAATTTCAACAAATGCTGGCGCGTATAGGTCCTTGGTAAACCCTTCATTGTCGAAGATGGTCATGGCACCCATGCGGTAGATGGAAAAGTCCAAACCGCCGAAGGGGTTAATAAGGATTTCAAAGAGGTAACCGCACACCACCATGAGGATGAGTGCCGCAATGGCGAGCTTTCCCAGGGTGGGTGTGGATGGTTTAGTCCTGGCCACGAGATGTCCTTACTGTGGGGTTGGCTGCGGATCCCGGCGCGGGGTGTCTCGGATGCCCCGTGAGAGTGCGGGGCATCGGTGTTTTCAAGCCATAACAGTGTATCGCGAAGCGGGTGTATCCGATGCATCAGGGCGCATATTCACAGGCTTCAGGAAGCGGGCCGCAGAGCGTATTTATACGCACGTACTGTCTTCAAAATTGGTACAAATGGGGCAATATAATGGATTTATATGGCACTCGACGCGCCCTTCGCGGAGTCTAGCGGATGCGGAGCGCCCCCGAACACACCGACGTCAACACACCGACGTACCGACGTGAACAACCAGCAGTGAAAGCAGTGATTGCGTGAGCGAACATCTCGGCACCCCATCTGACGGCGAGAAGCCCAACGGCGGCGGCAAGCCCGACGGCCAGCGTCCCCGAAGCCTCGGCGGCCTGAGCATCGGCGCGCCCGGCAGTTCAGCAAGCGGTGCGGCAGACGGTGCGGCCGTCTCCGGAGGCGGCTCCTCCGGACTGAGCATCGGCATGCGCCCGGCCGGCGTCCCCGGCGCTTCCCTCACCACCGAAGAGATTGCGCGCCGTGCATCCGGCCGCGGCACGTGGCATCGCCGCGCCTCCAAGCCCGTCTCCTACTGGATGTTTGCCCTCATCGCCGCGCTTCTGCTGCATCGCATCATCCCCAATAGCGGCTGGCTGATGGTGCACATGGTGACCCTCGGCCTGATTACGAACTCGATTCTGATTTGGTCGCAGCACTTCACCGAAGCGCTCATGAAGATCAAGATCCCCGACGAGCAGCGCAAGGTTCAGGTGGGCCGCATCTTCACCCTGAACGCGGGCATCGTGCTTCTCATGGTAGGCATGGTTGGCCAGCTGAGCGTGCCGGGCCTGTACGCCTGCACGGTGATTGGTGCCCTCGTCATCGGCGCGATGGTGGCCTGGCACGGCATCTACCTGATGGGCCAGGTACGCCGCGCCCTGCCCTCCCGCTTTGGCGTGACAATTCGTTTCTACATCGTTGCGGCCCTGCTGCTACCCCTGGGCGCCCTGCTCGGCGCGATGGTGGCCTACCCGAGCCTGAACGGCACCCTGCACTCGCAGTTTTTGCTCGCCCACGAGGCCGTGAACGTACTCGGATTCGTTGGTATCACGGTGGTTGGCACGCTGGTGACCTTCTGGCCGACCATGCTGCGCACCAAGATGGTGGATAAGGCGCTTGCCCACAGCGTGCGCGCCCTGTACCTCATGTGCGGTGGCGTTGCGTTGACCCTGGTCGGCGCGCTCTTCGGGTTGCGCCCGGTGGCCGTGGCCGGCCTCGTGGTGTACCTGCTGGGCCTGCTGCTCGTGGCCGGGGTGATGGTTCGCACCCTGCGCACCAAGCGCCCGAACGAGTACCCGCCCATGAGCGTGGGTATGGGCTTCTGCTGGTTCCTGGTGGGCGTTGTGGCGACCATCGTCATGGTGGCGACCACCCCCTTCGCGCAGCTGGATATGCGCGCCGTGACCCCCATCTTCGTGGTTGGCTTCCTGCTTCAGGTGCTGCTCGGCGCGATGAGCTACCTGCTTCCGCAGCGCATGGGTGGCGGCCCGGCCGTGGTGCGCGCATCCAATAAGGAATTTAACCGTTTCGCGGCGGCCCGCGTGACCGCCGTGAACCTGGCCCTGCTCGTCTTCATGATGCCCGGCGCGGCGGTGGGCCAGTCCATTAAGATTGCCGTCGCCGTCGTGGGTGCCCTGGCCCTGGCCGCGTTCATTCCGCTCATGATTCGCGGTGTGAAGGCTTCGGTGAGCGCCCGCAAGGAGATGATGGCGGCCCGCGCCCGCGGTGAGAAGCCCGCCTTCAACCAGGAGGCACTCACCCCCGAGCCCGTCCCGCACGCCAAGCAGAGCTTCCAGGCGGCCCTGGCCGTGGCCATGGCCTTCCTGCTGGGCTTCGCGGTGAACCCCTCCGCGCTGAATCTCTCGGCCCTGCCCACCCTGAACGCCGGCTCGCAGACGGTCACGCCGACCGGACAGACCACCACCGTGCAGGTGAAGGCAACCAGCAACTACCGCTTTACCCCCGCCGAGGTGGAGGTGCCCGCCGGTAACCGCCTGGTCGTCGAGGTCACCAACGAGGATCAGGGCATGACCCACGACCTGACCTTCGATAACGGCGCAACCACCGGCACGATCAACCCCGGCGAGACGAAGAGCGTGGACGCCGGCGTCATGACTGCCGATACCGAGGCGTACTGCTCCGTGGCGGGCCACCGCTCCCTGGGCATGGTCCTCCAGGTGAAGGTGACCGGCGCGTCCTCGCAGCAGGTGGCTTCCGGTGACCACACCAACCACAACCACGCCGCGACGGGTAACGTCCCGACCCTCATGACGGTCGCGAACGGCAAGATTGACATGTCTGCGGCGCCCGGCAGCGGCTACCAGTACCGCGACCCGAACATCCCGGCACCGAACACCGCCACACAGGTGAATGGCAAGACCGTCCGCAAGGTCACCCTGGAGGTGCAGGAGGTCGACCGCGAGGTAGCCCCCGGCGTAACCGTCCACATGTGGACCTTCAACGGGCAAAACATGGCCCCGGTTCTGCATGGCAAGGTCGGCGATATTTTTGAAATTACACTCGTCAATAACGGCACGATGGGCCACTCGCTGGACTTCCACGCGGGCATGGTTTCCCCCGATAACACGATGAAGACCATCGCCCCCGGTGAGCGTCTCGTCTACCGTTTCGAGGCGAAGGCCGCCGGTATCTGGCTGTACCACTGCGGTACCGCCCCACTGAGCCTGCACATGACCCAGGGCATGTATGGCGCGGTCATCATTGACCCGGCTGACATGGATCAGGTGGATCACGAGTACGTGATGGTTCAGGGCGAGGCGTACCTGCACGACACCGGCAAGACCGCCTCCGACGGCAACAAGCTGGCGGAGAACTCCCCCGACCTGATTGCGGCGGGCACCCCCACGCTGACCATGTTCAACGGCCACGCGACCCAGTACAAGGCAAAGCCCCTGCAGGTGAAGAAGGGCGAGCGCGTCCGTATTTGGGTGATGGCGGCGGGCCCGAACCACGGCACGAGTTTCCACGTGGTCGGTTCGCAGTTCGACACGGTCTATAAGGAGGGCGGCTACCTGTTGCGCCGCGGCGCGGATGCGTACGGTAGCCGTGACGGCCACAGTCAGGCCCTGGATCTGGCCCCCGCCCAGGGCGGCTTCGTGGAGATGCAGTTCCTGGAGTCCGGCACTTACACGTTCGTGAACCATTCCTTCGCGGAGATGGAGCGCGGCGCCGCCGGCAAGATTGTGGTGACCGACCGCTAGGCGACCCCGTGAGCCGAGCCCTCGCGGCAGTGGGATTTGTGAGGCCCCGCCGGGTGCATCCTCGGATGCGCGCGGCGGGGCCCTCCGCTACCCGGGGGCCTTTCCGGGCGGATCCTTCCTTTCTCGCAGGCGGGCGGCAGGGCCGTTTGCCCGGATTGGGGCGGGGTGCGCATCCCGCGCTGACTATGCTTTTAGCCTCATCCGTGGGTATTTTGTCGGCATCCGCGGCTCGGGTGCGCTAGTCTGAATGGATGGCACATAGCACTTCGGGCGCCCCTTCCGAGCGTAACGCTACGAGCGCCTCCAACCACACTTCCGCCTCGGCGGACGCACAGACTTCCCCTCGGCCGCGTAAAGCTTTCCCGCTTCGCTTTCTGGCCGGGGCTCTCGCGCACTGGCAGATTATCGCCTCTGCGGTTCTTTTAGGTGGCGGCGTCGCCGGTTTGGCGGCCACCTATGACGACTATTGCGGCATGACGGAGCTTTCGTATGCTCCGGCGGCTCTCCGATCCGATTTTGAGGAGGGCTCTAAGGTGTCGGGTTTCCGCCCCGGCGTGATGGCCGCGCAGATTGAGACCGAGAGCCACTGGCGCGTGGGCGTTGTGTCCCACCAGGGCGCTAAGGGTATCGCGCAGTTTACCGATGAGGCGTGGAACGCCGAGCACTACAGCTTCGGCAACGGCGGTAACGTGCTGAACCCGCACGATGCGATTGCGGCGCAGGCCCGCTACCTGTCTGAGCTTCGCACCCGTTTGGCGAAGTACGCTTCTAATGAAGACCAGCTGCAGGATGTGGTTCTCGCCGGCTATAACGCGGGCCCCGGTTCCGTGGAGAAGTACGGCGGCGTTCCGCCCTTCCCCGAGACTCAGAATTATGTGAAGACGATTCGCGAGCTGGCGGATACCAAGTACAAGCTGACCTGCTCCCCGGATTATCACTTCAAGCAGGCGAAGCTGAGCTTCGTGAATGGCGTGACCCCGGCAATGGCGGGTGTGCATGCGGACGGTACGCCGCTGTCGGCCGAGGAGTCGGCAAGCGCGGCAGCGGAGGTTTCCGCCTCGGCGTCTGCGAGCGCTTCGGCTCGTCCGTCTGCGAGCGCCTCGGCTCGTTCTTCCGCGAGGCCTTCGGCTACCGGCCGCTAAACTCAGCTTATTTAGAGAACCGACCAGTGTATATAGCCATTAAAGAATATTCTGCTCCGTCTATAGCGGGCGGTTATAACGGGCGGTGTATTCTAGCCCCTATTCACTCTTAACAGCGCGAGGCGCCGAACCCCCGTCAAAGGGGTTCGGCGCCTCGCGCGTTATGCTACGGCATCCGGTTCATTCCACTCGAGCGGCACCGCCGATGCCGATAACACTTAGTTGAAGATGGCGCGCACGACCGAGTAGCCGGAGACCGGGTACACGGCGTTCACGGTTGCGGGCTTCTCGCTCTCGTCCGCAATCTCAATCGACTCGGTGCCGCGCAGCAGCTCCTCGAGCAGGATGCGCAGCTCCAGGCGTGCCAGGGGCGCGCCGGGGCAGACGTGGATGCCGTCGCCGTACACGAGGTTGCGGGACTGATTGCGGTGCGGGTTGTAGGTGAGGGCGTCCTCGAAGGCGTCCTCGTCGCGGTTTGCGCTGGCCCAGTTGATGGTCACGCGGGAGCCGGCGGGCAGGGTGCGGCCGCCGAGTTCGGTGTCCCGAGTGGTGACGCGACGGTTAGTGACGAGGGTGTCCTCGAGTCGCATGATTTCCTCGACGGCGAGGGCGATTTCGCTGCGGTCGTCGAGTGCGTTGCCGTCGGCGAGGGATGCGCGCAGGCGGTCCTGCTCGGCGCGGTTGCGTGCCAGGAAGTTCACGAACACACCCACGGTTGCGGAGACGGTGGAGAGCTCGCCCACGGTCCAGTTACGGATGAGGCTGACGATCTCTTCGTCGGTCATGGTGCGGGGCTCTTCGCCGGGCAGGTCCACGATGTCGGTGAGCAGTTCGGCGGTGACGTCCTTGGGCTTGCCGGCTGCGGCATCCTCGCGGCGCTCGTCGAGCAGCTGGCGGATGTAGCCGTCGAATTCGAGGGCAACCTTCGCGATTTCTGCGCGGTCACGGCGCAGGGTGGCGACGCGGTTCTTCTCGATCCACTCGGTGAGGGGCTGCTCGAGGCATGCAGGCCAGCCCATGAAGGCGTTCTGCACGCGCATTGCGTAGGCCTGACCGAAGCCCTGCATGACGTCTACTTCTTCGCCGCGAGGAAGGTCCGCGATGAGGCCCTGCACGGCTTCGCGGATGACGGGTGCGAACTTTTCGAGGCGCTCGGGGGTGAAGTACTTGTCGTTGATTGCGCGGAACGCGGTGTGCACAGGGGCGTCCATGCCGTTGGGGACGGCGATGTGGCGGGTGGAGACGACGTTGGAGTAGATTTCGGGGTGGTCGAGTACGTGCTGTACGTCGGCGTTCTTGAAGACGGAGTAGCCCATGAATTCGTCGTGGGCGACGGGGCAACGGCGGCG
>QWCC01000745.1_pt1 | contig 15469 bp, 14 predicted proteins | sample 1972491 | NCBI WGS metagenome assembly QWCC01 (sample SAMN09866718, study PRJNA288562) | Human oral metagenome isolate term5_saliva, whole genome shotgun sequencing... | isolation source: mouth | host: Homo sapiens | place: USA: California
AAGAATTTTAATTGAAAGTATTGACTTGAACGATGCTTTTTGGTAAAATTAAAACATACGCGGGTTTAGCTCAGTTGTTAGAGCGCTTCCTTGCCATGGAAGAGGCCAGGAGTTAGAGTCTCCTAACCCGCACCAATATGGATATGAAAATGACTGCTTAGGCAGTCTTTATTTTATAATAATATTAGACTACTAAAGTTTTTAATATCCTTCGATTAGTTTATTTATAATTTGAAGTTTTTCAATCTAATTGCTTAAGCTCTAAATCATTACTGATTAGTCTGCTTTCGAAAGGGAATACTTCTATTAAATAATTGCCAGATTGTTAAGTTTCATATTTGAAGGTTTTACTATTCCTCAGAGGTGATTTACATGGAATCGCCTCAATTGGAGCAATAAAATAGACCTACGGCCATCTGACCCCGTAGGTCTAATCCTTCTATAAACTAAAAGAAGCAGCTACCCATCAAGTAGCTGTTCCTTTTTTGGTACCGCGAGCCGGACTTGAACCGGCACGAGCGTAATGCTCACCAGATTTTGAGTCTAGCGTGTCTACCAATTCCACCATCGCGGCTTATTATGGTTTTGACTATTTACATAGCTCATTATCTATTGTATACTAAGAGTAGGGAAAAATCAAGAGAAATGAATGATAATAATACAAAAAATCAAAACAATGGATTGAATATACCTGAGAGGCAATTGCAGAGTACTTTTTCAAATGATAGAAATCGTGCTGCGATTGAATTTCGAAGGCAAAAAGTTCAACAGCTTTATCAAAAAGCTAATACTGAACAAATTTTAGAAATTCAGCAAAGCAAAAAAGAAAATCAGCCAGAGAAAATTAACTTGGCAGAATATTTAAAAAATCAAAATAACTCTAAAAAAGTTGATGGGCGGCGAGAAGAATTAATTAAAAACTCAATTGAGGAAGTTTCGAAACCATTTCAACCGCAGCCAAAAGCTAGTTTTAATTCTGGTGTTGGTCAAGAGACTGACGAATTTAAGACTCGTCAAAAAGTTATTCAACCGCTCCAGAATAAGCAAGATATTGTAAAAGTTGATGAAAACTCACATAATTTAGGAGCGATAAAATATAAGCCTCAGCAAGCTGTTCAAAATTTATATAATATCCAGCAAGAAAATCAGCCAAGTGAGCAATGGAAACGATACCACGCGGCTTGGCAGAATTATTATCAAAAGTATTACGAAACCTATTATTCGGCGGCCTTGAAGCAGCAAAAAAAGCAAACGGCAAATATTCAATCAGAAGTTGTGGAAGATTTAACGGAAAGCCAGAAAAAAGAGCGAGCTTTGGCGAAGCTTCGAAAAGATATTTCAGAAAAAGCGCGTCAGAAAACTGAGAAAATTCGAAAATCCCGTCATTTTGTACCAATTTTTTCAGCAATTGTTGTAGTAGCTTTGTTTCTATTTTTGCAATATAATAGATTGATTTTTGCTTCAGTTGAAGCTTATGTTGCGCCGGGAAATTCGAATGCTACTCAAACAATTTATAGCCCGAATTCTTCTAACTCGGTTGGGCAAGAGCCAAAATTGATTATTCCAAAAATTAATGTTGATGTTCCAGTTGTTTATGGTGTTGGAAATGATAACGCATCTCAATTGAAAGCAATGGAAAAGGGTGTTGCACATTTTTCAATTCCAGGCGCAAATGCGGTTCCGGGGCAAAATGGAAATACTGTTTTGAGCGGACATTCAAGCAATGATCTGTTTGACACAGGCGATTATAAATTTATCTTCGCTCAACTTGATAAACTTAAACAAGGTGATGTAATTTATGCTAATTATAATGGCAAACGATACACTTATAATGTAACAAAAACAGAGGTCGTAATGCCAAATCAAGTAAATAGAGTTCAAATTGGGACAGATAAACCAATGCTGACTTTAATTACTTGCGTTCCTCTTGGAACTGCTGAAAAGCGTTTGCTCGTTTTTGCCGAACAGGTTTCTCCAGATCCAACCAAAGCTGAAAAACCAGCTAGCCAGGAGAATTCTGAGAATAAAGAAGTAACGCTTCCTAGGAATTCTCTAACATTTTTTGAAAGATTATTTAGTTGGAAATGGGATTAAGATAATAAATCGCTCAAATTTAAACTTGAGCGATTTATTTTTTTAAAACCCTTGAAAATTTAGTAAAAATAAAGTAAAATATACATAAGCTAAATAGGGAATAAAATGAGAGACGAAATTATCATAAATGGAAAAAAATATGATGCAATTACGGGTAAACTTTTAAGTGCTCCAAAAAATAATTATGATATTAAAAACAAAGATATTTCGAAAATTCATAATAATTTGCAGCGTTCAAGCACTTTAAACCGTAAATATGTTACAATTCCAAAGAGACAAGGAGTTTCTCTTCGCCAAGATGAAATGATTAGCCAGTTTAAGCGTCGCCACGATTATCAAGAGGCGATTTTACGCGCACGTGAAGCGAAAGAGACTCAACAAGACCGAATTTTAATTTCACGTTTTTCAAAAAATTCTAAAACAATCTCGCCAATTACGAAAGAACAAATTAAAGAAGCTGAGAAGATTGCGCCTTTCGAAGAGCATCCACTTGCTAAAAAAGCTAATGAAGAACTTAGAGCGAAAAAATCTCAAAAACAAGAAATTTCAAACCAAGAAGTTAAAGAATTTGCAATTAATCAAGCAATTGAAAAGTCTCGCGAAGAAAGCAAAAAAAGCCGTGGAATTCATCGAAAGAGTTTTTTTGCGCGCAAGAAGTTTATTAGTTTCTCGATGGGTTTTGCTGTTGCAATTTTTGGCGTTGGATATCTAACTTATGTTAACTTACCGGATATTGCAAGTAGGATTACAGCTTTCCAATCTGGTATAGCAGTCGAAACTCCTGCTTATATTGCAAATGGATACTCTCCAAAAGGCCTAGCTTATTTCGATGGAAAAAATGTTAATTTCGAATATAAAAAAGGTGATTCTAATTATAAGGTTCAACAATCGCAAAGTGGCTGGGATAGTTCGGCGTTATTGCAAAATTATGTTACAAAAAAATGGAGTGAAGATTATTCAACAACCTATAGTAATGGCTTAACGATTTATTCGAATCGTCGCGGGGAATCTGTTTGGGTTAACAATGGAAAACTTTATAAAATTGAGGTTTCTGGCAATAAGATTTCAGATGAAGAAATTCGAAAAATTGCAACCAGCCTTAGCGCATAAAAAGTAGCTTTTGGCTACTTTTTGTTTTGGGTTGAGAAAAAATAAAAATTAAAGTATAATAGATAATTATGAAAGCAAGAACTCGTTTTGCGCCAAGTCCAACTGGTTATATTCATGTTGGAAATGTTCGAAGCGCACTTTACCCCTATTTGATCGCCAAGCAAACTGGCGGAGATTTTATTCTGCGGATTGAAGATACCGACCAAGCTCGATTTGTTAATGGTGCGGAGGATTTAATTCTTGATACTTTAAAATGGCTCGGTCTAGACTGGGATGAAGGTCCAATTTATAGCAAAAAAAATGAAGAAAAAGGTGATTTTGGGCCATATCATCAAACTCAGCGCCGTGAAAAATATCTTGAATGGGCGCAAAAAATGATCGAAAAAGGCCTAGCTTATGCCGACCCATGTTCACCAGAGGAAGTTGAGAACTTTCGAAAAAAAGCTAAATCTGAAAAACGTGCATTTTTATACCGTAACCATCGCCCGGAAAATCCACCAGAATGGAAACTCGGAATGCCACTCCGTTTTAAAACGCCAGAAATTAAACGTTATACTTGGCATGACGCTGTGATGGGTGAACTCTCAGCTGGTCCTGAGGCTTTAGATGATTTTATTTTGATTAAAGCGGATGGTCTTCCAACTTATAATTTTGCACATATTGTTGACGATTTCGAAATGAAAGTTACGCATGTAATTCGTGGCTCAGAATATGTTGCTAGTACTCCAAAATATCTTTCGTTATATGAGGCGCTTGAAATTCAACCACCAATTTTAGCTCATTTACCGCATATCTTGGCGCCGGAAGGCAATAAGAAGCTTGGTAAACGCGACGGTGCAAAAAGTGTTAGCGAATATCGAATAGATGGAATTTTGCCAGAGGCTATGCTGAACTTTTTGGCTCAACTTGGCTGGAACGATGGCACTGAACAAGAAATCTTTACTAAAGAAGAGCTAATCGAAAAATTCTCTCTTGATCGTGTGCAAAAATCTGGTGCAAGGTTTGACGAACAGCGACTTTTGTGGCTTAATGGCCAGTGGATTCGCAAAATTTCTCTTGAAGATCTATTTGAGCGTGTGCAAGATTTTTGGGGAGAAAATGCTAAGAATGCTAGTGAAGAATACAAAAGAGAAGTTCTTGGTCTAGTTTTTGATCGCTTAAAAACACTTAAAGATCTCCCGCTTGCTAGCGAATACTTTTTTGCTGAACAACAAGCTGATTTAGAGATGATTTCGAAAAATAAGCAGCTTAAAAAACTTGAAAAATCGCAAGTTGCAGAGCTTTTGAGTTTAGTAATTTTTGAGTTGGAGCAGCTTGAGGAGTGGAATGATGATAAAATCCAAGAATTGTTAAACAGGTTGCTTGAAAAGACAGGCCAGAAACCGGGAATTCTATTCCAGATTATTCGGATTTCATTAACTTGGGCGCCATTTTCACCAGCTTTGAATCAAACTCTACGAGTAATTGGTAAGGACGAAAGTGTAAAACGCCTTAAAAATTCACTACAAGAAATTGAGAAAATGTAAAAATAAGCTCCGCGACAAACGGAGTTTATTTAATATTTTCGAAAATAATTTTAGCAATTTCTCGCGGTTTTTCCATTGGCGACAAATGGCCAGAATTTTCAAGGATATGAAAATCTGATTTAGGGAAGTTTTTGCGAAATTCCTCTTCATTAAAAGGCTGAACCGTTCCATCTTTATCGCCAATAATAGCAATTTTGATATAATTCTTGGTTTCAAACACTTTTTTATCAAGTGCGATTGGGATTGTTGATTTTTGCGCGAGTAAATTCCTTGCTGAGTTTTGACATAAAAACATGTTTTGATAAATATTTTTATTTGCTTCAAGCGACCAAGTTTTTTGGAGAGTAGCTGCTTTGAAAGGTGAGAAAACTGGTAGATTTGAAAAAATCATTAAAAATCTAGATTTATTTAATAATTTCATTCCAGCTAAAAATGAATCGCTAGGCTCAAAAACTGGATTTATAATAATGGTTGGAATTTTTTTCGAAATCTCATCATCGCTGATAAAATAAGAACTAAAAGAGTGGCCAATAATAAGATGAATTTTACCAAAATTACTAAGTTTTGAAATCATCTTCTGGTAGAAAATTCGAAAAATATCAATATTTTGAAAGGTATTAAGTGAACTTTTACCGTGAGCTGGTAATTCACAAATAATAATTGAATATTTTTTTGAAAGCTCAAATCCAAGTGGAGTTAGTCCAAAATAGTTTCCGCCAAAACCATGAAAAAGAACGGCAATTGGTTTACTTTCTTCTAAATTTTTATATATTGAAATTTTATTACCGTCAATATCGATAAATTCATTTTTTAGCTCTCTTCGCCAAGATTTTAGATTCATTATATAATTATACCATTTTTGAGGCCTAATTACAAAATGCGCTTTCGAAAAAGTATAAGCTGTGATATAATATATCTAAAGCTTAAGAATTTTTAAATAAAAAGAAAGGAAGAAATGGCAAATCCACTGCGACTAGTGATGATTCGTCACGGGCAAAGTGAGGCTAATATTGTTCAGCATGCGCAAAAGCTCGGGCAAAAAATTGATCTAGAAAAAAAGGTTGAGATGCGTGCAGATTGGCGACAGCGGCTCTCGCCGAAAGGTAAAGAGCAAGCCGAGAAAGCAAGGAGAGAACTTTCGAAAATTTATGGAAGTTTGGATTTTTTTGATTCGAAATATACTTCACCTTTTATTCGAGCAAGAGAAACTGCTGCAATTTTAAGTGGAGAAAATTGCCATTTTTGGAAGATTGATGATTTACTCTCAGAGCGAAACTGGGGGATTTTTGGTCGTGTAGATATGAATGAGCGAGTTGATAATTTTCCAATTACAATGAGATACCTTTATAATGATCCATTTTTTATGCGGCTTGATGGTGGTGAGAGCATTTTTGATGTTTATTTGCGTTTTCGAAGTTTTTGTGAGCGTCTAAAGAGAGAGGAGTCGAACCAGAATGTTTTGATTGTTTCTCATAAACAGTTGATTCAATCTGCTTGTTATTTAATTGAGGGGTTTTTGCCTGAACAATGGAATGATAATCGAATACGAGATATTTACGATGTACCAAATTTGGGGGCAATTGAGTATTTAAGAATCAATCCAATGAATGCGAGTGATGTTCGTGAAAATTTTGCTTGGCGGAGGGTTTTGAATTTAGGCGAAGCTGACGGAAAATATGGAGATTGGGAAGAATTTGATATTCGCCGAGAATTTTCGAATGATGAATTATTAGCTCAAATTAATGAAAATAAACCTTTTTTAAAATAGTTATTGACAAAGCTTAAACGTTTTGCTATAATTTCATTATAGTTGATGTGTTATCAAGGGCGATGTTTGTTTTCTCCCCTAAATAACACTTATAAATAAAAATAAATAACAAAAACCGCCCAGGGTGGGCACACATCAACAAATAAATCACTGCTTGAAAAAGTGGTGATTTTATATTATAATGAATAAGATTATGTTTAAAAAAGGAATTCAAAGAAAACTTGAAAAATATGTTCGAAAATATTTCGAAACTCATCCAGATATTAAATTAATTACGGTTGCTGGTTCTGTTGGAAAAACTAGTACAAAACTTGCAATTGCAACTATCTTGAGTCAAAAATATCGTGTACGATTACACGAAGGAAACCATAATACACATTTGAGTGCCCCTTTAGCGATTTTAGGAATAAATTTTCCTGGAAATCCTCGTAATTTTTGGGAATGGCATAGAGTTTTTAAAGCTGCAAGAAAGCGGATTAAATCACCGAGTGATCAAGAACCACAAATTATCATTCAAGAACTTGGAACTGATCACCCCGGTGATATTGAACAGTTTAGCAAATACCTTGCTCCAAATATTGCAGTAATTACCTCTGTTACTCCCGAGCATATGGAGTTTTTTGGAAGTATCGATGCTGTTGCACAAGAAGAACTTGAAGCTGGGAATTTTGCTGAAATGGCAATTTTAAATCAAGATGATATTTCGCCAGATTTTTTTAAATATGTTCGAAATTCGAATATTACAACTTATAGCTCAGTTGGTGGAGCTAACTATAATTTTATAGCTAATAATTTCTCTTTGCTCGATGGCTTTAGTGGTAAAATTCAAACTCCAGAATATGGTGAAATTAATGTTCGAGTAAAAGTTTTTGGCGAACATTCTCTTAGGCCAATTGCTGGTGCGGTAGCGGTCTCTATTAAGCTTGGCTTGAGCCCGCAAGAAATTGTAGGTGGTTTGGCAAGTTTGAAACCGGTTCCTGGTAGAATGAATTTTATGCGAGGCGTTAAAGACTCTGTTTTAATTGATGATACTTATAACTCGAGTCCGGCCGCATTAGAAGCCGCAATCCAAACACTTTATTCTCTTTCTGCACCTTCGAAGATTGCAGTTATTGGAAGTATGAATGAGCTTGGTGAAGCTTCTGCTTTTGAACATCAAAAAATAGGTAAAATGCTTGATGGGATTTCTCTTTCCTGGGTGGTTACTGTTGGCGAGCATGCAAATAAGTTTCTTGCTCCGGCTGCAAGATTGCGAGGCTGTCAGGTTTATGAAGCAAAAAATGCAATTGATGCAGGAACCTTTGTTCATAAGATTATGGAGCGAGGCACTCTAGTTCTACTTAAAGGCTCTCAAGGTAAAATTTACCTAGAGGAGGCTACAAAAATCCTACTCTTAAATAAAGATGATGAAAAATGGTTGGTTCGTCAGGACGAAAAATGGAAAAAAACCAAAGATGACTTTTTTAGTAGCTTCACAGAAGTTGCTGAAGATGAGGTTTAGATGAAAGAAATTTTACCAATTGTTGATGAAAATGATAAAATTATTGACGAAATTGATAAGGCTGAATTTGATAAAACTACGGGGCGAATTTATCGAACGGTTTCACTAATTTTATTTAATTTAGATGGTGATTTTTTGATTCAACGGCGATCTTTTTCGAAAGCTACATTTGCTGGAAAATGGCAAAATTCGGCAGCGGCTGGCCATGTTCAGATTGGTGAAAGTTATCTGGACGCGATTCATCGTGAAACTATTGAAGAAATTGGCTTGAACTTGCGATTTCAAGATTTCATTAAAGTTGAAAAAGTTTTTATTCATACTAAAGAAAATAAGCGGCGTTTTATGCAAGTTTTTGCTGCAAAAACGAATTTTAATCTTGAAGATCTAGCGATTGCGCGTGATGAAGTTGCTGAAATCAAGCTAGTGAATTTTAAAGAATTTCGAAAAATGATTGAAGAGCATCCTGAAGATTTTACAGATTCGCCAGAAGTTACATTAAAAATTATTGAAAAAGCCCGAGCAAAAATTGAAAAATAACTATTCACAAGCAATTTTATAAAGGGCTATTCCGGTTGCAACTGAAACATTGAAACTTTCTTTTTGGCCAAACATTGGAATTTCAAGAGTTCTATCGCATAAATTGAGTAATTCTTTCGAAATCCCTTCAACTTCTTCTCCCAAAAGCAGTGCAATTTTGGCATTTTTATCGGCTACAAAATCTTTTTAGGAAATTGATTTTTTGCTTTGTTCGAGCGCAAAGATTTCGAAACCTTGACTTTTTAGATTTTGAATCGTTTTAAAAATATCTTTAGAAATTTCAGCTGGAACAATTTTTTCAGCCCCGAGCGCGGTTTTATGAATTTGTGAATTAATTTTTTGTGCAATATGTGGCAAACGGCCAGTTTTTTGAAAATCTTCGTCCTTTAAGATTGGGAAGGGTGAATATCCGCTGAAGATAATTTTTGAAACTCCAAAGCCTTCACTAGTGCGTAAGATTGCGCCAATGTTAAGAGTTAGGATTTTTCATTATTTTCTATTTTAGCAGATTTTTTAAAAAATAAAAAGAGCCCAAAGGCTCGAATTTTAACACTTGTTATTTATGGCGTTTAAGTTTTGATAATGTGCGACCGAGGATTTCATAGGTGTATTTTGCGAGCTCTGGTGAAACCCCATCGGTATTTATTATTTCGAAAGTATACTCGTCTTCGAGAGGTACTTTTTTAAAAATTACCAACGATGAGTTTTTGTTGTCAGTTTCCAGTTCTTCAACTTGAACAAAAGCAGAATATTCTGAAAGTATGCCAATTTCTGCGCGAAAAGAGTCTTTGATTTTTAGAGAAATGTTCCATCGGTTTTTTAACGGGATATTTGTCTCTTTTTCTACTTCTGGACAACTTTCGAAAATAGCTTGCTCGATTGTTTCTTTAAGGCGCATTTTGCTCACCTCTATTCTAAAAATTTCGCTTGAAGCGATGAGAATATTTTAGCATTTTTGATTGAAAAAATAAAGTGCTTGTGGTAAAATTAAGTTAATGGAAGAAAATAAAATTCAGCTAATGCGTAGGCAAAAGGAAGAAGAAGCGACCGAGCAACGAGCTAGAATCCTTGGGCTAACGTATCTTGATACACGAGATTTCGAAGATATTTTTCCTCTCGCAAGAGATCTTTTCACAAATGAGCAGATGTATCGGGCATTTTTGGCACCACTTCAAATTGGTGATATTGATGAAAATAAGCCTTGGCGAGTTTTGATCACCAGTTTAACTCCACGCTCAGTTATTCAAAAAATGAGTAAAAAATATCAAGATGAAGGCAAGACTCTTGAGCTTTTCTTGGTTTCTGAAAGCGCATGGAAGAATATTATGCGGCGTTATGATCCGCCGAAAAAGGTTGTTTATGACGATATTGAAATTGCTGGTGAGGGTGATAGTGCTACTTTAGAGAAGGTTAGTCAAACTTTGGCAAATGTTGCTTCCGATCAGGTTTTTGATTATCTGATTGATCAAGCAGATAGGCTCGGCGCGAGTGATATTCATATCGAAAATCAACGCCAGACGATTCGAATCCGGATGCGTGTTGATGGTGCGCTTCACCCAGTTGCTGAGCTTGGGCGAGATCGATACCGTGTTATTATGGGTGAACTTTCTTCGCGAGCGGGGGTGTCAAGCGCTTCAAAAACTTCCCAGTCTGGCCATATGCAGAAGGATATTTATCGTGACGGAACTTCACATCTTTTAAATTTGCGCGTTGAAACTGTGCCAACAATGTATGGAATGGATGCGGTGATGCGTTTGTTTAACTTTGATGAAAGTATGCTTCAGCTCGATTTACTTGGAATTGCGCCAAAAGAGCGAGCTGAAATTGATGAAATTATTTCGCACCCGCGTGGAATGGTTTTAATGGTTGGTCCAACTGGTTCCGGTAAATCAACAACTCTTTATTCTATGCTTAATGCCTTAAATACGCTTGATCGTAAGATTATTACGCTTGAAGATCCAATTGAATATGGTATTGGTGGGATTTCACAAATCCCGATTGATACAACACATGGAGCTAGTTTTGCTGACGGATTACGTTCTGTTTTGCGTCTTGATCCAGATGTTGTAATGGTTGGTGAGATTCGTGACAATGACACGGCGAAAACTGCAATTCAGGCTTCAATTACTGGCCACTTGGTGCTTTCAAGTTTTCATGCCAATTCAACGAGTGCGGCTTTTTCGCGTATGATTGATATGATTGGTATGAATCCAATTTTCTCGAGCGCAATTCGACTTTTGATCGCTCAGCGACTTGTTCGAAAACTTGACAAAAATGCTAAAGAATATATCCCAGATGAAGCAACTAAAAAATGGGTTCGAAACGTTCTTGAGGGTGTTCCAGCTGAAAAACTTCCACAAGATATTTCTGGAGATTTTAAACTTTGGAAACCAGTAGCTTCAGAAGATAGTCCGTTTGGTTATAAGGGGCGAATTGTGGTTATGGAAATGATGGTTGTAAACGATAATATTGCAGCATTTTTACGTGGTGAAAGAGGTGTGATTTCGACTGAAGCGATTGAGGCTCAAGCTCGCAAAGATGGCTTGTTAACCCTTTTACAGCAGGGCGTGATTTCAGCACTTCGTGGTGATACAACTATTGAAGAAGTAAATCGTGTAATTTAGCTCTTCACAAAAACTAAAAAGTATGATATAATGAATCTTGATTGTATATATTAAATTTAAAAGTGAGTGGAAAATATGAGTTTTGAGTTAATCAAAAAAGTTAATGACGCACAGAAAAAAGAAGCCGTTCTTGATATTAAAAGTGGCGATACTGTTCGCGTTCACCAAAAAATTAAAGAAGGTAATAAAGAACGAATCCAGATTTTCGAAGGTGTAGTTATTCGAACTGACCGCAAGAAATCACATACTTCTCGAATTACTGTTCGGAAAATTGCTAGCGGTGTTGGAGTTGAGAAATCTTTCCTTCTTCATAGCCCGTTAATTGAAAAGATTGAAATTGTTCGCCGTTCGAAAGTTCGCCGAAATTACCTTTCATTCTTAAGAAACCGAAGCGGTAAAAGTGCTCGTCTTAAACAAGTTTCTTTTGACCGTGAAGCTGTAAATACTTTGCCTGAAGCTCCAAAAGCGGAAGAAAAAGTTGAAGCTAAATAAGAAAAAACTGAAGAAGCCAAAGAAGCTTAATTGTTTTTATAAAATTAAAATCGCTCAAATTTTGGGCGATTTTTTTATTGATTTTTTTAGGGAGTGTGCTATAATTGAATAGTATGAAAAAGCTTAAGCTAAATAATGGTTTTACAATTATTGAGGTTGTTTTAGTTCTTGCGATTGCTGGCCTAATATTTCTAATGGTATTTTTGGCTCTACCTACATTGCAGCGTTCGCAGAGGGACACCCAAAGAAAACAGGTTATTTCGAAAATTGCGGCAATTTTAGAGGAGTCGAGAACGAACAATAAAGGTAATTACGTGAGTGATTATGATACTAATAATGAGCTTGAAAATTTTATTAAAAACTATCTAAGGCCCCACGAGAGTGAGTTTTTGGATCCAAGTACAGGGCAATTTTACACGTTTTTAAAGTGTGGAAGTAAGGTAAATTGTGGGACAGGGGTTGGCCAAGACAATCTTGAAATTGGTGAAATTTACTACAACTCAAACGCTGATTGCGAGGCTGGGAGATTCGTTGACAAACCTTTTAATGCAACGAATTTCATTTTACTTACAAGACTTGAAACTGGTGGATTATATTGTTTTTCTTCTTCAAATTAAGATTTTTAAAAATTTAAAAACTCCTCTCATGAAGGAGTTTTTGATTATTTGATTTTATAAAAATCACCAAGGCTGTATTTATTTCCGCTTAAAATGTCGTATTCAATTATTTCGAAATCTTTTAAAATGTCACTTTTTTCGTCTGTTTTTACGAATTGTTTAGTTAAGGCGGGATATTTTTCTCGTAAGTCACTTAATAAATATTGAAATGGCGAAAGTTTTGAATTGAATGCATTTAGAGCTAAAATCTGGTTATAGATTAAGCTTGAAGTTCCTAAATCTTGTTTTTCTTTTTTAAAATTCGAATAAACAAAAAGTGGTGTGCGTCGGATATCGTTTTTATTTAATTCTTTTTCGAACATTTCGCCATAAATTCCTGGCCAGTGATCACCCCAGAAAACTACAATGGTTTTTTCATTTAATTTTTCAATTTCAGAAAGAAAATTCTTCATTGCTTTGTCTGAATGTGAAATTCCTTCAAGATAAGCCTGAATAGTTTTTGCATTTTCTGGATTTGCGCCATTTTTTGCATTAACGCTAAAATTATGTTCTGAATAAGTATTTTCTTCATATGGCATATGATTCTGCATTGTCACGAGGTGAATAAATTCAGGTTTTTGGCTATTTTTTAGTTCAGCTAAAACTTCATTAAAGGCGGATTCGTCTGAGATATATTTCGAGTTATCAATTTTCGAATTGTTTTTGAAATTATCAGCGCTCTTATATTCTTGAAAACCAAGGTTTGGATAAACAACCTCGCGGCGATACATATTACGATTATACGGATGCATTGCGATTGTTTTGTAGCCGTTTTCATTAAAATTCTTCACGATTGAAGGTGTGTCTTTATTTGTAGGCACAATTGAAGTATAGGGGATTGAATTTAGAAAGAAATTACTTAATCCTGTTAAAGCTTCGAATTCAACATTAGCTGTTCCGCCGCCATATTCGCTTGAAGCAGCCCAACCAGAACTTTGTGATTTTTTAATTTCTTGTGTGTATGGAATTGGCTCTTTATTTCCATAATCATAAAGATGCTTACCAAGCTTAGGGTCGATAAAACTCTCGCTCATCACATAAACGACATTTACTTTTTCATCACTTAATTTTTTGCGATTTTTATTATTTTCTTCAGCAATTTTTTGATATTTTTGGACAATTTTTTGCACGACCTCTTTTGAATAACCTTCTGGCTGTTTTTGAGTTTTAGTTTGAAGGTTTGAGATCGTTGCTAAAATAAAGCCATTGGTTCGGTAGTTATAAGCTTGATCGGTGAAGTCAATAGAAGTCTCGAGATTTTCAACTTTAATGAAAGTGCCTTTTCCACTAAGATTTCGAATTTCTAAAGTGTGTAAATTTAAAAAGTGCGCACAAATTAGAATTAAAGCAATTTGCGGAATAAAGATCGCTATTTTTTGCTTTTTTGAAAATTTAAAATACCAGATTTTTTTTAAAATTTTATTTACAATAATGGTTATGATTATAATTATTGCAATCGTAAAAAGCATATTTAAGAATCGTTCTAAATTAATCATCGAGGCTAGTCCGCCAGCCTCGCCAGACATCGCTAGATCTTCAGGCAAAAACGGTGTATTGCGTGAGGCCATTTTTTCGGTATTGATATACATCACGATTGTGGCGAGGGAAAACAAAATGCCCATTGAAATTCGCCAGTTTCGAAAGATTCCAACAAATAAAAAACTTATTAAAATTGTTACAATCTGGCTATACTCAGCAATTTTTGGATTTTTTAAGAGGAGCTCGTTAGCCTTTTCCCAGCCACCAAATTGGAGATTTAAAATATATTTTGTAAGAAAAGCTCCCGATAAATAAATACAAATCGTTGAAAATATCAAAAAAGTAGCTTTACTTTGAATGATTTTTTTACCAATTTTTGCGTATTTTCTAACATTTTTTTGTGATTTTTTAGATAAATATTTTTTAAAAATTTCTTTAAAGAATTTTTTGAAATCAGGCTTTTTAAAATTTTTCATAATAATTTAATTATAACATTTTTTAGAAAAGTTGGCGAGAGTTGCTCTTAGAATTTTTAGATTTTAAACATTTTATTTTACTATGAAAAAACTCAGTGGTGGCTAAAAACGGTAGTAGTGCAGCTAATATTCTGTTGGAGTTTATTCTAGTTCTGGGTTTGGGGCGGCTTAATTTTATGCAGTAAAAAAGGCTACGCAAGAATAAGCGTAACCGTAACGGTAATGAATAAATAACTTCTCACTAGCGAAGATGTGATTCATTTTATAAACTATGGGCGTAGTTTATAAAACTACTTGATAAAAGAACTATCTCCTTTCTTCGGAAGTTTTTTAGTTATCATTTATTGCGTTATCTTTCAATATCCTCGATGAATACTTCTTCGTCCTCTTTATATCCATCGTATCTAAAATAAACTTTCAATAAGTGATAATTGTTAAATTATAGCAAAAATATTCTAGCTTGTCAATGATGAAATTAGACATTTTTGCAAGATTTTTGAGCTTAAAATGCTTGAAATTTTAGTTTTTTTGTGCTAAAATAAAACAAGTTGCCAGAGACAGTAGCCGCCTCGCGTTAGCTAGGCTTAATCTGCTACCGAGGAATACTTTTTCTATCTGCCAACGAGTTTTGAAGGGAGGCTTTCAAAACGCCAGAATCTTAACAATTAGGTCGAAGAATATTAACCAAAAAAGGAGTTTTTATGGCATTATCACGCGATAAAAAGAACCAATTGGTTGCTGAATTAAGCGCCGCTCTAAAAGACGCAAAAATGACTGAAGCTCTAAAAGAATCTGACACTTCTGCACTAAAAGGTCAACTTGTTTACGCAATTTCAAGCGAAGACGAGATTGCTGCTGCGCAAGTTTTGGGTAAATTTGCAAAAAATCACCCGGAAATGAAACTTGTTGGTGCGTTTGCTGACAACGGCGATGTAATGGATACCGCAACTGTTACGACACTTTCAGAACTTCCAAGCAAAGACCAACTTATTGGTCAAATTGTGGATACACTTCTTTCGCCAATCAATGCGATTGCTGGTGGTCTTACGAACGAAGATTTGGAATTTCGAAAAGCAACCAATTAATTTTAAAATATTAACCATTTAATTTTAAAGGAGTCAAAAATGGCTGACATTAAAAAATTGGCTGAAGAATTGGTAAAATTGACTATTCTTGAAGCTAACGAATTGAAAGAACACCTCAAAG
>QWCC01000333.1_pt1 | contig 15313 bp, 7 predicted proteins | sample 1972491 | NCBI WGS metagenome assembly QWCC01 (sample SAMN09866718, study PRJNA288562) | Human oral metagenome isolate term5_saliva, whole genome shotgun sequencing... | isolation source: mouth | host: Homo sapiens | place: USA: California
ATGGTTACCCCAGCAGATTTCCAGCTCAAGCCAGTTGTTCGTGTGTACAATGCGGACGGCACCGAGCTTGCTAACATGCCAGATCAGACCTATTCCATCACTTACGACAAACCTTGGCTCATGAAGCAGGTTGCAGGTGAAGAAACCAACGACCAGCTCCTGTACGGTGGTATTAACGCCCCAGGTGATTCGTCCGCGCTTTCCAACGATAAAACTGCAGACGTCATCTTCAGCTTTAGGCTTTACCAGTACTATCGTGCTTATCGCTCCATCATCATCACCGATACCCTTCCTACGTACGTAAATGCAGCAGGCCAAACCGTTACCGCTCACTTTGACCCAGCTAAGAACCCTAACTGGACACTCGGCCCAGATGGACGTACCGTAACCCTCAAATTTGATATTCCTGCAGGAATCACTATTCTTAACGACTACATCAGAGATAACCTTCCTGCATATTCCCAGCTCAAGCTTTCCTTCCCGGGCGCTCGCTACCTCAACGGCACTAATCGCGTAATCTTCAACAACACTGCAACGGTTCAGGGCATACCTTACAACCCAAGTGCAGCAGAAGAGACTGTTGGCCAAGTCCCAGGCAACGAGCACAACTTTGATGACGACTCTAAGCAGTTCCGCCTTGCTGGTAATGATTTCAGCGGTAACGGCATGCTTAGCAAGCGCGGTCCCGTTACCATCCAGTACGACAAGAACGGTCTTGCTGTTAAGAAGCTTGATTACACTATCAAGTTGGTCAACAAGCTGGACACCCCACTCACCGACATCGAGTTCATCGAGGATGTTGCCAACACCGACAACCGCCTCTTCATGACTGCGCTGACCGGCAATCTTGTTGCAGTTGGCCAGCGAGTTGGACTCTCCATGGACCAGATTGAGGTCCGTGGCTACAAGGCAGACGGCAGCTACGACATCATTCCTACCAGGAAGAACGGTGCAAACTGGCTTTACCGTGCTGACATGAACTCGGCAAGCCAGCAGCAGCTGCAGTCCTATCTGGACCAGATCAACCAGGGTACGCTTGATCCATCCAATGCTTCCGCTGTGTCTCCTCAGTACAGGAAGATTGGTATTTACTTTAAGAACGTAACTCTGCAGCCAACCAGCAACATTGATTTCAACATCCAGATGATGTTCATGAATCCATTTGGCGAGGTTTACAGTGACAGACCTATTACCAACATCATCAAGGTCAATGCCAACAAAGTTAATACCGACGGTACCAAGACCCCAATGAACTTCTCCGCAAATTGGGATACTCGCTTTACTCCATTTAGCGAGAAGGTCTGGCTGTCCAAGTCCTCTTGGTACCAGCGCGTTGGTATGCCAAACGAGCGCTTCAGTGCTCGCTTTGGCTTTGCACTGTCAGAGCTTTCACCTGCTCGTTATTTGAAGAATCCAACCTTCGTTGATCTTCTCCCTGCAGGCGTTTCTTATGACGCGAACACCTCGGTTTCACCAATTGCTGACTCACTGCAGCCTGAGAAGGTTGAGTACATCAGGAATTATAACGAGACCGGTCGCAACGCAATCAAGATTACCCTTCCATCTGGATACGTGTATCAGTATGGAAGCATGGGTTATGAGATTAGAAACCTGGTAATCAACGACGACATCATTCCTTCTAAGGCCGAGAATGACGTTCTGAACAACAATAATGACGTCTACTTCTACGCCACAAACTGGACTCACGGCACACCAGATGACTTCTCTGGTATGTATAACGCCAGTAACTTTGTTCGGGATAATCTTGACATCAATATGAATGGTGTCACTGACGAGACTATTCTGAAGGCAACTGCAAAGGTTCTTGGCAACAACGTTGAGAGTATCCAGTCTGATAAACACATCCGTAGTCTTGAGCCAAATATTGCTGGCGGCGGTACATTCTACGGTAGGGCATTTACCTCGGCTACTATCATGACTGACTTTGCTGGCGTCACTGATACCAGCGGACTCTTCCAGTATCGTCTGAGCATTCGTAACTACTACAACACGCCAATGAATAAGATTCTTATGTACGACGTGTTGCCATATGTGGGCGACGGCAGAAACTCTGCTTTCAGCAATACACTTCAGGGTCCTATTGATCTGAGGATTGGTTCAACTGATGTCAGCTCCCAGTACGAGATTTACTATCGCACCGATGAACACCCAGCTCAGAACGATATCAACGAGATTAACAGCCCAGAATGGACTAAGACTCCAGCTGACTACACCAAGGTAACGGCAATCAAGATTGTTGGTAAGGATGGCACTATTCTGCCTCCATACACCGTTCTGTCTGCTGTTCTTACCATGAAGGCACCACTGTATGACCCAAACCTCTCCGAGGCTCTTGCATACAACGACATGAGCGTTATCTACAACAACGAAGCTGCTATGCGTCGTACCGAGAAGGTCGCAAACCAGCTTGTTGACATCATGGATGTCAAGGTAGAGAAGAAGTGGCTTGACGCCGACGGCAACGCAATTGCTCAGCCAGATGCTACCTCCATTACCGTAAAGCTTCTTGCCGATGGCGTTGATACTGGTAAAACACTTGACCTTACCGCGGCTAATAACTGGACTGCTTCGTTCACACATCTTCGTAAGTACACTGTTGAAACTCACAACGACGGTACCAGCACAAAGACTCCTATCGTCTACACTCTTGAAGAGGTAGGCACAGACGCTAATGGCATGGTCACTTACAATGGCAAGAAGTACAAGGTAACCGCTACTTCTGGTCAGGCAGATGAGAATTCACCAAACGATTCCGTTGCACTGAGTGTTACCAACCAGCTGCAGCAGGAGAAGGTCTCCGTCTCTGGCAAGAAGCTTTGGGACGACTCTAACAACAACGACGGTAAGCGTCCAGCTTCTATTGTTGTCAGACTTCTTGCGGATGGTGTTGAGGTTCAGCACAAGACAGTCACTGCTGCCGACAACTGGGAGTACACCTTCTCTGACCTGCCTAAGTTCAGTGGCAACACAGAGATTACCTACACCGTTTCTGAGGATGCAGTACCTGACTACACCACAAGCATCAATGGCTTTGAGATTACAAACCAGCACGCTCCTGAGGCTTTGAGCATCCCAGTTAAGAAGGTCTGGGTTGACGACGAGAATGCTCAGGGCCTGCGTCCTACTAGTGTTCACGTCAGGCTCTACGCAGACGGTACTCAGGTTGACGAGTTTGACCTGAACGCAGGTAATAACTGGTCTCACATCTTCAACGGCCTGCCACGTTACACTGCTGGTCACGAGATTGAGTACACCGTCAAGGAAGACCCAATTGCTCACTACACCACTTCCTACTCTGGTTCTTCAGCTACTGAGCTTACAGTTACCAACACCATTGAAGGTAAGGTTTCTGTTCCAGTAACAAAGAAGTGGATTGGTGCACCTGCTGATAGCGTAACTATTCACTTGCTTGCTGACGGCGTTGAGGTTCAGAGCGCAACTCTGACTGCTGCAGATAACTGGCAGCATACGTTCAGCAACCTTAACCAGTACAACAATGGTACGCTGATCAACTACACCATTACTGAGGATGCGGTTGACGGCTACACCACCCAGATTACTGGCGACGCTACTAACTATGTAGTAACCAACACCAACATGAAGACTCGCAACATTCCGGTCACCAAGGTTTGGGAGAACAAGGAAGGCGACTCCGCTGAGATTGTTCTGTATCGTGATGGTGTCGAGGTTGATAGGGTAACCATCACCAAGGCTGACGACTGGAAACACACCTTCAGCAACCTTGAGTTCTACGACAAGACTGATGGTCACGAGTACGCATACACCATCTCCGAGACTCCTATTTCTGGTTACACAACCCAGATCACAGGTAATCAGGACGACGGTTTCACAGTGACCAACACTGCTCCTGTTGTTCCTCCAACCACGCCACCTACTACTCCAGAGCCTAAGAAGCCAGGTCTTCCTTACACTGGAGACGCCTCAGGTATTGCTTCAATCGTTGGAGCTGCAGCTCTGTCTCTGAGTGGTCTTGGTATTGCTCTGAGAAGGAAGAACAGCTAATAGCCAGGTTTCCAACTCGTTGATAGCTGACTAAAAACAGGCTCCTGGTAAAACCAGGAGCCTGTTTTGCGTGGCGCGTGGAAGGCCGCCAAAGCAACCAAGCTGCCAAGGCCACCAAGGCTGACAAGGTCACCCAAGCCACCAAGACTATCGTATGAGGAGCGCAGAACTGTGCGTTCATATTGCTATCCTGGTGTTTTGTAGAGTTTTCGTTCCGACCCCAGCGCCAAGTGGTAAAAAATGCGTTTAGTTGGGGGTTACATTTTTCTGCATACGCGTTTGCCCAGGAAAAACTTTTAACTATGATAAAAAATGCGTTTAGTTGGGCTTCAAATAACGAAATTCCAATTTTCATCCCCAACTAAACGGCTTTTTTACCTTTTTGGGCACTAAAATCAGTACTCTAAAATTGCGGTATTCACGATTATGAATAAACAGAGTCCATTATGCAGAAATCAAATTGCTCTAACGATTTTGACGGCTCTACCAACGCCAAGTTATCTTCATCCGCCGAAAAATTAGCGTGCAGCAAAGAATTATCCAGCAACACGATATAATTTTAAGATAGTTCCTAGTTATTTCTTGTACTGCAAAACGTGGAGGTAAAAGGCACATGAGAAGCATTTTTGATGACCGTCAGGTATCTATTAAGTGCGACGATAAGTATTCTTATACCGTTACAAAAGATGGCCTAGCTTATGTTCCAGGTAATGGAAAGCCAGAGGTCAAGGTTTTGTTTTCAGAGGTCGGTTCAACCTTCTTACTGAATTATTGCAGTTCAAACGGTCCTTACGAGATTACCTTTAAGGATAACGACGGCCATAATCTCGTTAGCATTGACACAGACCTTAAGTTTCGTGGATTTGGACACAACATCCTAGATACAAAGACTATCATCCTCGCTTTTGCAGCCAATAAGCTAACTACTGAGTTCCCTAATAACCTTGATACGTTAAACACTAAGCTTGGGTTCAGCCTCAAGGAGAAAAAGATTAGTATCGCAAACGGTGTGATTTCCGGCGCAAAGCATCAGGTCAAGCTTTCCGACATTCGCCGAGTTCAGTGTGTTGCTGGCGGCGCTCTTAACAACCTCTTTGTCTTCACTAAAGAAAAAGGTGGCTTCTTTGACAGGGCAGACATTGTAGTTCCCGTCAACGAGCTCACAGTACCTATTCTTGAGGCCGCAATGAGAAGAAATACTGGTCATGGCATTGATTTCACTAGGGGCAATGGATTCGACCAGCCAAACAGCAACTTCATTATTATTCGTTATTTGGACTCTAGCTTCTTCGAGACCGCCCCTGGCGTCTTCAAAGAGGATTGGCAGAAGGACGCTTACGAGTTTGTTAAGTCCTTTGGTTATGATCTTCAAACCATGCTAGGGGAGTAACTCCTGGCGAGAAAAACGTCTTGTCCAAGAAAACAGCCGCCCTCTTGTGAAGGCGGCTGTTTTTGTGTGCGAGAAGATCGCTCTAGCAGTTGAATCTTACTTCTGCTTGCGAGCCCTTAGTGCAAAGCCGAGAGCGGTGATGCCAGAAGCAACCATGCCAACAGAAGCAATTACAAGCTCAGCGACATCGCCGGTGTCTGGCAGAACGCGCTTCTTCTTGGTCTTAGAAGGCTTGTGTGGATCAGGGCTAGGAGTTGGCTCAGGATCTGGTGTTGGCTGAGGCTCAGGCTCTGGATAGTCGTTTGTGAATACCAGAGGAGGCGTGCTTCTGCACTCGCACTGATCAATCTCTGTTACGGTTCCATCTTCAGCGGTCTTAGTAATGTGGTAGGTGAAATCAAGCTCACCATCATCATTCTTAAAGACGGTGTAGGTGAGGGTGTAGACGGACTTGTCGTAAGTAACCCTCTGGTTAGTGCCGGTAACCTCTTTGATGGTGTAAACATAGGTGCCAGGTTGCGTAAAGACTAGCTCACCGAAGTTATTATCGCCAGAAACATCAACAGAAGTCTCAACGCTATCTGTTGTTGCGTTGTTTGGCATTGGGTAGGAAGGGTCGTTGCGGGTGAGCGTGAACTTGAAGACATCCTGAGTTGTTGCAGTGCGTGGGTTGCCGCCGTTGTCATCAGGGAGAACTGATGGATAGTCGGTTGGAGCATCTGGTGCGTTACCAGTAACAACCTTCTGGACAACTGGATAGTCCCTGGCTGGCAGTGGATCAGGATAGACATTAGTAAAGACAGCGCCTGTTGCATCGTTATACTCGCCAAGGTCAACGGTAGTAACGTTTCCGTCCTCGTCAGTCTTGGTCATAGTACGTGTTGCCTCAAGCTGGCCAGTACCGTCGTCAACAACGTTATAGGTAACGGTGTAGACGCTCTGATCGTACTGGATGTTCTGGGTGCCAGTAACCTCTTTGATGGTGTACACGTAGGTGCCAGGCTGAGTGAACGTAATGTTGCGGAATACAGCGTCGCCACCGAGAAGCCTGCGTGTACGAGCAGTATTGCCGGTAGATCCCTCAGGCATAGGGCTGGATGGATCAAGGCGTGTCATCTCAAAGATAAAGACGTTAGGAGCGTCGCCTTCGTCTTCAGAGCCATTCGCCAGGAAGTTGTTGATCAGGCTCTCGGCAAAGCTGCCGCTTGCAGTGTCGTCGGCGCTTGTCGCGCTTGCAGTGCTTGTGGCGCCTGCTGCGCTAACGTTACTTGAGCTCAGGTAAGAATTAACCAGAGACGCAGGTGAAGGCCCTCCAGGTATAGGAACAACTGGGTAATCGCCTTCGACAATCTTGGTAACGGATGGCGTCACAATGGTAGGCCTGACATTGTAGACATTTACCAGCGACTGAGTGGTGGTGTACTGCTCGACGCGAGAAATACTGCTTCTAGTTGAAACGTAGGAATTAGGAACGTTCTCGGTGATGGTGTACGAAACAGTATCAGCAGCAGTATTGTCTACGTACTTACGAAGGCCCTTGTAGACGATGGTGTAGGTGTTATCGCCATTATCGGTAACCTCAGGCGCAATGGTGTGGGTATCAAGGTGCTTATCGTTAGAGAGAACCAGATTGTTAGCACCAAAATCAGCTGTGGATGGGCGCTTACCAGCTGCATTGTTGTTATCGTCCCAGACCTTATTGATCTTGAGGTCAATGCCTGCATAGCTCAGAGCGTGAGTGGAGAGGGTACGAGTGGAGTGGTTACCAGCAATGTCGTAGTCAAGAACGCTGCTGAATACACTGCGATTACCGTCGTAGGAAGCATCTACGTTATCGGCAACCTTGTACGTGACGTCAACAAAGCCGCCGCTATTTGCAGCAAGTGCGTGCGTTGAAGTAAACAGCACCATGTCGGCCTCAGCAGGATTGGTGACTACGGTGTAGTCGCCAGGCTGTGGAGCATGGTTTGCAGTGTAGGTAACACCAGGGTTCAGCTTGATGTACTGGTAAGAGAAGTTGGAAGAAGAGCTTACGCCCTCAAGTGTCAGAGGAAGCTGGGTTGCACCTTCTGGATTGATGCCAGCGCCACGGTTTACAGACTTGGAAAGCAGTGGAACAAACAGCTGTGTGGTATTTGCGGTGTTACCCGTGTTATTGCGGACAGCAATGTGAACAGTTGCGGTGTCTCCACGCTGCATAACAGGGGTGGTTGCGCCTGGATTAGCGGAGTCGTAGGTGTAGTCAGTAACGGTTCCAGAGATAGCGTCCTTTACAGAAAGGGTAGATGCAGCGGCAATAGCAGATGCCTGTGCAATGTTGATACCAGGGCGCTCGGAGAGAGAAACCATGGTCTCGCCAGAGTTGACGCTGTTGCCAAACAGGCTGGTGTACTGGGAAGTGTTCCAGTTGCTACGGTCCCAGTGCTCAGACTTAATTTGAGCACCAATCTCCTTGAAGTCTTTGGTGGTAATGCCAACAAAGTCATTGATGTGATAGATGCCCTTGCCTGCAAGATCGGTGGTGTGGACATCCATGCTCAGAGTCATGTTCTTGCTGGTAAAGTCTGGCTGATACTGGCCGCGAGTCTCGTCGCCAACATCAATGGTGTACTTCCAAACCTTAACAGCCACGCCGTCCTTATCGTACGTTCCTACAAACTCAGGAGCGCTGAGCGTGCCGTTAGAAACGGTAAGGTTACTGTAGGTAAAGCCCTCAGGCATGATGACGTAGAGCACTGGCTCCTGAAGAGGGTTCCAGTCCCAGTTTGCGTCGTCGATGCGACCAGAAATCTTGAAGGTCTCGCCGCCGTTAATCTGGGTCTTATCGATGCTACCAACACCGTTAAGAACCTTAGGCGCGCCGGACTTAGCGGTCAACGTAACGCCTGCGTCAGGAGTGGTACCGGTGTCGTAGAGCTTGACGTTAGTGACAACGTCGGCGTTAGTGCCCTTCTTCCAAGAGCCGTAAACGCCATTGGAGATGTAGCTCCAGCCATAGTACTCGTCAGTGACATGCTTGTTGTTTGGATTCCATGTGTCGAGAAGATCGCTCATTGGTCTAATGCCATCGTATCCGCCAAGAATTGGACCAAGGTCAACCTTGATAGAAGTGATGGAGGTATTGATATCAAGGCCAAGAGCAGTGTTGGTGATAAGTGCGGAGACACCAGAGGTGCGCAGAATGCTTGGATCAGCAGTTCCGCACGTACCGTCCGATGCGGTCCAGTGGATTGGACCATAGGTCATACCAGCCTTGTAAGGGATGGTGACGCCACGGATGATAGCGGTCTGGTTCTGATCGATGGTCATCTCGAGCGTCTTTGGAGCGGTATCTGTGGAGAGTTCGTTCTTGATGAGGTAGGTGCCAAGGCGAACGTTGTAGGTATCGTTTTTCTTGTATGCCCAGTTAGGAGCTGTGTCGACAAGAGCGTGTGTGGTAAGACGCTCTGGGTTAAGACCGTCAATTACGGTAACCGTAAGAGTAGAAGAAGCGTTTGCGGAGGTACGGTTGACGTTTGGAGTGTCATTCCAAACGGACATAGTGAGGTTCTTAATGGTGACGTTAAAGGTTGAGTTGTTAGGTCTGGTGCTTGATGCAGGAACCTTAATCTGTGGCTTAAAGGTTGGGGTACCTGCGTAAGAGCCTGGCTCGTTCCACTCGACTGTTGCGGTCTTGTTAGTGCCATCATCGGTAGTAGAGACGATGGTACCTGGGGTGTTGTAGAGGCTGGTCTCGTTGACACCAACAAGCTCCATATCACTTGGATAGACAACCTGAACCGTAGTCTTGCTGTTTGCCTCGGTGAGTACCTTAGAGCCTGTGGTAGAAACCTGCAGGGTAGAGGTGGTACCACCCTTAGAGAGAACCTCAGTAGACTGATCAGCCCAGAAACCATAGGTCATGGCGTCAGCTGCAGTAACAGATGAGGTGTGTGGATCAATGTTTTGTGTTGCAGCGGTGCTCAAGCTAACACGAATTGCATTTGCGATAACCTGGCTAGCGCTTTGGTTCTCAACAGCGTCATCAAGCTTGAACTGAATTTCTCCCCTGGAAGAAACCTGGGTAAGGCCGTTATTGGTCATGTAGACCAAATCACCACTGCGGTTCTTCTCGGAACTTGCGCCAGGATAGCCGTAAGGAAGGGTTCCCGTTCCCGTAGGTGTGGTAACCAGGTCAGAGAAGCTGGTGTTTGAGATGCCACCAACGGTAAACGTTGCACCTGGAAGACCTGTGACATAGAGTCCGTCTCCAAACCTCACGTTGAGGTAGGTTGGCGAGAACTGCAGCGAGGCAGGGATTGTGTAGCCAACATTCAAGGCGTAGGTGACTCCCGCCTTTAGAGCAGGGGTTTGACCTGCAAGAAGGTCAGCAACTTGGGCGTGAGTCGACGCATCTTCAATGCTCAGAGCATTGATTTGAAGACCTGTGGTGTCTTCTGCGTAAGCTACGCTAAGGTTGGGCAGCAATGCTGCGACGAATGCAACGGCAGCTAAAAGCAACCCCGCTACAATCCTTGCCTTACTTTTCATAGCACATCCTAACTAGAGCGATACAGAACCAATCACTTTCTTTCTTACTTATTCTTACGACGCTTAGTAATGCCAAGTGAAGTCATTACAGCGGTCATACCAGCGAGAAGTGCAGCAAGAGGTGCTGCAGCAGAAGCATCTCCGGTGTATGGAGTCTTCTGCTTCTTTTTCTTAGATGGCTTAGTTGGAGTAGAAGGAGTCTCTGGAGTCTCATCCTCTGCAACAGTAATGGTTAGCTGGATGGTGTCGTTATCGGTTGCAACAGCGTCCTTACCGTCTGGCCACTGGACACCATTCCAGGTGAACGAGAAGACCTTGCGGTTGCCAGCTGCGGAATCAGCAATAGCGCTGAAGGAACCCGTAACAGTACCAACAGCAGTGAGCTGAGTACCTGCAGCAACGTTAGAGTCAATGGTGACGCCAGGAATAGTAAGCTTCATCCAGCCACCGTTTGCGCTAGCCTCGTCAACAATGCGCTCGAGGTCAGAGTACGTTCTAATGGAGGATGGATCGCTGAGCTCAAAGGTGACAGTAACTGTACGACCGTTGACCTGAACATCGCTGACCTTAAAGCCGCTGCCAAAGTTGGAAGCCTGGATGGTGTTGGCATCAAGGTTGCTTGGGAGGGTCATTCCCTCAGGAACGGTCAGGGTTGCGGTGAACTTGAACTTAAGGTTGCTCAGCGTAATGGTGTCGTGGTTGGTATTAGGGTAGGCGCGCTCAATGTTGTTCATCTGCTCCTGAATAGAGGAAGCAAGAATGGAACCAGTGAGGTTAAAGGTAGAACCTGCCTTCATAGTGATGACCTGGTCATGCTCGGTATTCTCGTCAGCAAGCATATCTGCAGGAAGGTTCATCTCAATTGGGTTGTTCACAATCAGAGTCTGCTGAATGCCGGTACCGCGAGGGTCTCTGCTCGCAGCAATCTGAACGCCATTCCAAGAAAGTTCGAACTTCTTGGTGACGTTGGTGACAGTGTTCTTTGCAAAAGACTCAAAGGAGCCAGTAAGAGTACCTGTAGCTGTGAGCTCCTGACCATTGGTTACCTGAGTTGGGTCAAGTGTGAGACCATCAACAGTTACGGTAAGAGGTCTTGCAATTTCTGCGGTAGCTGCATCGTCTTTGCCAACTGTCTCGACAGCGTCTTTGAGCTGCTTGTAGTTGGTGTACGTGCCCTTAAGCTTCAGGGTAACGGTAACTTCCTGACCGTTGACGGAAACGTTTGTAACCTCAAAGAGGTCACCAAGGCCAGAGGTGGTTACTGTTGGATTAGCTGGAACAACAACGCCAGCAGGAAGCGTGAGCTTTGCAGTAAAAGTAGAAGTTGTGCCAGAAAGCGTAATCTTGGTTAGGTCGTCGAGGCCGCCAGCAATGCCATTCTCAAAAGCGCTCATCTGATTAATGACGGAAGTAGCGTCAATAGCGCCTGTAAGACTGAAGCTCTTATCGTTAGAAACTTCCTTGATCTGAGTGGTGTTGCTCTGAGAGTCACTCCACATATCAGCAGGAAGATCGCTAGTAAGCTCTACTCTCTGGATGGAAGGATCTTCCTTCCACTTGAGGTAATAGGTGACATCGTTGGTAAGCGTTGCTCCACCGTTGATGGTTGCAGGGGAGTTACCTGCAGCGTCGGTGAACCAGTAGTGGTAGTTGTGACCAAAAACCATACCAAGGAAAGTTATTGGTTCATCTGTGTTATCCAAAACGTAATTCTCTAGTGTTGCAATCTCTGTATAAGCGGTATTAGTGTTGGTGCTGGTTGAGCTTGCAATTCCAGCAGTATCTGTGGTCAAAGTATTGCCACTGAGATTCTGTAGAAGAGCGTTAATAGTAGTCTGCTCAGCAACAGTTGGGTGAGTCTTGATAGTTGCAACTTCTCCGCCGTTTGCATCAGTGGTGATGTCAAAGACGTTTGGATTCTGCTTAAAGACGCTGTTCGCCGAGAAAGTACCACCATTTGCCGAGAAGGACACGGTAAGGTGCTGCTCCTCCCAGTCTGCGTACAGATCAACGGTATCAGTACCTGCAGGAACAGCAAGGCTGGAATTAGCCGCTACCTCATCGCCAGCTCCGTTTGCCTGAGTGGTCCAGCGCTTGAAGGTTTTACCTGCAATGTTGAAGTTGCTGTCGCGATTGTTAACGTCAGTGTTAGAAAGAACGTTAACGGTGCGACCAGCATTTGTAGCAACGCGCTCAATAACGGTAACGCCGTTGCCGTTGTGATATCTGACATAGAGCCAAGCAGTGTTGGCCTTCCAATGTGGATAGACCGTCATGTCAGAGGTGACCTGGGTATCAGCGGTGAACTGGTGCTCGGTACCAGCAGCGTCGGTGTAGTACCAGCCGTCAAACTCCTGACCACTTGCATAAGGATCTGCAGGTAGGGTAGTGGAGCCTTCTGCTACAGAAGAAGCAGTTGCAAGAGAGTTGCCGCGCATAGCAAGAGCAGTCTTGTTAGCAGTAGTGCCGTCAGCAAATGTTGGGTTGACGCCGGTAACGCCTGGGGTATTGAGGTCAAAGGTAACGGTTGCGGCAGGTGTCCAAACGTGCTTCTGACCATCGCTTGAGGCATTAGCAACTGGGTAGGTATAGGTTGCTCCGTTAGCATTAATGAGGTTCAGAGAGTTAGTTGATGGGTCGGCAAGGGTAAAGAGCGAGAGAACCTCGTTGCCGTTAGCTGCACCGTTTGTAGGGATAGTGCTACCAAAGCCACTGTTGTAGCTTGGTGCGTATTTGAGCAGGTAAGAGCCGCCAACAACGTTGTAGTTCTGACGAGTCTGGCCAGCACCGTTATCAGAGTTCTTGGTAGCAGGGGTCTCTACCAGGCTGTTTCCAGTGAACTGGATGGATCCGTTAGTCTGGGCTCCAAAGAGGGCACCAGAGTTACGACCGTCTCCCTTAATCGTGGAGTTGTTAATGATGACGTCACCAGTGTTGACGTTAAGGCCGCCAGTTCCACCGTTAGTGAAGTTAAGGGTTGAGTTAGTAACGTTTACTGTTCCACCAGCTACACCAACAGAAATGCCAGAAGTTGAGCCAGCATTTGCGTTAATGGTGGAATTAACAATATTGGAAGAACCCTGGATGGTCATGCCCGTAGCGCCGTACCATGAAGGATTAATGGTAAGGGTGGAGTCATTCATGTTGAGCTGGTTGACGTAGAAAGTCTGACCAAAGCCTTCAACGGTAAGGTCTGTGTTCCTAAGGTTGAGGTTGCGAGCGTCATTCCAGGTACGAGCCTGTGAAGTTACTTTGATAGTAGCGTTTTCAAAGGTGACACCAGACTCAAAGAAGTTTGTATTGCTCTTATCGTCTGCGGTGATGGTAACGCTGTTCTTGTTGGTGCTGCCGCTAACGGTTCCGCCAAGGGAAATGCCACGAGTACCGCTGGAACCTGCGTTGTTTCTAAACACATAGGTACCATCGGTGATGGTTGAGCCATCTTGTGCAGTTAGTGCGGTTTTGAAGCCGGACATGGTAAGAGTGCCTGTGCCGGTCAGCGTTGAGCCAGGTGATAGAACCAGACCGTCAATGCTGTTTCCAGTGCCAGTAAGCGTTGCGCCCTCAGATTCAATCTTGAGTGTAAGACCAGAAGGAATGGTAACCGTAGAGGTCAGATTAAGGTTGCCTTTGAGATGAATGGTGTAGATTGAAGAAGTTTCTCCCCACAGCTCCAGTGCTTTCTGAAGAGATTTAACAGGATCGGAGCTGGAGCCCTCGTTAGTATCGCTACCGTTAGTTCCGTCTACCCAGAGCTCAGTTGAGATGTAAGAAAGGCTTCTTGTAACACGGCGAGAAGATCTTTCTGCAGGAGCAGCAGTCTGCTCAGAGGTCTGCTGGTTGGAAGTAGCTTCTGCGTTAGTAGTGGTTTCAGCAGAGGTCTCTGCTGTTGCTTCAGAGGTTGAGGCAGTTGCATCACTTGTTTGAGTTGCTGCAACTTCTTGCGTCTGAGCTACCTCTTGAGTGCTAGCAATTTCTGCTAACGCTGAAGAAGGGACCAAAGAGAGCGCGAGTACCAAAGACATAGCTGTCTTTGCCCCTTTGCTTGCAAAGTTCTTGTTTTTTCTTTCCATACCTACCCCTAACAAATAGTGAATACCCCAACAAAATTTGCAATTAAATCTTGTGCCAAAAGTGATAAATCACGATGAGCACGACGGAGACAAATGACACATATTCAGAGCATTTTTCGTACAGATAATTATCCATTATTTTGATAAAAATTATTAGCTCAACCAGCGATTTTTATAGTTTGAACACATTTCAAAAAACGTCTTCATCTCATGTTATATAAATAATTTAATCAAAATATTTGGTACGTTGAAAAGTGGCATTTAAATTGCTCTATTTTTAACGATTTTCTCGACATTTGTCATAAACGTGCAACGGATAAAAATTGCAATAGAAATGTATTAAATTTTAAGACAAATGTGAGTTATGCGGAAACTGAATAGTGGAAGCTGGATAGTTAACAATTTCATGAAATTTGAGCTTCAAAATTCTGAAGCAAGAGAGGCTGTGTACACTAAGAAAAAGACAGTTAAGAAGATGCACAATCTGCGCAAATAATGCGTGAGAGATACGTTTGAATGTGTTGAGCGGGGAGTTATGGACTCAAAAATTATCGATGACGCTTTGGACTTTGTAAAAGAGGTCTTCTCCACAGATTTTAGTGGCCACGACTACTTCCACACGTTGCGTGTGTACAAAATGGCAGTAAGAATTGCGCAGGAGGAAGGAGCAAATCAAGAGATTGTTGCCCTTGCTGCACTTTTGCACGATGTTGATGACATCAAGCTTTCTCCAGAGACGCATGAGCATAAGGATAGGGCCGTTGGTTTTCTGCGCCAGCATGCTGTCAACGAGGCTACTATCCAGGCAATTTGTGCCGCAATCGATGAGGTTTCTTTCTCGGGAACAGACTCGGTAGTTCCTTCAACGCTTGAGGGTATGTGTGTTCAAGACGCAGATCGCCTGGACGCGCTTGGTGCTGTTGGCATTGCACGCACCTTTGCTTATGGCGGAAGTCACGGTCGTGGTATGTACGATCCGGACGAACCACCAACTCTCAACATGAGCAGCGAGGAGTATCACTCACACAAATCAACGTCGCTCAACCACTTCTACGAGAAACTCTTTTTATTGACAGACATGATGAATACGCGCAGTGGTAAAGAGCTAGGAAAAGCTCGCGAGAAGTACATGCGTGAGTATGTTGATCAGTTCTTAGATGAGTGGAACGGTAAACGTTAAGATATAGTTATTAGCTATATGAATTAGTTAAGTATTTGTATTTCACAAGTGAAGTTTTGATTGTCATACTGGTTTCTCGTAAGCAGTTCTAAGGGG
>QWCC01000437.1_pt1 | contig 15229 bp, 9 predicted proteins | sample 1972491 | NCBI WGS metagenome assembly QWCC01 (sample SAMN09866718, study PRJNA288562) | Human oral metagenome isolate term5_saliva, whole genome shotgun sequencing... | isolation source: mouth | host: Homo sapiens | place: USA: California
ACCCGAAGAACTTCGACCCGACCAACCCCTGCGGCACCACGATCGGCGTCCAAACCGGCACCGCTCAGGAAGACTACGCGAACGAGCTGTCCGAGAAGTGCGTGGCCGACGGCAAAGACAAGATCACGATCATGCCGCACGACCTGCAGACCGACATCACCACCAAGGTCATCGGCGGCCAGTACGATGCGACCTTCGCCGACTCCACCGTCATCGGATACACGGCTTCCCTCTCGGGCGGCCAGATCGAGCAGGTCGGCGACGTCGTCGAGTCCGCGCCCCAGGGCGTGGCCGTCAACAAGGATGACGCCCAGCTCACCGAGGCGGTCCAGAAGGCCATGCAGTACCTGATGGACAACGGCTACCTCGCCGACATCCTCGACTCCTACGGCGCGAAGGAAGCCGCCCTGACGACGGCGGAACTCAACCCGGCAACCACCGACTGAGGCTCACATGGCACACATGAAAGACGGCGTCGAGCTGCTCGATGCCAAACCCGTCCCCCGGCCGGGGAGGTGGGTCAGCGCGATCATCGTCGCGATCCTCGCGGCAATGGCCATTCACGGCCTGATCACCAACGTGAATTTCCAATGGAACGTCGTGTTCCAGTGGCTCTTCTCCGCCTCGATCATGCAGGGCGTCGCCTTCACGATCATCCTGACGGTCCTCGCGATGGCGGTGGGCACGGTCCTCGCCATCACGATGGCGATCATGCGCCAGTCGGTCAACCCGGTCCTGCGCTGGGTGGCGATGGCCTACATCTGGTTCTTCCGTGGGACGCCTATCTACACGCAGCTGATCTTCTGGTCGCTGCTACCCACGCTCTACCCGTCACTGTCCGTTGGGGTGCCGTTCCTCGGCACGCTGTGGGGCTGGGAGGTCAGCTTCAATACGGCGACCTACTTCACGCCGTTCTGGATGGCGTTCGTGGGCCTGGGCCTCAACGAAGGCGCGTACCTCGCGGAGATCATGCGCGCGGGCCTGCTGAGCGTCTCGAAGGGCCAGTGGGAGGCGGCGACGGCCCTGGGCATGCCGCGGGCGACGATCTTCCGCAGGATCATCCTGCCTCAGGCGATGCGCGTCATCGTGCCCCCGATCGGCAACGAGACGATCTCGATGCTCAAGACCACCTCGCTCGTGTCGGCGATTCCCTTCACGCTTGAACTCACCTTCATCGCGCGTCAGCGCGGCCAGGCGACCTTCGCCCCCGTGCCGCTCCTGATCGCGGCCGCGATCTGGTACCTGGTGATTACGAGCCTGCTGATGGTCATCCAGTCGATGATCGAAAAGCACTTCGGCAAGGGCTTCGAGCGCCGCGACAACACCGGCGCGCATGCGTCCACCGGCGAGGAAAGCTCGGATGGGGACGACAAGAAGATGAGCACGCACAAGTTTTTGGATGTGACACCATGACGGACAAGGCTGTGGAGACGACGACCGATGCGATGTTCCGATGGCACTCGATGATATCATACAAGACGCAGAACGCATAAAGATGCGGCGGTTCTATTTCGATGAGATATTACCTCAGCTCAACAAAGAAAACTAAATATCTAAAGTAATAGAAGAAGCATTAACCTTAATAGATGCCTTTGAGGTAAGAAGAGTACGCGAAATAGATAAGAGTATCTTGGACGCTATGACTGGTCCAACCGTTGAAGGTGTGGAACAGAGAAATATCATAGCGTGGTTTAATTCCGTAGAATATGTAGAAGATGACTTAAAAGGTCATCTTGCCTCTTTTGTTGTGATGTCTCCAACAAATATCCCTTTAATCTTCTTCTCTATACGATGTGGCGAACTATTCGAGATGGCCCAGCCCGAGAGGATGAGAGTAGGCTATAATGCAAGGGAAGCGCTTCGTAGGCTGATGAATAGAGATTATTCGTCTGATATAGAAAAGGACCAATTATTAAGGGATGTCAAGGCAACCAAAGACTACAATATGACACCTGACGACATCTTTAGGTATGCTGGTAAGAAAGAATCTTGGGAGAAAGACGAGAAAATAGAAAGAACAAAAGAGGTTACAAAGGTGCTCGCTTCCTATCCAGCCGTAGAGCTAAAACTGTTTGGAATCAATGACGCTGCACGAGCGTATTGGGCTTCATTGGGTCTACCAAAGCATATAAGGATGGGCGAAACCCTGTTTTGGTTAAAGGTTGTAGAGACACTTGAAGCGATGCACAAGTATGTTGGTTGCCAATATGTATATTTATTTGCAGCCTACAAAGAAGCTGAAGGAAAATTAGTTCAGTATTATAGAGTGCGCCTAAAGTTTAAGTCTGATGCAAACTTATCGGCTAACAAGCCTCAATTCGATTGGCAAAGTCAATTCCTTTACCAAAGCATAGAGGAATTATTCGAGCAGAAAAATCGGTTTAGAGAATTGCTTATAAAAGATTAAGAGGAGTAAAGTTTTTTCCGTTTTAATAAACTTCTCCAGTCGAATACTTGCCCTTCATGATTAAAGAAGACGTCCTTCTTTATTCGAGGATATGCCCTTCTTGCGTGTAGAAGGGTCCCTTCTTCGTGCAAGGAGAGGCCCTTTTTGAATGGAGGAGGTAAGTAATTGATTTTATGTCAGTTGCGAAGTGTGTTTTGCGAGGTATCCCAGTTGTGGTTTAAGGAATAACTTGCGATATTCTGTCAAGTATTTTCATAAGAGTTAAGCGATGTTGGCAGATTTATTACTCACAGGATTGACAGATTTAACAGAAGCTTATCAGCATACGTCTTGATTCATTGAGAATGTTTTTTCTCACAGAGTTTAGAACGCAAGAGGCTCGTTGACAATGTTATCTCTCACAGATTTTCACAGATGAACAGAAGCCTTTCTGCGAACAGGGAGAACACACAAACGTCTGCAAGCAGACGACAGATAACACAGAATTTATAGCCAATATGAGCTGTAAGGTTCTGTGATATCTGTATGCCGGAGGCGTTCTGTGAGATTGAAACTGTGCGCAAAAAGGGTCTGTCAAATCTGTGAGTTCTGTGAGAGAAAGAAATATCCTTCGTGAAAGAAGGAACTCCCCTGCGACTTTCATGGTTCTTATCTCATCGAGAGGGTGCGTTATATTTCTCACAGAGTACACAGAAGAACAGAACACACAGCATTCCACAGAGACATTAAGTCAACCTATTTCACAGAACCTTACAGCCAAAAGAAAGCCTCACCCCCGGCCCCTCTCCGAATGGAGAGGGGAGTGATTACCGAGATACCCCTATATGTCCTCCGTAGGCTCAACAGCCCTTCTCCTCCTATCACCAGGCCAGTAGGGGTAACCTCACATACTACTCCCCTCTCCATTCGGAGAGGGGCTGGGGGTGATGCCTCTGTGATATCTGTATGCCGGAGGCGTTCTGTGAGATCGAAACTGTGCGCAAAAAAGCTCTGTCAAATCTGTGTGTTCTGTGAGAAAAAAACTCTGCAGCGTGAGAGAAAAAACCTTTACGAAGTATACAAGCAGGCCGATAGGGGTAACCTCACATACTACTGAGGGTGAGGCCACCATCTATTTGTACAGGTGAAAGCGTTACAATGGTGATGACACGTTGAAGTTCTTGCGTGAAGAACGGCTCTTTGGTAAACTTTTTTATCCTAACTTTCGCATTGAATCTTTAGCTTTCTATCACAAAGAGGAAATCTTAAAATATATTTTCCTGTCATTTCTGTCATCCAAAATAACAACGTAACTCAATAAAAAACAGCACGTTAAGTCGAAGTGTTAAATGTGACAGCAAAACAAAATAAAACTTATCTTGTATTATACGTAATAACCATGCTGTTGTTAGGAGGAGCATCCAGCCCTGTGTCAGACGAACAAAAAGAACATAGTAAGCCAGTGTTGGGAAATAAGAGTCAAACCATGCTTGATGTATCGAACGAATAATAAGAACATCGGAAGCCTGTGTCGGAGAATAAGAGTCAAACCATGCTTGCTATATCGAACGAATAATAAGAACATAGTAAGCCTGTGTCAGGGAATAAATATCAAACTATGTCTGCTATATCGAACGAATAATAAGAACATAGTAAGCCTGTGTTAGGGAATAAATGTCATACTATGCTTGCTGTATCGAACGAATAATAAGAACATAGTAAGCCTGTGTTGGGGAATAAGAGTCAAACCATGCTTGCTGTATCGAGCGAACAAAAAGAATGCCGTAAGCTTGCATTGTGATAGAAACCACAGCTGCAAACTTACGGCATTAGCCATTTTTGGACTTATCGTTTTTATTGTTTTATCTCTTCTTCAAGAAAGCTGCAGGCTTAGCACTTGTACTCAAAGGATGGAAGAGCATCACTGGCTGAAGAATATAAGAAACATTGTTAAAAATTAGATTGCGTCCTTGTTGGGCATACTTATAGATAGTGAGTGCATTTCCATTAAATGAATCAATAGGGAAGCCCAGTTTTCCTAAAACTTTATAAGACTGGATGTGAGCAGCACTCGCAGCATTACTCTCAAGGAGACCAGCAACCATGCCATCCTCCTTAGAGTAAGTCATTCGTGCTGTCATTGACAGATTAGGTGAAGCATAGATGTCATAGATAGCAGTAACCATACTCTGGAATTTAGCAAAGTCATCATCACTCACTTTACCAGCATTATGTGCTGCCGTCTGCTGTTGGATAAGATTCATCAATACAGCATAGTGTTTAATATCCCAAAAAGCTGTACGATAGCGATATGACGTATTATCCTTCGTTTGTGAAAGGATAAATTCACCACCCTTCAATGTCAGTGAGAGGTTAGCAGGATCGAAATAGAAAAGCATCTTCATACCCGTGTCATCAGAGACGAAAGACAACTTAGTATCAGACACCTTCTCAAAGGTACCAACAAACTGCGTGACCAATGAGTTGATATCCGTTGTTGAGCTTGTCATCTTCAACAAGTCATACCCATAGAGACTATACGTTTTACCAACGAAATCATCAATGCTTCCCTGCGTTACAGTAATCGTATCACGCTGCTCTTGGTTCTTCAGAACAAGTAAGAACGTACGAACCTCGCCTGTTGAATTGGCATTGATATGTGCCACAAAAGCGGAGTCCTTATCCTCAAAAGATGATACCGCAGAAGCATCAGCAGAGTCAGCAAGCACTAAGGCAGGCTCAGCACCTACCTTTGAATAAGGCAACGTAAGCGTTGTATCTTTGTCGCTAACAACAATATTCTTAGCTCCTTTATATTTAAAGATAGCTCCCGACTGCAAGATAGGCACATTAGTAGAATCATTCCCATTCTTGATAGTCAACACTGCAGAGCGACTGTCAACAGCTGGATTGTTAGTAACACTGACAACGACCGAGTCATTCAGCAGTTGTGCCGTAGCCCATGAATCACTGACAGAGACGGTTGAGCCAGCTGGTGCAGTAAACTTCACCCCACCCTTCTGTGCCGCAGCAGAGAAGAAAAGCTTAGAGTTTACCACATTGACAGGATTCTTACGCAAGTAATTACTACCTGCGTCATTGTCATCACTGCAGGCAATAAAGCCTGCAGCAACAGCAAAGAGAATACAAATATTAAATATCTTTCTCATAAAACATTTACTTGTTTAGTTTTACTTGTTTCGCTACAGATGTGGTGAGGCGTGAGCTAAAGTCTACATCATAGCTTGGAATACGATTTGGCAGATACTGTGGCATCTGTAATGACAGAGTATTGTCGGATGTCTCCTCTGGTAAGATAGCAGGCTTAGCAGATGTGGATGAAGAAGACCTCTTCGTTATCACTGGGTTAAGCCACATATCCCACATACCAACAATATTATCATCGCTAAATGGTTCGCTCGAGTAAGCATTCAGAATGAAGCGTTCAGTAGTCAACTTCACGTACCTTAGCTGTCCGTTAGCTTTGACGAACAATGGACCACAAAGTGATGCACTGATATCACCATTCTCATTTACAGAGAAGGTAATAAGGTTATAGAAATCAGTATCTGTACCCGTACCACGATTTGCATCAACATTAAAAGAATTAGCAATGTAGTAGGTTGCTCTACTATTTCGTAATGTTATCACATTCTGACCACTCTGTATCAAGAACCCTTTAGCAGAAGACACATAGGTCAATGGGAATATAAAGTCGTCACCATAAGGACTGGAAACATTCAAATAGAACTTACGGTTCGCACCAGAGCCTTCATATCTCAGTCGAGCTTGGCGTGTATTCACCTTGAGAACCTACTTATTATTGTCACCAACGACGTATGAAGTCATCTTGAGTTCATAGTAACGCATGAGAGCAGAGAGGTCATATTGCATAACCGCTGCACTTGCTTCGTCAATACCATTAGAAATCTTAATCTTAGCACCACGAGCCTTGGTAGCTATTGCATTGGCGTCTACATCGACGGTAAGCGTGTTACCTTCCTTAGTTAGGTGAACCCATGAAGCGTCACAGCTGACGTTGAGCCAACTAAGATAAGGTATTGTCTTCTTAATTTTCTTAGCACCATTAGAGACGTCGATAGTACCAATCAGATTGGCAATAACGTTGACATCAATCTTTGAAGAAGAAGTCTGAACACCGTTACCAGAAAGCTTTGCAGTCTCTTTATCAAAGGTCAAATCATAGACAGAGGCACCATTAATCGTGATAGGTTCGTACAAACGGATTCCCCTATCAGTAAAGGTATAAGCAGACTCAGCAATAGGAGTATTGCCATCATAGATAGCTAACTGACGATTATCCCTATCGGTAATAACGAGCGTGTAACTCTTTCCACCGATACTAAGATTGAAATCAGAGAAAACAAAGAGGTTGGTGAGGTCGGTCACCTGCTCTATATAGTCAGTTGCAGGCTCAGAGAGCTTGCGAAGATACATAGTATTCAACGAACGTTTGCCATGAACCTTGATGTAGTCAGCCTTAATTTCGTCAATAACAAACTCGAAATCGCCTTCCATACCACGATACTCACCCTTCTTTGGAGTAGCATACTTATGAAGGAAAGCATTGTAAGTATCGAACGACAAGACAGGTCCGTCGTCCTCTTTCATCTTATACAACGACTTCACTTCGCCATCATCAGGGTTCTTCTCATAGCGTACGATGGCATCATCATGAGTGAACTTAATAGTATAAGCCACGCCACCATACACCTGATTACTCTGTGGGTAATAGTCTAATACCCATCCATATTGCGATGCTGTCAATGTATCCTGAGCCTTCTGCAGGAACTCTCCCATGCGCTCAGAATAAGGCTTATCAAAGACATTATCCTCCTCAGTCTGACATGACTGAAGGAAGAATGCTGGCAAAGCAAGTAGGAGATATATAAATAATTTAGTTGCTTTCATTATAGTAATCCTTTCTTGTTAGTTAAGACTTGTAAGATTATAACTGCCACTAACAACGTTGTTTTCACGTCTGATGACAGCATCACGCACCTTATCAAGGTCGACATTAAAGGTCTCCTTATAGTAACGTTTGCAAATCTCAAGCTTCTTCTCAAGCGCTTCTACGCCTGGTTGAGGAGCAGGTTTTCCTGTTCCCTGATCCTTGATAGGGTCTCCATTCGCATCAACAAGAGTAGCCTTCTTAATAATAGCATTCCACTGCGCAGGTGTTGAGATAATGTAAGTACTTACCATCTCGGCAAAGTCCTCACGCTCTTCCTTCTGTGAGTATGCTGAAACGAAACCACGCTTCTCAAAGCCTTCTCCATACGTTTCAGAACTCCATGAGTCATTAACATAACCATTTGGAGTCACCTTACCGAAGTCACGTGGGTAGTCCTTGGTCTGGTTAACGATATGAACAAACTCGTGGTGAATGGTCTTAAGGAAATATTCATCAAGTAGAGGACGATTGGTCTTATACTTATCAATATAGTTAACACCCAAGAGGCGTATCTTCTTTCCACCCTCTGCAGTACCGAGTTTCTGGCTACCACTGTTCTCGTATTCGAACTCACCTAAGAAGCTAAAGAGCTTTGGGAAGTAACGACGTGTGAAGTCAATGCCTGCAGCTTCGGTATAAGCTTCCACACAGGTGTACTTAATGATATGTGCTAACTCGACTGACTGAGCAGAATCAGCAGGTACGTCATAGTAAGACATGTCTGACTCATTGTCCTCATAACGCCACTGAATCTGGATGTTATAAGGTACTACAAAATTCTTATACAGCCACTTGTCAAAGGCTGTGTCTGCTGTCTTGGAAGACTTGATAACGCTCTCACTTGACAAAGCATCATCTGAACAAGCAGTGAAACCAGCTGCTACTGCTGCCAAGAGCGATAAAGCTAATATGTTATTCTTCATTTCTTAATCCTTTAATTAGCTATTAAAAAGTGTGTGCACCGGCCTGAGCAGGATACTGATTGACCACTGAGAAACTTGGTCCGCTGTAGGCTGAAGGGTTGACGAGTATTGCGTTTGGCACAGCTGTCTTGGTAGGGTTACCTTCAACACCAGCCTCACGAATACTCTGTGGAATCTGAACTGTCTGACGTGGATCGTCCTTCACCAACCAATCAAGGTTCTTAGAAGGTTTACCATTAGCACCGATGAGTCGACGAGGTATCTCGATGTTGTAACGTCGGATATCCATCCAACGCAAGCCCTGATGTACTGTCTCGATACGACGGAAGTTCAGCAAGCACTGCAAGAGTGACTCCTGTACTGACCCTTCAGCATCAATAGCGAAGCGAGGACTGATGTGCTTCTTGAAACTTGGCACCATCTTATCGGCATCAGCGTATGCGTATGGCACTGAATTAAAGTAAGTTTGTACACTTGAAGGCGTCAGCGTCACGCTGGTATTGAAGTAGTTATGCATCCAAGTGTTCATATCTGCACAGGCTGCATCGTTCTGTCCAAGCATGATTTCAGCCTCAGCACGATTGAGCAAAGCCTCATCCATAGTGAAATCAACATTCAGAGTGCGGGGATAACCCGTACCAGTTGTCGTATTGATAATCTGTATCTCACGTGGAAGTTTCATCAACAAAGCAAAGTTAGCCTCACCTTGATTAGCAGTAAATGGCTTCCAGATGGTGTTTGCAGCTGAACCCCAAATATTATTACTCATAAACAACTCGGTGTTTGCCAAGTAGTTAGTGAGGGTATAACGCTTATTTGACACCCATGGAGCAAGTGCCATACCAGCACTGCTGACACTGGTCTGAACGAGGAGGTTACAGCCTGCAGAAGCACTACAATAAGCCTCAGCAATCTTCACAGCCTGGTCTGAATTACTCAAAGGCATAGCCTGCAAAGTTTTATAGTCACGCAGATAAGCAGCAGGATTACTACCCAACAGTTTGTCTGCATATTCCTTTGCTTTCTCCCACTTCTCATAGTAAAGATAGAAGCGAGTAGCAAAGGCGTAGGCAGCCTGCTTATTGAAGTGATACTTTGGCACCTCGTATGTATCGTTAATCAATGGTATACCCGCCTCGATATCAGCAGCAATCTTTGCATAGACATCAGCTACCGTACCACGATTACTCTGCTCAGCAGCAGCAGTGAAATCTGCTATTCCGGTTGCATAATAGAGTCCCGGATCAGTCTGACTGGTCTTACCATTATAAGGACGGCAGAACTCATTGGAAAGAATGAAGTGGTTATAAGCACGGAGCAGCAGCGCCTCACCCTTCGAGTTACTGAGTTGCTCATTCTTTGCACCACCCTGTTCTTCAATAGCAGCCAAAGCCTCATTAGCCTTGTAGACGCCATCATAATATAACATCCACACCTGTTCAGGAGAGTCATTACCTCCCTCTGTCTGCTCTTGCCAGAAGAAGTACTGGTCATTACCGCGGCTTCCAAGGCTATTATCACGTCCCATATAGTCCGTATTATCAGACATCCACTCGTTAAAGAGGGTCGGCGTACGGTCTGGATAGGCTGTTACGAGCAGCCCCGCAATCTTCTTTGGTGTATCCAAAGTAGTACGGTTATCTGGCAACGTATCCAATTGGTCAGAACAAGATGCAAGTATCGCCACAGATGCAAGCATCAAACTGCCCATATATATGATATTCTTAATTTTCATATTCGTTCTATATTAAGTTACTTCTGGTGCTGGTTCAGTTTCTTTCCCATAGCCTGTCAGTTGTCATCTGACAATCCTCAGTCTTGTTAGGATTTATCCTTATTATCATTAAATATTGTGATATCCCCAGCTGAACCTATCCCTCAGTTAAAATATTAAAGACCTAATCTCAATGTCAAGGTGAACTGCTTTGGAACTGGTGCAGCCACACCACCTGTATTGAAGAACTCTGGGTCCTGACCATTCAGCTTCTTGTCAGAATAGAACAGGAAGAGGTTCGTTGCCTGAAGCTTCAATCCTAAGCTGCTAACACCAATACTTCTAATCATCGTTGCAGGGAAGTTATAACCCAATGAGATTTCCTTCATACGAATGAAGTCACCCTTTGCAATACGAACATCAGAATAGTTATAAGCATTGTAAGCAATATCCAACTGCGTGTTGTTACGGTTCTGACGACGTGAAGCAATCACTGGGATATTCGTAACAGCCTCATCACCACTGTATGCCCAGCGATTACGGAACTCCTTAGGTAGGGCGTCCATATCGTCATAGCGGTTATTGAATATATGGTTCAGTCGAACTTTATTACCAAAGCTATATGTTACAAACACATTGAGGTCCCAGTTCTTATAACGGAAGACGTTACCAAATGAGCCTGTTGTCGTTGGCTCAGCAGGACCTTCGTATTTCAAGTACTTAATCTTCTGCTGGTCGCGTTCTTGAAGGTTAAGGTCTGAGACCGTTCTTCTACCATTCTCGTTCATATATGTTGGTAGACCCTCACCATCAAGTCCTGCGAATGGGATACTAAAGATAGAGTTTGCAGGATAACCAACAAGACTATAACCAGTTCCCTGTACGAGGTCAACGACACGAGCATGGGTGAAGAGACTTGTAATCTCATTATGTGTCCATGAGAAAATGAAGTTTGTTTCCCAACTGAAGTCCTTTGTCTTGATGTTTTGTGTATTCAATGAGAACTCCACACCATTTGATTTCATTGAGGCAACGTTCGCAAGGTTGTAAGAACCCAACTGTGGATGGTTCACGTAACCGATAAGGTCACTATTGCGACGCCAGTAGAAGTCTGATGTAAGATTGATACGGTTATCAAGGAAACCAAAGTCGAAACCAAGGTTGAACTCACGCTTCTTCTCGTAAGTAAGGTTACTATTACCGAACTCCTCATCGTATCCTGTCTCTTGAATAGAGGTGAATGGACGCCAAGGCACTGTTGCTGTGAAGATTGGCAATGAGTTGGTTACAGGAGGACGGTCACCGGTAAGTGAGTAGCTGAGGCGCAATGTTGCATGTGTCAACGCCTGCTTGAACAGCTTACTGAACCAACCTTCCTCATGTGCATTCCATGCACCAGAGACGTTATAGGTTGGCAGCCAACGAGCTGAGGTAGCCTTACCCAGATAGTTCGTACCTTCATAACGGAAGGTACCCGTTACCTGATAGCGACCCTTATAAGAATAGGTACCCGTACCGAAGTAAGCAAGACTGCGGATGTGGGTATTTGACAAACCATAGTAGTTAGATCCCTGCTCTTGGAACATCTTGAAAGCACGATAGTTCAGCTTTGCAATCTCACCAGCATCGAACATCATACCCCACTCACGGTCGAAGGTTGCCTTACGGTCAACGCTATTACTCTCCACACCTGCGTAGAGGTTTACGATATGAGTGTCGTTGAATACATCATTATAAGCGGCAGAGAGACGTGTGTCCCAGCCGAAGAAATTGTTACCAGTCCTATCGAGAATACCGCCTTCTTTGAGGATTGACTCTGGAAGAGCAAATGGGTTATCAGGATCAGTATAAAGGTATGGATTCGCGTCACGGATAGTTGTCGTACTCATAGCACGATAAGCCAATGCTTGATTAGAGTTCTCTCGAACGACATGTTCCATCGTTGAGGCTGCACTCTTCACTGCTATCAAGGCTGTAAGTTTAACTTTTGTGATAGGCTTATAGTCTACACTGGCCTGAACACGGAAGTCGTGCACATTAAGATCCATATAGTTATTGTCCAACTCATTGAAGATATTGAACGGAGCATAGTTACGTGTGTATGACTCGTTAGGGTCGAGTGTACGTGAGGTGTTCAGAGAGTAAGAGTAAGGATTGATGTCGAAAGCACGACTAACAGCACCCGTTGTAGGGTCAATCGTACGGCTCAACGAACCAGGAGCTCTCTGTTTACGATAAGAAGCATTAGCGATAAGGTTCAAGCCTATCTGCTTGTTAATATTATAAGTTGTGTTGATATTACCTGTGTAACGCTGAACACGACTTGACTTATACCATCCTGGATCATACATTGCAGAGAGGGAAGCATAGTACTGACCCTTGTCTGTACCACCAGAAGCACTCACTGAGTGGTTGTGCATGATTGAACTTGAGAAAAGCTGGTCGAACCAGTCTGTATTGCGATACTCTGCAGCACGCAGATAAGCGTCACGTGCAGCCTGTGTGTTCTCAAGACCGAACTGTCCCTTAGTAGCGTCATACTCAGAGATGAGCTGATACATACGACCATAAACACCACTTGTAGAGGCGTTAGCAATCTCAGCATCAGAGATGAGCTGATACATACGACCATAAACACCACTTGTAGAGGCGTTAGCAATCTCAGCATAATTCAAATAGCCCTTCTTCTCCAACTCACGATAAACCTCCATCTGATCCTGTGAGTTCATGATATTAAAGTTCTTATAGCTTGGCTTCAAACGGAGGGTGTACTCACCAGTATAGCTCAAATGGCTCTGACCAGCCTTACCCTTCTTTGTAGTTACAACAATCACACCTGCCATAGCACGAGCACCATAGATAGATGTAGCAGAACCGTCCTTCAGAATCTGGAAACTTTCAATGTCATCAGCATTCAATCCTGCAATAGCAGAAGAAATCAAAGTCTTTGCATCACCTGATGACAACGAACTTGCATCAACATTGGCAATGTCTTCCATGATGACACCATCCACAACCCACAAAGGTTTTGATGAACCGAAGATTGACGTGTTACCACGAACACGAATCTTAGGAGCAGTACCGAACGTACCTGATACGTTCTGAACGCTCACACCGGCAGCACGACCTTCGAGTGAACGGCTCACGTCCGCCATACCATCGAGCTTAGCTTTTGAAGCATCAATCTTGGTAGCAGCACCAGAGAAGAGGCGTTTGTCTTGCTGGGTCATACCCGTTACGACGACCTCAGTAAGCTGATGATTGTCATTAGAGAGGACAACCTTCATGCCATCTTTTGCTGTTACGGTCTGAGTGACCATACCAATGTAACTGACTACGAGTTTCTTTCCTGCAGGAACGTCGATAGTGAAGTGACCATCAATATCGGTAACTGTACCCGTCGTAGTACCTTGTACCATGACAGATGCTCCGATAACGGCTTCTCCATCGTCCTGAGAAACTACGGTTCCGTTAATCTTTGCCTGACCAAACGCTGTTCCTAATGACAGGATAAGACCAAACAAAAAGAGAGTAATTCTTTTCTCCATAGATCTCTTTTGATTATTAAAATATTATTGTGTAACTGTTTCGCTAAACTTTACGATTTTGTTCCTTTCTGAAACATTTTATTAGAGATGAGTCTTAAACCTAAATATATTGCTGCTTTTTCACAATATAAAAAGATTATTACTTTCATGGAATGCAAATTTAAATATTATTTATATAAGTTGCAAGCATTTTTCGAGTAAAATTACATTTTCTTTTAAAATTTAATTGAATACTTACTGATTTCAACAAAAGAGTACATAAAACACTTATAATTATAAACAGAAGAGTGTTTAGTTGACAAGTAAACAGGTTTTACTTGACAAGTTGACAAGTGAACATCTGAACATGGTATTAGTTATAAAAGAAAAATAGGATTTTGTTTACATGTTGATAAGTTTTGTTTACATGTAAATGGGCGTGTAAATGAACAAAATTGCTGATTTAAAGGAAGACAAGAGATTAGAATAGCATTAGGAGTTACCGCTCAATCCCTACTCTCCTATCACGGATACCATAGAACAATAATATAATGTAAAGAAAAATCTAATATTCGAATTGAGAAGGGCATAAATCAGCTTGCAATTAACGCCCAATTGGCTTGTAAAAGATGCCCTTTTGAGGGCTAACTAACACCCTTTTGAAGTCTTACTAAGCACCTTTTAAAAAGCAGTTTTGCAATAGATTGATATAAAGGAAGTTACAAAGGATATATAAAAAGAGGTTTTAGAGCCATTTGGGCTAATAAACAACGAAATAATGTAAAGTAAATTCAGAGGCTTAAGAAGAAACTTTGTGGTAAGAAAACAGATAGCTAAGGACTTTGTATTTAGAGTAAAATCATTCTCTCACGCATTTAACCCCAATCGGTCATTATACCACAATGTTTCAGGAATTCCTGTTTTTGTGTTGTTTCCTAACATCTTTTATTTTCTTGTCGGCATCTTGTCTGCCTTTGTAACTTGACGTAGCCCGCTACGCCTGCGTCCCAAAGACAGACAATCTGCTCGATAATAAAACAAAATATGTTTAGGCTCTAATAACCGATTGGGGTTTAGGGGAATAAAAAGGTTCTTCCGAAATATGGAGTGATAAAGTAAAATTCGTATATTATAAGGCACACGGAGTCACGGAGAGGACGGAGATAACGCAACGTTACGGAGGTGCCGACGGCACAAAGAGTGACGGAGGTGTAGCGTACAGATTCTTAATAACTATTTTGGAATAAATGCTTTGTATATAAATTGCTAATAAAATTGGCAAACAAACTCCGTCGCTCTATGCACCGACGGTGCCTCCGTTACCCCATTGCTTTGTTTTAATAATCCTCCTTCCTCTCCTTTTCTCTGTGTGACATTGCTTCAAACCCTAAACACAAGTAGCAAACCTTATCACTTCAAAATCCTGAAGACTCAATAAAAATAGGGTGCATCAGAAATTTGATACACCCTAATTATTTTTCGTTTTTATCTTATTCTCTCCTAAATCTGGCAGAAGAATAGTACAATTACCTGCGCCAGGAAGATTCTAAGAAACATACTGAGCGGATAAACTGTTGAGTAACCTACAGCTGGAGCCTCACCTGTACAGATAGAGTTAGCATAAGCCAAGGCTGGTGGGTCGGTATAGGTTCCGGCAAGCATACCCATAATCGTGAAGTAATTGAACTTATACTTCAAACGAGC
>QWCC01000367.1_pt1 | contig 15179 bp, 9 predicted proteins | sample 1972491 | NCBI WGS metagenome assembly QWCC01 (sample SAMN09866718, study PRJNA288562) | Human oral metagenome isolate term5_saliva, whole genome shotgun sequencing... | isolation source: mouth | host: Homo sapiens | place: USA: California
CTTAAAATCAAAAATCATGGAACATTTCAATGTAAAAATTCCAAAAATGAAACTGGTAGATGTAGCACGCTGCTCCCGCTACACCAATTCTCATCACCTGCAATTCATGTTCAACGTCTATGCATTGGTAAAGGCTGGCGACAAAGTGAAGTTGCACCTCACCGACGAACTGCTCAAGAGCTGGAACGATTGCATAGAGTTAGAAACGGAGCTAAACAAGCAGGCCACGGCCACGGTGCACACTGAACAGATGACAGCACTCGACCGCCAGCGCGACACGCTGTTGACCAACCTCTTTGGCATCGTGCGTGTGCAACTGAAATCGCCTGTGCAAGCCGTTAAAGAGGCTGCCCAAAAGCTCGACAAGGCACTCGGAGTTTACGCAGGCATTCAAAGCAAGGCGGCTGATGCCGAAACGGCCGAAGTGCGCGGATTGTTGAAAGATTTGGAGCGTTTCTCAGCAGAGATGACCGCCTTGGGTCTTGCGCCTGTCACGGCAGAGTTAAAGGCCGTGAACGAAAAGTTTCAAACCGTCTACAACGAACGCCAAGTGAAGGTGGTTGATGCAAAATTGCCCCCTCTGGTTGAGGTTCGCGCTCAAACCGACGCTGTTTTTAATGCCGTGTGCCACTATATTGAGGCCAGCTATCTGCTCGCAGCGACCGAAGACGACCGTCCGCCGATTGAGCGTTTGGTAGACCAAATCAATCAGGAGGTAGACCACTTCAAAACGGCCTATAAACAGAGTGCGGCGCAGAAAAAGCCGTCGCCGGCAGTGAAAGAACGTGAAGCGAAGCTCAAAGCGGCCATTCCGGCCTTCGCAGAAAAGGCTGGCTATGACGAGGGCGCGCTCACCTACACGGGTAAAGGCAAGGGCGCAGGCATGAAACGCCAATATGAACTTGCCATAAAAGACCGCAAGACTGCTGACGGCAAGCCTGCCACAATTTGGGTGGTCATGGCCAAAGATGGCTCGCTGTTTCTCGTAGAAAAGGCGAATGAAAAGCCGAAAACGGGCAGCGGAACAACCGAACAGCCCGACTTTGGGATTAAACATAAAAACCAACCATAAAATTGTCGAGCCTATGGAAATGCGCAAGGCCGCATTCATAAATTAACTCTTATTGCGACGAAAACCTGCGTAGCGGCGCAGTTATACAATAGGTATTGTCATAAATACTCCTAAGTCTAAAGTGGTGGTGCAGCGCTGTTGAGATAACAGCGCTGCACCCTTTTTTGTGCGGATTTGATTTTTATACTTAAATCTCAATTCATCAAATACTAAAAGAGCCGTTTGAACGTTGTTATAACATACGAATCATAAATCTTAGAAACCAAGAACGCAATCTATAAAAATAACCATCGCATGAAAACAAGAATCATTTCAGCTGCCATTCTCGCCATAGGCTTGATGGCTTTGGGCCTTTTCATCAAAGGCGGTATCGACGATTATGCTAACAAAGACCGACAGGTGAGTGTGAAAGGATTGGCCGAACGCGAGGTCGCTGCAGACAAAGTGACGTGGCCCATCGTGTCGAAAGAACAGGGCAACAACCTGCTTGAACTCTACGACCGCATCGCCGTGAAGCAACAAAAGATTAAGCAATTCTTAATCAAAAGCGGCATTCAACCCAACGAAATCAGTATAAACCCACCAAAGGTGGTTGATGTAAAAGCCGAGCAGTATTCTTCAAACGAAAGAGAATATCGCTATTATGCAACGCTCATCATCACGGTTACTTCGCACAAAGTAGATCTGGTGAGAAGCATTATTGCCCGTCAAGGTGAGCTGCTTAAACAAGGCATCGCCATCGTTGCAGACGACAACGAAGACTTCATCGACTACGATTATATTTCATTCAAAGCCATGAAGCCCCGCATGATGCAGGAAGCTATCGCCAACGCGGAAACGACTGCCCAGCAGTTTGCCAAGAACAGCCATTCAAAACTCAATAAAATTGTGAGTGCAGACCAAGGCCAATTCAGCATTGAAGACCGCGATATAAACACGCCTTACATCAAGAAGGTAAGAGTGGTGACCACCGTAACCTATTCGCTGAAGGACTAACAGAAGAAAAACACCCTCGAACCGCAATCGATAACGACATTCATCACACCATAAACATGAACAGAAAGTTTTATCTTAAAACGATTATTGCAACACTGTTGTTCAGCCTTTCCACACTCACAGCACTGGCTCGCGGTGGCGATTTCACCGCCGGCAAAAACACTTTTTTGCTGAATGGCCAGCCCTTTGTGGTCAAAGCTGCCGAACTTCACTATCCTCGCATCCCACGTCCCTATTGGGATCAGCGCATCAAGATGTGCAAAGCACTCGGCATGAACACCATTTGCCTTTATGTTTTCTGGAACATCCATGAACAGCAAGAGGGGAAATTCGACTTCACGGGCAACAATGACGTGGCTGCTTTCTGCCGATTGGCGCAGAAAAACGGCATGTATGTCATCGTGCGCCCTGGCCCTTATGTGTGTGCAGAATGGGAAATGGGAGGACTTCCCTGGTGGCTTTTGAAGAAGAAAGATATCCGGTTGCGCGAGGACGACCCTTATTTCTTGGCACGTGTAAAGGCCTTCGAGGCTGAAGTGGGGCGCCAATTGGCTCCGCTAACTATACAGAATGGTGGACCAATCATCATGGTGCAAGTAGAAAATGAATATGGTTCCTACGGCGTCAACAAGCAATATGTCAGCCAAATTCGCGATATTGTGAAAGCTTCGGGCTTTGACAAAGTAACGCTGTTTCAATGCGATTGGGCCAGCAACTTTGAGAAGAATGGCCTTGACGACTTGCTTTGGACCATGAATTTCGGTACGGGTTCGAATATCGATGCACAGTTTAAGCGTCTCAAACAGCTTCGACCTGAGACGCCATTGATGTGTTCTGAGTTCTGGAGTGGCTGGTTTGACAAGTGGGGAGCACGTCATGAAATGCGACCGGCAAAGGCTATGGTGGAAGGCATTGACGAGATGTTGAGCAAGAATATCTCCTTTTCGCTCTACATGACTCATGGAGGAACCTCCTTCGGTCATTGGGCAGGAGCCAATAGTCCGGGCTTTGCGCCCGACGTAACGTCGTATGATTACGATGCACCTATCAATGAATACGGCCATGCTACGCCTAAGTTTTGGGAATTGCGCAAGACAATGCAGAAGTACAACGGAGGCAAACGGCTGCCCGATGTGCCTAAACCCGCAGCGCCAATCATCACGATTCCGAAGATGACGCTTACTGAATTCTGTCCGCTTGACTTAGGGATGAGTATGCCAACAACGAGCCATGACATCAAGAGTTTTGAGGAAATGAATCTTGGTTGGGGTGCAATGTTCTACGCAACCAAACTTCCTCAAATTGAAAAGTCAAGCCGCTTGTCTCTCAATGAGGCACACGATTATGCGCAAATCTTTATTGATAACAAACTCATCGGCACGATAGACCGCACCAAGAATGAGAAAAGCATCAAACTTCCACCTGTGAAACAGGGGGCAACCCTAACCATTCTTATCGAAGCGATGGGGCGCATCAACTTCGGACGGGCCGTGAAAGACTTTAAGGGAATTACCGAAAGTGTGACCATCGACACAGAGATTAATGGCCATGATGTGAGTTATCATCTCAAAAATTGGGTGATTGTACCGATTCCCGACAGCTATCAAACGGCACAACATGCCTTCGACAAGCTGGATGAAACCAATCGTTGCTTCAGTCCTATCAACTTTTCTTCGCCGTCTATCGGCTATTATCGCGGTTACTTCAACCTGAAAAAGGTGGGCGATACGTTCCTGAATCTTGAACAATGGGGCAAGGGTCAGGTTTATGTCAATGGCTATGCGCTCGGTCGTTTCTGGCGCATCGGTCCTCAACAGACGCTCTATCTCCCCGGCTGCTGGCTGAAGAAAGGACGCAATGAGATTATCATCATGGATATTGTCGGCCCGAAAGCGCCCGTGATTTGGGGACAAGACCAACCAGAACTGAATAAACTGCAGTTGGAAAAGACCAATAAGCACAACAATTCGGGCGACCGCCCAGACCTCAATTCGGCTCAACCAGTAGCCCAAGGAGTTCTTCTTGCCACAGACCTTTGCCAAACTATAGAATTCAATCGCCCTGCCAAAGGCCGCTATATCGCCATAGAATGTCAGAACGTTCATGGCACAAATGATTACGTTGCCATAGCCGAACTCTATGCACTCAATGCTGAAGACTACCGCATCTCACGCGATTCGTGGTCTGTAAAATATGCGGATAGTGAGGAAGAAGATGGAAATCACACGGGAGATAAGGCCTTCGACCAACAGGAATCAACGTATTGGAAGACGCAAAAAGGCAGTTCTTTCCCCCATTTGTTGGTCATTGACCTCGGTGAAGTGCGCACACTCACTGGCCTACAAGTCCTCTCTCGCACCGAAAAAGGAAGTCCGGGAGCACTGAAAGACTATAAAATCTTTGTGTATTAAACCTCATCACCGCGCATCAAACGAAAGACCTAAGCTTTGGATTATTATTGAGCCCCTGTTTCTTTCTTAAGCTTAGGCCTTTCTTTTCATTCATGCCCGATTCATTTTTACGCGGCCTTCCGCGTGCCATTCCATAGGAATAAGCCATCCATCTGCGGCATATTCTGCCATCAACTGACGCATTTCGTTTGTCAATACGCATTTAATGACTTTCAATCCAAATGTTTTCTCTAAAAAACTACTATCTTTGCACAAAACGAATCGAATGAAACGAAACGAAATCTACCTACGCTTCTGCCTCTTGTTCATGGCGCTAACGAGTGTGATCCCCATGTCCTCACAAGGCTATCGCACGAACTTCATGCTCTCACCAGCCCATTTCTGCGACACGATTCCTCTTGAATTTGAAGACAATCAACTATACATTCCCATCACAATGCAGGGCCATCGGCTACGCATTAACCTTGACACGGGCTCAAGTCAAGGCATGATTTTCCAAGGTTCGCGACTCAATTGGAACCGCGATTTGGGGAATGTTGTCTCGCGGGATGCCAATGATCACCTCGACACAATGAAGGTTGTGACCCTCCCTTCCTTTCAGTTGGGCCATCTCACCATTACTGATTATGTCGCGTCTATCATGCCGAAACCCATCGCCAAAAGCCATTATGATGCCATCATTGGCTTTGATCTCTTCCAAAAAGGCATCTGCGCGAAGATAGATACACAGAAAAAGATACTCATTTTAACCGACAATCGTCATGCCTTCGACAACGAACCGGGCTACGACCTGCGCTATAAACTCAAATGGTTTGTGCCTTACGTGCTCGTGAGTCCCTTCATTCGTCATGTCGATGAGGTGCTTTTCGACACAGGTTCTCGCCCACTCTACACGATGAACAAACAGAGTTTCGACCGCCACGCCTATAAAAGTAAGAATGTAGAAAGCCAGGTTGAAGGGCGCACACGCGGTCAGTTAGCCATTGGAGTACATGGCATTGAACTGCAAGACGAGGTGGCTTTCCTACATCTTGACCGCTTAAAATGGGACCGATTCGCCCTAACCAACATCCACTCTGTTACCACTCAAGGCTCAAGTCGAATCGGAGCACAACTGCTCAACTATGGAACGATAACGATAAATCCCTTCCGTCGCACACTAACCTTTAGGCCTTTTGCCGACAACGACAGCGTAGAGGTAGGCAATAAGCCCTTCCGTATAGCCTTCGTTCCTAACAAAGGACAAGCTTGTGTGGGCCTCATCTTCGAGCAAAGTGACGTCTACAAAGCGGGTATGCGACAAGGAGATATCGTGCTTTCCATTAATAGTAAGCCCATCAATAGCTTTGAAGAATTTCTCCACTACCCTTTCGTTGACGGACAAGTTTACACGTTCACTGTACGAAATAGAGAGGGACAACTGAAAGAAGTGGTAAGTAAAAGATAATGTTTTGCACGATTTTCATTACCTTTGCCATTGAAAACATGTAACCAAACCTTACCACTGAACATTAAAAACCTTTGCATGAAACACCTGATTCTACTTACCTTATCTTGCCTTTTCTGCCTTTCGACGATTGCTCAACCTGCACTTGTCATGCAAAACAACGTCACTTATCTGAACATGATGAATGGACTTCCGAGCAATTTTGTTGATGATCTCTACACCGATAGTTATGGATTCATGTGGATAGCAACCCATAGTGGTGGCCTTGTTCGTTATGATGGATATGCTTATCGCTACTTCGGCACAGGCAAAAGCGACATGACAACACACAGCAATACGTGTCATAACATCACCGAAGACCGCTTTCATCGGCTCTGGGTTTGTTTCGATGAATACACCGAAGTGATTGACTTAAAGACAATGAAGACCATTGTTCCGAAGAGCACGAACGACAAACTGCGACACCTTCTACGTCAACTCTCCGTGAAAGTCTATTGTGATTACAAGGGTGCAATATGGCTTGTTGGGCGGTCGATGATAACCCATCTTAGCTTTGATCAAATGGGAAATGTGCACCAAATTCGCCAAATTGCTTACCAAGGGAATACTCCCGACATCACGATAGCCGACATTAACCACGATGGAAGCCTATGGGCTGCCATTGATGGAGGGCTTTGTCGTCTCGTGGTTTCAGGCAACAAATTAGTGAAATGCAGTCTCGGCGCACCACTTTCTAAGCTTCATAACACCTTCATTACCTCCTTATTACGCCACCAAAACCATATATGGATAGGCACATGGCAAGGTCTTTTACGTTATGATATCTCTTCAAACACCCTGCAAACTTATCGACATTCCAATGCCATTCACACGCTTTCGCACGATTATGTCTCGTCACTCGCCTTGTCTCCCAACAACCAATTGATTGTCGGAACCTTAGGCGGTGTGAACTTCTATCAACCTAAAAGCGACGACTTCTCCATGTGGACTACCGACAGCAAGCATCATCCTTTGAGCAGCAATTTCGTGAATTGCATCGCCATTGACCATGGTTCAATCTGGATTGGCACAGAAACGGGAGGCATTATCAAGTTAAATCCGCGCCCACTTCAACTCGAAAATTTCGCTCATTCAACCGAACCGACGAGTCTATCTGCCAATGCTGTCAATGCGATGTATGCCGAAGCAGACGGCACGTTGTGGGTAGGAACTGTAGAAGGAGGCTTGAATCGCAAGGCAAAAGAGGCGAAAACCTTCACCCATTTCACAACCGCCAACTCGTCATTAAGCCATAACGCTGTATCAACGCTTGCCGCAGATGACCATCAGAACTTATGGATTGGCACATGGGGAGGCGGACTTAACCTCATCAACCTACGCACCCATGCCACCATTCAGCGGTTAAAGCTTCCCGAAGTCTATGCCCGCCTGACGCAGTTTATAGGCGCCTTGTGCATGGATCAACGCAATCAATTGATGTGGATTGGTACAAATGATGGTGTCTTTACCTTCGATTTACAACGTCATCAACTATTCGAACCCTTCAAAAATTGCCGTAATATTCGTGGCGCTATAGGCGCAACAATCGACAAAGAAGGTTTCCTTTGGATGGGATGTGGAACAGGTGTTGTCAAAATCGACTTGAAATCAAACCACAGGAACCCACGGATATTCCGTTGCCAGCACATGACTTATAAGTTAGATGCACCCAAAAGTGGTATTATCGACAAGCTATGTGCCTTCTGTCAAGGGCGAGATGGCACACTATGGTTGGGCAGTAATGGGTATGGTCTCTATAAAAGAATCGTCGATAAACACGGAAATCAGCACTTCAAGGCCTACACTCAACGCGATGGTTTGGCACACAATGCCGTGAGAGGTATCGTTGAAGATGCTCAAGGAATGTTATGGATTACGACCGAAAATGGCTTGTCTCATTTCAATCCTCACCGCGAAACATTCACCAATTACACGACAAACGATGGTCTGCTTTCCTCGCAATTCTATTGGAATTCGGCCATAAAGGCTACCAACGGAACCTTATATTTCGGCAGCGATAAAGGCTTGACAGCACTGCTTTATCATCAACCGACAAAGCTTTTTCGCGGTCGTTTGCGCTTCACTCGACTGCTTGTCAACAATGAAGAGGTTGGCGCCGACTCACAATATCTTTGTGAAGACATCCACCAAGCCAAGGAAATACACATCAGCGAGGCTGATAAATCCATCACGTTTGAATTTTCTTCTCTCAACTTTAGCAACGAAGAGCAGTGTGTTTACAGCTGCCGCATGAAAGGATTTGAACATGATTGGATTCAGTTGAAACCCGGAGAACACAGTATGCGCTATACAAACTTGCCACCGGGAGACTATGAATTTCAAGTGAGATGCGTCTCGGCAACCGATGATAACAATAACTTGACGGCCACAGTGCATGTAGTGGTGAGCCCACGCTTTTGGAAAACCTGGTGGTTTTGCCTGCTTTCACTCATCACTTTGCTGCTCATGGGGCGCTATCTCTATCAACAGCGCGTAAAAGTGGTGCGACGTCGTGAGGCCGAACGACTCATGAAACCGATTGAAGAGGCACTCAATGAGAGTGAAGCTCCTTCAGAATTGCAACAAAGAATTGAGGGAATACTCCATGTGCAGAAGAAGATGACCCAGAGCAAACAGCGTTGTTACCTGACCGATCAAACGGAAATGCAGGCAAAACAACAGCCCTTCATGGACCGCGTAATGGCTATTGTAGAGACACATTATAACGATTCAGCCTTTGGAGTGATGGAACTGGCCGACCAATTGGGCATGAATCGCAATCTCGTTAGCCGAAACATTCATGCTGAAACAGGTTGTTCGACAAGTCAATTCCTACGCAACTATCGTTTAGATGTAGCGAAGAAAATCCTCATGGGCAATCCTCATGACCGCAACATCACAGAGATTGCCTACAAAGTAGGCTTCAATGACCCCAAATATTTCACGCGTTGTTACACCAAAAGGTTCGGAGAAGCGCCCAAAAAGAGCCTCTCCAATGACACAAATGCAAAGCAAGAAGAGTGACAACTCATGCGAAATAGAAGACAAAATCATAAAAAACAGCAAAATGATTTGAGGTAAAAGAGCTTGTCATTAGACCCATTTCACACGATGATTTGACGCAAAACACGCGATGATTTGACGCAAATGACATTGGCTTTCTGCGCTGATGTTTTATGTCTTTTAGCCCATGAACATCCTGAATGAATAGAGATTCGCTGCCACAATCAGGTTAGGTTGTTTACGATGCAGCCTATTTCCAATCCCCTTTCAACACGACTTATCTTTCAGTTTGCAACACATGACGAATTGACATGGCTCATTCGGAATTACATTTTATCATAAATTATACATTGAAAATAATAACGAAACGAGAAAGTTCGTAATTTTGCATTGCATAAACAAAAGGTTGATTCAGATGAATAAACAAGTTTTTCAGACCAGTTCTCGCAAGCGTTGGAACAGGTTTAGATGGTCATTCCGCTTTATTCTGACCATTTTGATATTGTTAGTTGGCGTTTTTGTCACAATGTTTGCCCTCGAAGGGAGTCCAAATGTGCCTTTCAAGCACGACTATCGCAACGTTGTTTCGGCTGACAATGTCTTTCTGAAAGACAATAAAACAGCACGTACTTATAAAACCTTTCGCGACATTTTTGCAGAAAAAAAGATGCATAATAACTATGCAACGGCTGTCATTAACAAACATCGTTTCATAGGAAAGGGCGATGCACTAACAGCAAAATATATTGCCGAATGGAACAACCCACGCCTTGGAGTGCGTGCCGCGTGGTATGTGAATTGGGATAATCGCTCATACAGATCATTGAAAAAGAACCTTAAACACCTGAATATGATTATTCCGGAATGGTTCTTTATCAACATGAAAACCGACAGAGTGGAGTCGAGAATCAATGTAAAGGCGTTGCAACTCATGCGGAAAGCGGGAGTGCCTATTATGCCCATGCTGACCAATAACGTTAAAGGTAGCTTCCGACCAGAGGCAATTGGGCGCATCATGCGCAACCCCATGAAACGCAAACAGCTGATAAACGATGTTATCACACTATGCAAACGGTATCACTTTTCGGGTGTAAACATCGACTTTGAGGAGTTAAATATCAATGACAACCAACTCTTAACAGACTTAGTTAAGGAGCTTTCGACTGCCTGTCATGCGCATAATCTGTACCTCACTGAAGACATTGAACCCTTTAATGAGGACTATGATGTCGTGGCATTAGCAAAATATTGCGACTACTTATTCCTCATGGCATACGATGAACACAACTCAACAAGCGCGCCAGGTCCTGTGAGTTCGCAGCAATGGATAGAGAAAGCAACAGACTGGGCGGCCCATTCTATCCCCAATAACAAGATAGTTTTGGCCATGGCGGCATATGGATATGACTGGTCAGGAAAGGATGATTGCGAGAGCATTTCATTCAATCAGTTGATGGCAACGGCTTTAGATGCGGGGGCAAAGGTACACTTTGACGACAACACCTATAACATTGATATGGCCTATCAGGATGAAAACACCGGCCTACTTCATCGTATTTATTCCACTGATGCAGCCACAATGTTTAACACCATGCGTTTCGGCGCAGAATATCATCTGGCCGGTTACTCCGTGTGGAGATTGGGAACAGAAGACAATCGCCTGTGGAATTTCTATGGCAAAGATATGTCGTGGGAAAGTGTTTCATCGTTTAAGTTGCAGAAGATGATGCAACTTCCTGGTACGGAAGACGTCAATTATGTCGGTGACGGCGAGGTACTCAGCGTAGCTTCTGAGCCTCATCCGGGAAAGATTAGCATTGCTTTGGACAAAGACGAGCAACTCATCGCCGAGGAACATTATGTGAAAATACCCTCTACTTACACGGTAGATAAGCTTGGGAAAGCAGGCAAAAAAGAACTTGTTATCACGTTTGATGATGGGCCAGATAGTAGGTGGACACCGACTGTTTTGCGTATCCTTAAGCAGTATCATGTGCCTGCTGCCTTCTTCATGGTAGGCTTACAGATAGAGAAAAACCTACCCGTTGTGAAACAAGTCTTTGATGATGGCCACACGATTGGTAATCATACCTTCACCCACCACAATGTAGCGGAGAACTCAGAACGCCGCACTTATGCCGAATTGAAACTCACTCGAATGCTCATTGAGAGTATAACGGGCCAGAGTACTGTGTTATTTCGTGCGCCATATAATGCGGATAGTGACCCTACTGAACGTGAAGAAATTGAGCCAATGATATTGGCAAGTCGCAGAAACTATATCTTTGTAGGAGAATCTATCGACCCAAACGACTGGGAAGTTGGCGTTACTGCCGACCAAATCTATAAGAGAGTGATAGACGGAGTGCATCGCGGTGATGGGCATATCATCCTGTTGCACGATGCAGGAGGTTCGACTCGGCAACCTACACTCACTGCACTCCCACGCATATTGAATACACTTCAGCGTGAAGGATACCATTTTATTTCGCTTGAAAAATATCTGGGTATGTCGCGTTCGCAGTTGATGCCCGTCATACCGAAAGACAAAGCATACTATGCAATGCAGGCTAATCTGTCGTTGGCAGAACTGATTTATCATGCAAGCGACTTCTTAACAGCGCTCTTCTTGGTATTCTTGGTTCTTGGTTTTGCAAGACTACTCTTCATGTATATTCTCATGATACGTGAAAAACGACGTGAGAAACGGCGCTCTTATCCACAACTTGATAAGACAAACGCAGCGAAAGTGTCTATCATTGTGCCGGCATATAACGAAGAAGTAAACGTGGTGAGGACGCTGGAGAACTTGAAAATGCAAGACTATCCGAACTTCGATATTGTTTTTGTTGACGATGGTAGTAAGGACAACACATTGAAACGGGTGCAAGAAGCCTTTGCCGATGACCCCAACATCGTTATTCTCACCAAGCAGAATGCAGGCAAAGCCTCGGCTCTAAACTATGGTATTGCACACACAACAGCCGAATATGTGGTTTGTATTGATGCCGACACACAACTGCGAAAGAATGCCGTTACGCTCTTGATGAGGCACTATCTGACTGACACGGAGGGCAAAATAGGAGCTGTTGCAGGGAATGTAAAGGTGGGAAATCAGCGTAATATGCTCACACGTTGGCAGGCTATAGAATATACTACGAGTCAGAACTTTGACCGAATGGCCTATGCCAGCATCAATGCCATTACGGTTGTACCGGGTGCTATCGGTGCATTCAGAAAGAAAGCCATTGAAGATGCGGGTGGATTTAATACTGATACCTTGGCTGAAGACTGTGACTTGACAATGGGAATCCTTGAAAAAGATTATGTCATTGAGAATGAAAATGCAGCTATTGCAATGACAGAAGCCCCCGAAAGTCTACGCCAATTCGTCAAACAACGTACGCGTTGGACTTTCGGAGTGATGCAAACCTTCTGGAAACATCGTGCTGCTTTATTCAGTAAAAAGCATAAAGGCTTCGGCTTATGGGCTATGCCTAACATGCTCATCTTCCAGTATATTATTCCTACTTTCTCTCCTCTTGCCGACTTGATGATGTTGTTTGGCTTATTCATGGGTAACGGATGGCAGATTTTTATCTATTATTTACTGTTCTTACTTGTAGATGGTAGCGTATCGATTATGGCCTATATTGTAGAGAAAGAGCCTTTATGGGTATTGCTGTGGATTATCCCTCAGCGGTTCTTCTATCGCTGGGTGATGTATTATGTCATCTTCAAAAGCTATATGAAAGCCATTAAAGGTGAGCTGCAATCATGGGGAGTGCTGAAACGAACAGGCAATGTCACGATTGCAAATAAGTAATTCGACCTCATGAGAACAAAGAAACAGAAGATTTTTATTATCTTTGTGGCAAGCAAAAAAGATTGATATGATAAAAGCGTTATTCTTTGATATTGACGGAACATTAGTTTCTTTTCGAACCCACGAGATACCAGAGTCAACGGTTAATGCCTTGGAAGAGGTGAAGAAACAAGGCTTAAAAGTGTATATTTCGACAGGGCGCCCACTCTCAATTATCACGAATCTGGGCCAGATTCAACACTTAATTGACGGATATATCACTACAAATGGAGCGTATTGCTTTGTTGATAGGAAGGGGAAACGAGAGATTATATGCTGCCACGACATCCCCAAAGCGGATGTTTGTCAAATCCTTGACGCTGCAAAGAAATGGGATCGGCCTGTTGTCGTCGTGGGAACGAAAGACATCGCTATCTTTAATTACAAAGATATAGTTGATGATGTGTTTTGCAAAAAGCTTGGAGTTACCAACATAGACTACCATAAACCCATCGAAGAAGTACTGAAACAACCGATTCTTCAGCTAACACCTTTCATCTCGTCTGCACAAGAAGAAGAGCTCATGAGTGGCATAGAACAATGTACTTCAGGGCGCTGGTGTGATGATTTTACGGATATTACGAACATCAAAGCAGACAAAGGGCAAGGGCTTTTGGCCTTGGCTGCACACGAAGGACTGCGACTTAGTGAGACAATGGCTTTCGGAGATGGAGGTAACGACTTAAGCATTATCCAGCAAGCAGGCATAGGAGTGGCCATGGGTAATGGTCGAGAGAACGTCAAAGAAGAGGCCGATTATGTAACAACTTCTGTGGATGATAATGGTATTCGCAATGCCCTCATCGCCCAAGGAATAATAAAAGACGACCAGAAAAAAGATTAAAAATTTGGAAACTTAAGGTTCTTTTCCTACTTTTGTTGCATAAACTTTAACCCAAAACGTATGAAAAAAGGTATCACACTCATTGCAATGACGGCATTAATCAGTTTGGCTGCCTGCAACAATCAACCTAAAGTGAAGACTATGGCGACTGCCGAAGCACCAGAAGTTGCCATTGATTCGGCTTGCATGAAAGCCAATGCAGGAGAATATATGACTTATGATGGAAAGAGATCTATCACACTTAATGCCGACGGAACTGTGGAATGTAAGAATACAAAGTATAATTATGATTCATGGAATGTCATGACAAAGGAAGGAGAGCAAGCCTCTTGTAGATTTAGTAGAAAGGGAATTGACCAACCAATATCAATTAGTGTGCTCATGGATCTTACCGAACATTCTATCTTTGTGGATTATGAAACGTTCAGAATGGCCGCTAAGAAAGAGATAAAATAGAAGAAAAGATTCATATAGCAAACTGAAAACCACAGCACTTTGGCCAAACATCAACAGGCCAAGTGCCTTAAAAGGATAACGCATGAGATATGTAAATGAAACCGTTCGTCGTCAAGACAGACTGATGGATGAGGCACGTGCCATTGAATTATTAAGCACATCAGAGTATGGTGTGCTAAGTATGGTTGACAAAGATGGAACCGCTTATGGAGTTCCATTAAACGTTAGTTTCTGTATTGTAGGTGACGTGAAACTACTCCCCGGTAAGTTCACTACAGAATATGAAAGCGTAGTCTTGAAGGGCGTAGCACATATTCATCTCTCCCCAGAAGAACGCATGGAAGCGCTCTTAAAGTTAGTAGATAAGTTATCACCTGACTTCAAAGAGCTGGGCGCTAAATACTCAAAGATGTCCTTTCACCGTGTAAACATCATTCGTGTAGACTTCACTGAGTATAGCGGTAAATGCAAACACGTACATACAGCCGACTAAAATACGCGCAGAGATGAAGGACTTCAGCGCTTAACTGAAAGTCCTTTACTATCTGCAAAGAGTTCCTTTATGAGCAGGACTGGCGTTCCTGCTTTCGCAATACTATATCCATGACAAACCAATAGCAATTTGTTCTGGATATCATAAACGCCACAATGCCCTAAGGCCTCAATCTCTTTGCGATCTCCTTCAAGTAGTATATCTCCGCCACCATAAAGCATATTTCGCCCACTTCGGTCGAGATATGGGCCTGTAACCTGGCGACTTCGCCCAACAGCTATGCGATATGTACTCTTCAAACCTTGACAACAATAATCCCAACTCACAAAAAGATAGTACCAACCACGATGGAAAAAAATGAAAGGGGCTTCGATTGCATTAGGTCCTGCGCCTGCAAGTGCATTACGAGGTGCTCCATTATCATTATCTGGAGCATAGCGACGAGCAATTGTACAAGGCCGCTTTCCAGGGGCAATATGCAGTGTACTATCAAGAGAAACAAGCTGTATACCATCCCAAAACGAGCCAAACACAAGCCAAGGATAGCCTTTTT
>QWCC01000343.1_pt1 | contig 15112 bp, 13 predicted proteins | sample 1972491 | NCBI WGS metagenome assembly QWCC01 (sample SAMN09866718, study PRJNA288562) | Human oral metagenome isolate term5_saliva, whole genome shotgun sequencing... | isolation source: mouth | host: Homo sapiens | place: USA: California
GAAGTGGGTGCTTCAAGTTCAAATTATCTGCAAATTCAGTAATGAGAGGACGTGTAAACGCAATAAGAACCTTCAAGGGCTTAGTTGCGGATTTGAGGTATTATAAACATTCAACAATCTATACCTTATTTATTCAGCAATCCGCGTTTACTAAGCGTTAGTTGTAAACCATAATTAGGACCTTCAAGAATACCACCAAAGTCAGCCCCAATACCCAACTTTACTTCTGTACCTCTTAACCAATTACTTGTTTCACTTCTATTAAACATATAAGAGGTTTCACCTAACAAACTAACATTATGCTTCTTATGTGTATAAGGTTTTTCATAAGTTCCCAATCCTTCTTGCCAAGTTGCTAGAAAGCGCCACTTCAAACAGTCTGTAGGATGCCCACCTAAGCCTAGGTGGAGTGCAATAAATCGATTGTCTTTGAAATAAATAGTACCATCTTCATTATAGATAGGCGATCGATAAAGCGGATTACCCATCGTTTGCCCCCAATGCTGGTAGCCTGGGAAGATGTAATGATTATAGTAGTTGTCTTTTCCTCCTATATGGTCTGGCACTGTGATAGTGTGGTCATGATAGATTGGACCGCTCTGATACTTACTATAAATATATTCAACAACAACGTTATTCAGCCAATGGTCTGGTTTATACTTATACTCAAAACCTAACATCCAATCCTTAAAATCATACAACAAATAACGTCGTTTCTTCTTTTGTTGCCATTCCGTTCCTTCTCCATAACCATCATAATCTAACTGAAACATAGAAGAATGGTCTTCAAAGAACTTATCCGCATAGACGGAAACACAACTCCATTCACCTTCATAGTTTAATCGCATGACCCAACTTCCTAGTTGATCACCCTCTACGTTTTGGTAGGTTGTCTCTCCATTGTCTGCTCCTCCAGGTAAAAAAGCATACCAGAAGTCACGTACACCAGTTCTGCCTTTCGATGGAATAAGATTCCCATGCCCATCAGGAAGATAAGAGATTCCTCCAAAAAGTGATACCATCTCTAGTCCCATCTCTAATGACCAAGGGCAGAACACTTCCTCGTTTCCAATCTTCAAGTAACCAGCTTTAGAATGAAAAAGCACCTTATCAGAATATTTTGATTGCAAACGAGTGAAGTCATGTTGCCAGTTCTTATCGGTCAACATACCATAAGCTATGTGTCCTTTAAGGTGTAACCAACCATTAGTAAATGGTAAAGTCCAATAGTCACCGAGTGCTAATCGCACTTGTGGAATCGGTCGGGCATTAATGCCCAAAGTCTGTGAACCTGTACTTAAATCAGCATTCTTCATTTCCATTGGTTGTTCCTTTGCTCCAATAGTCAACGTTCCATGCCACCAACTTCCTTCTAAGTAGGCTTGTTGAATAATAACTTTACTAGTATAGTTTACTGGTGCAATCACATCAACACCATAGCCAACTCCAAACCTGTGTCCAGCATCTATATTCAAGGGGCGCTCTATTGCCCCACGCATATAGCCATTCATTACATCCAAAGAACTCAATCCATACTTATTAGCATTCAGCCACAAAGGAGTTTTCTCTTTCGAGAAACTCCCTTGCAACTCCAGTGTATATTCTAATCCTTTAAGTAACTGTACACGGGATGTATCTCTATTGTCTCCTTCCCAAGATTGCGCCCTCAATACACTTGTGAGTAGAATGACAGACAAGGATAAAAGAAGTTTTTTCATATTATAAAGCTAATTCTTTAAATAGACATAGGCTGTGCAGCAAGAAGTAAAATAAGACTTTTACAATCTACATACACATATTCTCTCCTGCAAAGTTAATAAAAAAAAGGGAAATAGCAAACGAATATTTCTTCTTCGACTTTAGGATTACACCTTATTATATTAGGGGTATATCTTCCTTTTCCAACATATTATACACCTTTAGGGAAAATCCCCCTCTATGTAGGGGAAATCCTTTTAGGATGCTAAATAATATTTGTTCCTTTGCAACATGAAAACAGGGATTGGATGGCAAAAGTCTTTCTAACATCCCTAGTTATTCACCTATAAAGATTGAAAAAGTATGAAGAAGCTTATATTAACACTCATTGCAACACTCGTTCTCAGTGCCTCTGCAAATGCTATGAGTTACGAGCAGGCTCGCATACAAGCCCTCTTCTTAACGGACAAGATGGCTTATGAATTAAATCTGACCGAGGAGCAATATGAAGCTGCATACGAGATAAATCTCGATTACCTCATGAGTGTAAACTCTATGGTTGACCTCTATGGAGCTAACTGGACGCATCGTAATATGGATTTCAACTACATCCTCTGCGATTGGCAATATAGAGCTTACATAGAAGCTAATTACTTCTATCGCCCATTAAGGTGGGATGCTGGTTACTGGCACTTCAGTGTTTACGCAAGATATCCACGTCGTGATTACTATTACTTCGGTCGTCCAAGTTTCTATTCTGCTTATCGTGGAGCTCATAGTTGGCGTATGAATGGTGATAGAAGTTGGTATTATGGTAGAGATCTCTTCTACGGAAGAAACAATAGTAACTATTATGGTATGCGTGACAACTTCAATCGTGGTTATTATAATAGGGGTTACAACAATTATAGCTCATACGATTATAATTATCCACAAGACAATCGTCCACGCAGCTTCGGAAATCAACAACGGAGTACATTTGAGGGTTCTATGGGTATGAATCGTACTTATGAGCCACGTGAAAGTTCTACCCGTACAACTGTTACACGCCCTAATAACAATAGTGGATTTGGTGCAGGTCATAGCTTCGGAAATGCTACTAGAGGTGATGAACCAACACGTTCTTTTGGCAATCCAAGCCCATCTTTCAGTACACCAAGAGGTAGTTTCGGTAATGGTTCATCGTTCGGTGGTAACCGATCAATGGGTGGAGGATCATCAAACAATGGTTCTGTCTTTGGTGGACATAGATAAATAAAGAATTAAAAGAGAGTTATAAAAATAGGTGTAAATACTAAAACAACCACTAGAAAACTTAATTAGAGAGTTACAAAACATAGCTGACAAGCTATTTAATGACAAGACTCAAAAAAGGTTTAAATACTAGAGACTAGATATTGATAGTAATTAGTTCATCTTAAAAGGTTTTAGATTGTGAAAGAGGATTTCATAAGAAAGAGAAAAGAACACTAAGGATTAAAAGAGATGTAACAATCAGAGAGTTATTTAAATGAAGGAGAGAGGAGCCTCACGAGATGTGACGCTCCTCTTTTATTATGCTCTTTTCGGCTATTGATAACCATAAATTCTATTATACGTCACATTCTTCTGTCTTATAAGATATGCCTATTACATTGGAAAGGTGCATCTAAGGAAATAAGAAAGTATGTATATGTCGAAGAAAAAATAGTTTATTTTTATCAAAAAACTATACTATTTCGTGCGAAAAAATAGTCTAATTTTATATGTGATAAAGTTTCTTCTCCAGTATTGAAGATCATTGATTGCAAGTGAGAATGGTTCCTTTTAAGATGTAGATAGTCCTTATAAAAAGTATAAAAAAGAAATAAGGGAAACTTCTCTGGTGCCCTCGTTTTCTCTTATAGATTATTGGTTAAAACATTTCCAAGTATGAAATAAAATATTTAAATTTGCAGAAAAATAGGTGATGCAGTATCAAGTGACTTGTAATAAGTGCCATCGTTCATTTGCTATTACCAGTGATGGAAGCGATAGGATGCATTGTAATTGCCCTTATTGTGGGCAGCCTTTACTTGTAAATTTGCCTGCAATAGCCCAGCCAGTAATGCTTTCTGTACAGTCAACTAATTATGATGTGCAGGATAAAGGCGGGGACAATTCTTCTATAAAGGTTCTGTTATGTGTGTTAATTGTCCTATTTCTTGGAGGTTTTGCTACCTTTGGCTTTATTTATTGGCAGCAACAGCAAGAGAATGAAAGGAAACTTTTTGCAGCACAACGCAAGGCTCATGCAGACTCTGTTATGCAGATCCGTACAAAGCAGCAGATGCAGGAAGCTGCAGTAAAACGCAAGGCTGATGAACAGAAGTCTGTCTGTTCTTTTCTAGATTCATTCTATCGGAAAGCTGTATTTATATCAGGTGATCCAAGTTACTATGTACGTTATTTAACCCCATATTGTCAACAAATGGTGTTTGGAGTTGATGCTTATGATGAGGGTGAGGATGTATGGGGTGAATGGTGGGCTGCCTTTGGTAATTTCAATAATGAGTACGACTTCGATGAATTGCGTCGTAATCTACAAATTACACCATTAGATGATGACTGGTATAAAGTTCGCTTATCAGAGCATGGTATAACGGTGTTTAGAAAGATTAAAGTTCAGGTAACAGATGGACATGTCCTTATTGATGACGTTAGATAAAACGAATGAAAGGAGGTAAGTAGAGAATGCAATTTCAAATTATTTGTAAACATTGTCATCGTTCTTTCGTGATAACATCAGAAGGAGGAAAGACTTTGAAGTGTAATTGTCCTTATTGTGGAGAGAATATGGTTGTTGCTACTCCTAATACAGAACAGTTCGTACAAGGTGCTTCAAATGCACAAGCTGTGCAGGATTCGTCGTCTGTTCTCATGGATAATGTCGCAAATAAGGCAATATTACAGACGAAAAACTGTAAGTCTATAAGTGGAGTAGGGAAGGCAACAATAGTCGTTTTTACAATTTTGTTTGTTGGTATTTTGATCTTATCTTCACTCTTATATATTATATTTTCAGCTATGTCGAATTAAACAATAACACTCAAATTATGAAACAAACAAAGATAGTATGTTCAATTAGTGACAGACGTTGTGATGTTGACTTCCTTAGGAAACTTTTCTTTGCAGGTATGAATGTTGTTCGTATGAATACGGCTCATGCAACTCCTGATGGGATTCGTGAGATTATTCGTAACACACGTACAGTGTCTCCACATCTCGCTCTCCTGATAGATACAAAAGGCCCAGAAGTAAGAACAACTGGGACAGATAATCCTATTCATTATAAAGTAGGTGATATGGTGAAGATTTTTGGTCGCCCAGAAGTCGATACAACGAAAGATATCATAAACGTTTCTTATCCAGACTTTGCTCGTGATGTAAAAGTTGGTGATCATGTGCTTTTTGATGATGGTGCTTTGGATATGTTAGTTGTCGAGAGTTCTGGTCCTATGTTGGTTGCACAGGTACAGAACGAAGGTGATTTAGGATCACATAAGAGCGTAAATGTACCTGGGGAGCATATTGAGTTACCGGCTTTAACAGAGAAAGATAAGCGAAATATTCTTTTGGCAATAGAGGAGGATATTGACTTTATTGCACACTCTTTTGTGCGCTCCGCAGCTGATGTATTGGAAGTTCAAAAGATACTTGATGAGCATAACTCGGATATTAAAATCATCTCGAAGATTGAGAATCAAGAGGGAGTTGATAATATTGATGAAATAATCGAAGCCTCTTATGGTATTATGATTGCACGTGGTGATTTAGGTATTGAAGTGCCAATTGAACAAATTCCTGGTATTCAACGTAGTATCATCAACAAGTGTATTTTGAAAAAGAAACCTGTGATTGTTGCTACGCAGATGCTACACACCATGATTAACAATCCACGACCTACCCGTGCAGAGGTGACAGATATCGCCAATGCAATCTATAGCCACACAGATGCATTGATGTTAAGTGGTGAGACAGCTAGTGGTAAGTACCCTATTGAGGCTGTACAGACTATGGCTCGCATAGCTGAAGCTGCTGAAGCTGATGCACACCAGCGTGGACATATAAACGTTCCTATGACAAACCTTAATGACCAGCGTGAATTTCTGTCTAGAAGTGCTATTGAGGCGACAGAGCAGTTGGGAGTGAAAGGTATTGTAACTGATAGTGAAACTGGTTTGACAGCTCGTAACCTTGCAGCTTTCCGTGGTCCTAACCCCGTATTAGCTATTTGTTATAAGGAGAAGGTACAGCGTTGGTTGAACCTTAGTTATGGTGTTATTGCCATTCACCAACAGCAACATAAATCTAGCCAAGAGATGTTTATTGCAGCTTTAAGGATGCTACGTCAAAAGGGATACATTGATTTGGAAGATAATATAGCCTATCTCTCGGGGTCTTTCGGAGGTGGAGGAACAACTTTCCTAGAGATTAATAAGGTAGGAGAAGTGTTCAATCGTAGTTATCGTTTCCACTTGCCTGAAGAAGAAACATTCCCTGTTGGAAAAGAAGAAAAATAGTTATTAATTATACGAAAAGGTGTCTAGAATATAATTCCAGACACCTTCTTTATACTTTATGATTACTTTCTCCTTCTTTACTGACTAGCGTTACTATTTTGATTTCATTGCTAGTTATCCTTGATATAAAGATTTAATTCCACCCATGATAAATCTACCATGGTCGTAATTGTATCTCTTTAGGGGTAGTTCAAAAGATATATTCTATTCTTTTTAAATCTTATAGAATTGCTATTTTCTTTACTCGGCGCTCATGTCTACCACCTTCAAAACTTGCTTTGAAGAACTCATCAAGAATCTTCTCCGCTGTCTTATTATCAATGAAGCGACCAGGAAGGACAACTACATTTGCATCATTGTGCTGGCGTGTTAACTCTGCAACATCCTTGTTCCAAACTAATCCTGCTCGTATACCTTGATGCTTGTTTAGTGTCATTGCCATACCTTCTCCACTCCCACAGATAGCAATACCTGGATAGACCTCACCATTTTCAATGGCCTCTGCTAATTGATGGGCGTAATCTGGATAATCACAGCTTAAATCACTATTACAACCAAAGTCCTTATATGCATACTTGTGTTGTTCCAAATATTGGATAACAAATTGCTTCAATGGGAAACCTGCGTGGTCGCAAGCTATTCCTACTTTTTTTATTTCCATAAGCTGTTTAGGTTTTACGAACCAGCCTGTCTTGGGGGACAGGTGGTTCAAGTTAAACTATTGTGCTAGATATTCTTTGACTTGTTTGTATAGATTCTCTGGGGTAAAACCGAGTTTCTCATCCAGTACTTTATAGGGTGCTGAGAATCCAAAGCTATTGAGTCCGAAGACCTTACCATTCGTTCCAACGAGTCCTTCAAGGGTGACAGGTAAACCTGCTGTGAGACCGAATATCTTTGCATTCTTTGGTAAAATTTCTTCTTGATACTCTTTACTTTGACGGCGGAAAAGCCCTTCTGAAGGAGCACTGACCACACGGACTTTTATGCCATCTTTGCGTAGTAATTCTGCTCCATCAACACAGGTAGATACTTCCGAACCACTTGCTGCGAGGATAACATCGTAGTCTTCGTCTGATCCTTTGACGATGTATGCACCCCTCCGTGTTCCCTCATAATTAGTTCCTTCTGGTAAGCTCTTTACATTCTGACGTGAGAAGATAAGTGCCGTAGGCGTATCCATATTCTCCATAGCCATCTGCCAACAGATGGTTGCAGCATCACTATCGGCTGGACGAAGAACGCGTACAGAGTCTTGACCAGCATGGTTTTGTAGCTTTTCCATTAATCTGATCTGTGCTTCCTGCTCTACTGGCTCATGCGTAGGTCCATCTTCACCAACGCGGAAAGCATCGTGACTCCATACGAATTTTACAGGTACTTGCATGAGTGCAGCCATACGAATAGCAGGCTTCATATAGTCTGAGAAAACGAAGAATGTTCCCATTGCAGTGATAACACCACCATGTAACATCATACCGATACACATACATGCCATAGCTAATTCACTTACGCCAGCTTGGAAGAAAGCACCACTGAAATCGCCACGAGTAAATGAATGAGTCTTGTTTAGGAATCCATCTGTCTTATCAGAGTTACTGAGGTCTGCAGAAGATACTACCATATTAGGTACTTGCTCTGCAATTACTCCAAGACATGCTGCAGAACCATTGCGTGTCGGAATATCACGTCTTTGAACTAAACCACTCCAATCTATTTTAGGAGCCTTACCTGAGAACCACTGTTGCATCTGCTCAGCCTTTGATGGATTATGTTTCTTCCACTCAGCCTCATCAGCGTGTCTCTTTGCTACAATCTTCCTTAATTCAGCATTGCGATTATCGTATAATTTTTGTACTTCTGGGAATATCTTGAATGGATCATTGAGGTCTCCACCGAGATGCTTAATAGTGTTCGTATAGGCTTCACCACCAAGTGGTGCTCCATGAGTCTTTATGTTATGTTCGTAGCTACTGCCATCAGCTTGCAAAGCACCTTTGCCCATTATTGTTTCACCAATAATAAGGGTTGGGCGTAACTCCTCCTTATTTGCAGCAATAAGTGCAGCACGGATAGCTTCAGGATCATTACCATCTATCTTTATGACATTCCATCCCCATGCCTGATACTTCATTGCAGTATCTTCACACATAACGGCTCCGCATTCTGTAGAAAGTTGAATGTCGTTAGCGTCATAGAACATGATGAGGTTATTAAGACCTAGGTTTCCTGCCAATCTTCCGACTTCACTACTGATGCCTTCTTGTACTCCACCATCAGAGATGTAAGCATATATTTTGTGTTGCATCATAGTATGGCCGAGGCGAGCCTCAAGGAATTTCTCTGCAATAGCTGCACCAGCTGCGTAGGCATGTCCTTGCCCTAAAGGACCAGATGAGTTTTCTATGCCATGTGCTAGGTCGCGTTCAGGATGTCCAGGGGTAATTGACCCCCATTGACGAAATTGTTTGATATCATCGATTGTGAACTTTCTTTGAAGTGTCAGTGCTGCATAAAGCATGGGCGACATATGTCCAGGATCAAGATAAAAACGATCGCGTCCAGTCCATTCAGGCTGGTCTGGGTCATAAACGAGAAACTCAGAGAAAAGAACGTTGATAAAGTCTGCTCCGCCCATAGCACCTCCAGGGTGTCCAGACTTGGCTTTCTCTACCATTGAGACTGCTAGAATTCTAATGTTGTCCGCTGCGCGGTTCATCAGTTCCTTGTCATTCATATAGATTGGATTTAAATTTGATAATGCAAATATAGAGATAAATGTGGAGACCTCAAAATAATAAACTTACATTTTTATAAAAATGTTTTTAGATGCTGCTAATAGTATTTTAAGATCATAATAGAGTTATTCTACTTTTCACGATACTTATAGTTTATAAACAGAACAATCCTTATATGCTTGCTTGTTGAAGCGATATAGAAGGGCTCCTCTTTTACTAGTTACTTTATCTATAAGACTCGTTTGCTCTATAAAATCAACTTGTTTAATGCGCTTCCTAAAGTTACGTTTATCAACCTCTGTACCTAAGATCGCTTCATGAACATGTTGCAATTGGGTCAAAGTAAATAGTTTGGGCAGCAGACTAAAGCTAATAGGAGCATTGTTGAGGAGCTTGCGTAACTGTTCCAAAGCTAGTTGCACCATCTTTTGGTGATCGCCATATAGATCTTCTAGATGGTCTAATTCAAGCCATTGTAGGTCATTTTCCTCCATAGCTTGATGGTTATAATCTGTTGCATTGATGAGTGCACAATAGGCGATGGAGATTACTCTATCACCTGGATCACGATCTATTTCACCAAAAGCACCTACTTGTCTCATGTAGGGATTCTTAATACCTGTGCATTGATATAATACACGATTAGCAGCCTCTTTCAAGCTCTCGTCTTCTTTTACAAATCCTCCATACAAAGACAATCTGCCACTTTCTGGTTCTACTTTACGCTTACCGACAAGTAGTTTAAGCTTTTTGTTTTCAAATCCTAGGACTATACAATCCACGGAGACTAATAGTTTTGGTTCTCCTTGGTAATATTCGTTCATGTTGTAGACATTTATAATAGAGATGTAAAATTACTATTTTTTATTATTATAATCACGTTTTTATCCGTTTATTTTGACTTTCGCAAAGGAAAAAGCCATAAGTCTTTATGAGCTTATGGCTTATACCTTTTTAATTGTTATAGTTGGACTTAACAAACCTTATGAGAGCCTTCACTGATGATTACAGGGTAGATCTCTGGTTTGTGTCCATATTTAGCATTGAATTTCTCGGTTACATTCTCGATGAATGTCTCGTACAAGTCGTCTTTTACGAGGTTAATAGTACAACCACCGAAACCGCCTCCCATAATACGAGAACCAGTAACACCATTCTCTTTAGCAACATCATTGAGATAATCAAGTTCCTCACAGCTAACCTCATACTCCTTGCTTAGACCATAGTGCGTCTCGTACATCTTCTGTCCAACTGTCTCATAGTCACCAGCAACAAGGGCATCGCAAACAGCAAGTACACGATCTTTCTCGCCCAGAACGAAATGTGCGCGCTGATAGTCCTCGGCACTAACTTCTGCTTTTACGGCTTCTAGTTCTTCCCAATTAGCATCTCGCAATGTCTCGAACTTCTTATTAGGGAAGTGCTTACTAAGTGCTGCGACAACATTCTCACAACTCTTACGACGGTCGTTGTAAGGACTTCCTGCCAACTCATGTTTAACCTTTGAGTTTACGAGAACCAACTTGTAACCTTTTGGATCAAATGGGAAGTACTCAAATTCACGACTCCTACAGTCAAGGCGCATGAGCTTTCCTTCTTTGCCAAAGACGCTTGCAAATTGATCCATAATACCACAGTTAACACCGATGTATTTATGTTCTGTAGCCTGACCTGCCAATGCAATGTCCCATTTAGAAACCTTGTTATCAGCAAACAAATCATTCAGAGCACAGCCAAAACAACTTTCCATAGCAGCAGAAGAGCTCATACCAGCACCGAGAGGAACATCACCAGCAAAGGCTATATTAAATCCTTTTACATCAACACCAAGTGCTTTAAACTCCTGAACCATGCCATAGATGAATCGTGCCCATGTAGCGCGTGGACCTTTTGGATCGTCTACCTTAAATTCAACTCGGTCTTTCAAGTCGATAGAGTAACACATTACAATATCTGTTCCGTTAGGTCTTACTTCTGCCATGATACCTTTATCTACGGCACCAGGGAATACGAAACCTCCATTATAATCTGTATGTTCACCAATGAGATTAATACGTCCTGGTGAAAAATAAATGTTACCAGTTTTGCCGTCAAAATGTTTAATGAAACGACTCCTTACAAATTCTATGTCCATGTTAGTTAGTATATTTTAAAATGATTGTTAGGGTTTTTATTTACATTTATGTTATAATAGCAGACAATTCAAAAGGAATTATCTGCTATTAGAAAGGGTATTCTTTTTATGCTTTCTTAGCTGGGCGAGAGCCAATCAAAGCGAAGAAGAGGATATAAGCTAACATTGCGACGATTAGCCAATAGCTCTGAATATCACCAATCTTAGTTGCCATGAGGTTCTGAATCAATGGCATGACACCACCACCGACTACCATAGTCATGAACAAACCAGAGGCTGTTGCTGTGTATTTCCCAAGTCCCTCTGTTGCGAGGTTGAATATTACGCCCCACATTACGGATGTACAAATTCCACACAAGATGATGAACAATACCTTTGTTGGAACTTCTGCATGTATCAATGTACTCTCGGCAAGGTTAGGTACTGTAAGGTTCATCTTGCTAGCTTCAGGTGTGAATATTGCAATTAAAAGGAGGGCAATAGCCACCACAGATGTTACTGTTAACTGTGTGCGAGAAGAAACTTTACCGCTGATGAAAGCACTTACAAAACGACCAACAAGCATTAACAACCAATATATACCAGCAATGAGACCAGCTACAGCCGCACTACCAAGAACACCGCCTTCAGATACTGGCTCACTCAGATAGAATAAGAGTTGTCCAGGAATACCCACCTCTACACCAACATAGAAGAAGATGGCAATAATTCCTAAAACAAGTTGTCGATAAGCCAAAGCACCCTTAACACCACCAATGACATCTGCATGCTCTGTTTCAGGCTCGGTTAGTTGGGTGAACCAGACGATAACAAATGAAGCTGCAAAGATACCTAATGCGATAAGAAGTAATGGTGTTACTACCTGCAGAGAAGTGTCTTTTGTAATCTCACCAATCATTGAACCCGCAAGCATAGGGGTTAATGTTGCTGCGAGAGAGTTCAATGATCCACCAGTCTGAATGAGCTGGTTACCACGGTTACCACCGCCTCCTAGCAAGTTAAGCATTGGATTGACAACAGTATTAAGAATACATACACAGAATCCGCAAATGAATGCTCCTAGTAAGTAAACAACGTATGTGCTGATAGAATTACCATCCATAGTACTTGAAACGTATTGTACTCCAATACCTACAAAGCCCAATGCTAAGGCAACAAGAGCAGTCTTCTTGTATCCGTATTTAGTAATCATCATACCAGCTGGGATGCCCATGAATAGGTATGCAGCAAAGTTCATCATGTTTCCCATCATACCTGCCCAATCATAGTGTTGTTTCCAGATTGTGCCAAAAGGTGCCGCCATGTTGGTGACGAAAGAGATCATTGCGAACAGGAACATCATAGTGATGATTGCCACTAGAGTTCCTTTCTTCTTTGTTTGATTTTCCATTGTGTCTAGTTTATTTTTTGTTTATTAATTCATAAGACGGTTATTCCTCCACTCCAAACTTATAGATTGTCTTCTGCGTGTAATCCTTACATGGCTCCAAGATAACTGATGGGAAATAAGGATGGTTAGGGCTATCTGGGAAGTGTTGAGCCTCGAAACAGATAGCACTACGGCGTGGGAAGGTTGCTCCATGTTGTCCTTTGTATCCATCAGCCCAGTTATCTGTGTACACCTGAACGCCTGGTTCTGTTGTATAAACTTCCATTGTTCTACCGCTATGAGGCTCTTTGATTCGTGCAGCAAACGATAGTTCTCCCTCTTCCCTCTTGTTCAGAACGAAGCAATGGTCATAACCTGCTCCATTCTTAATCTGTTCGTTATCAGCATCAATATCTTGTCCAACGGGTTTCATCTGACGGAAGTCAAAAGGTGTATCTGCCACCTTTCTTATCTCACCTGTTGGTATAGAAGTCTCGTCAATAGGCAAGTAGAAATCAGCATTTATTTGACATTCTAAGTCATTGATAGTGGGTGTTGGGTTAGCAATGCCAGCCAGAGAGAAGAATCCATGACTGGTAAGGTTAATGATAGTCTTCTTATTCGACTTAGCGAGGTATTTGATAACTAGTTCGTTATCATCCGTAAATGAATAGGCAACCCACACTTCGACCTCACCTGTGTATCCCTCTTCTCCATAAGAGGATGTGTATTTTAACACAACAGCGTGTTCGTTTACCTGTGTTGCATCCCACACTTTGGCATTGAATCCTTGTTTGCCTCCATGCAGAGAGTTAGGACCATTGTTAATGGCAAGTTTATATTCCTTGCCATTGAGTTGGAATCTTCCTTTTGCAATGCGATTGCCATATCGTCCAATAAGAGTTGATAGATAAGGTTCGGGAGAATTGATAACGTCTTGAATATTATCGTGTCCTTGAATAACATTGGATAGGTTTCCATTTCTGTCAGGAACCATTATTGCGACAATAGCACCACCATAGTTCGTGATTGCCACTTCGTTTCCTTTTGCGTTCTTAAGGATATAGAGGTCTGTTTTCTTTCCATCAATAGTGGTCTGGAAGTCCTCTTTCTTCAGTCCACACACATATTGTGCCTCTGCGGTATTTACCATGACGTTTGTTTTTAGTTACTAATTCAATGAGTTGCAAAGTAAATAAAAATAAACGAAAGTCACAAACTTAACCTAAAGAAAAGACAATTACGATTGTGTTAAAAACAATTAATCACAATGCGTTTTAACTGATTCGTACATTACTATTCTTGCTTAATTCGCATAGCAGTAGTGTGTTTCCCCTTTAATAAATGAGAGTCCTTTCTAGTCAAAAGGATAGTTCGTATTTAAGGGATAGATAAATGGGACGAAACAAAGGAATGAGGGTGAGGAAAAATGCAAATACATTTTGCCTCACCCTCTACTTGCCTTTTTCTATCCTACCACAGGTCCTTCTCCCTCCTTACTCCCCTCTCCTTTTGGAGAGGGGTCGGGGGTGAGGCTTTCTTTCTCTTTTCCTTTCCACTCTTCCCACTCAATATCCACATCAGATAGCCCACGAGTGGAAACGCGACCCTTACCAGCACCACGATAACGGGTTTCAGGAATGAAACGGACACGCACACCACGAATCAGAGTTGCGTTTACATCTTCTGGTTTGTCTACGCCGTTTTTACTTGTCACTGCCGTAAAATAGAACGAGCCTACACCATCAAGCTTCACCGAGCAACCCTGCGACATATAATCGCCCATCATACCGCCTAGGGCTGTCAACACAGCGCGCACATCGGCTGGGCTAACCGTCGACTCGGCGGCAATACGCTTTGCGACCTGCTCGGTTGAAACAGGACTCATCACTAGAACGGACTTCGCATACCATTTACCGTTCACATTCATTTTAATTTTCTTATAAAATCCCATTGATAAAAGATTGTTAATCTTTGGAGTGTAATTGTTAACATCGACGAAATGTACTTTCGTGGGGCACGGAAGTACAATCCGTGCCCCACGGGTCCGACACCCGTGCCCTACAAGTCCTACTTCCGTAGCCGTCAGAATTACGACTACTTTGGCACGGACTTTGCTAAGCTCTGCCTCTAATTTCGCTCCTCAGCATATTAATAATTAATGGGAATAACAATCATTCCTTCCATCTTTTTTTTGATGTGTTAATTCCTATCACATCAAGTGTTTATGCTTAGCACGAGTGGTGCCGATGGTAAATACCAATGGTGTTTTAGGCTTGGGGGTTGTCAAGGGGTTTCATAATGCTCTTTTCACAGCTGCTCCACGCTTACGTATATCTAGAAACTCTTTTTGGGCTTGCTCCTCAAATTCTCGTTTCCGCTCAATGGCACGCTTGAAACCTGCAATAAGTTCTTCTCTTGTTTTTTCTATGAATTTAATCATATATTACTCTCCTTTTCGTTTTCCAAATATAACTCTTTGCATTGATATTTGTTAGAAAGTAAATGAAAAAGCAGCAAATGATTACTCACCTGCTGCTGTATAGTAATAAGGTTTTCTGTATAAGCCATCGAAGTTTTCCTTGTAAGTTTCTGTTCTTATTCTTATTTCTTTGTCAGACGAACATACAAC
>QWCC01000351.1_pt1 | contig 14899 bp, 7 predicted proteins | sample 1972491 | NCBI WGS metagenome assembly QWCC01 (sample SAMN09866718, study PRJNA288562) | Human oral metagenome isolate term5_saliva, whole genome shotgun sequencing... | isolation source: mouth | host: Homo sapiens | place: USA: California
CTTGCGAAGAAAATGCTCGTCGTCGCTACCAAAGCTACGTGCGTATGACGCAACAAGACTGGAGTCTCCCTGAGGCTGAAACGGCAGAAGCATAAGCTTTGTTGTAATAAACATTGCGCGACATCCCATAATGGGGTGTCGCGCTTTTTTTTCTTTTATCGTTTTTGCGTGTCATTGTTTGTTTCAAATCGAAGTGCAAGAAAGGTGCAGTTTGTTTGCTAAGACAAATATCGAGCTTAAGGTTTTGAGGATAAATGGGAAAGTACTATATTTGCAGAACCAAAAGCTTGTGCCTATGAAAAAGGAATTTGGAAAATGGCTCATCGACATCGCGAAGTATTTGACCACAGCAATCCTCTTGTCTTCGCTATTTAGTGATATAAAGAGTTGGCCTTGGTATTTTTATCTCATAATGATTGTTGTCATAGTTGCAGTGCTTTATGTAGGGCTTATTATGATGGAACAATCCAAAGAGAAAAATCGCAACAAACATCATTTAAAACGTAAAAAATAAGATTATGGTTGGAGCAATAATAATGGCCCTTATGGTGCTTTGCATCGCCATTGTAGGAAGAATTTACTTCTATTTCGATGATAAGCGCAAAGAGAAGGAAGAGCAAGACTAAACCCTAAAAGTTTTTAGAGTGTTATATTGCTGCTCGTTGTTGAGAATATGAAACTAATAGAAATTCTCACAAAAGGAATCGATAATATGAGAGCAATAGCTGTATATATTTTTGTTCTATTGGTAGCCAATGTAGCTGGCCTGTATTACTATTTCGACGACAAGCGCAAAAAGAAGGAAGAGCAAGACTAGTCGAAAGCAAAACGTAAAACTTGATGGAGAGGACGTTTCCCCCTTCTTTGTCTCCCCTTTCATTTTATCCATAAAAACAACGCGACATCCCGATGTGGAATGTCGCGTTTTCGTTGGAAGAAACTTTTGACGACTTGCGGTGTTTGCGCTGAACTGCGTGACAGAGGGCTTATGCAAGCCGTAGCCTTGGAGAAAAGGTTAAGACTTGTAGCCCTTCTTGGCAGAACTGATGAAGTCTTTCAAGAAAGTAGACTCCTTCAACACCTTGTTCACCGCCTGCTGCAAATCATTAGCACTGAAGTTCTTGCCTTTGTTTTGCAACATATAGGAAAGTGCCATCAGATAGACCCAACCAGAAGCCAGCGTCACGGCATAGAGTGTGCCACTCATCAAAGCCGCACCCGCCAAACTGCCAATGCCAGGAATGAATTTCAGTGCACTCGCCACGGTGCTCACCGCTGCAGCCGAAGCCAAGTTCGTAGCCACGCCAGCACCAATGGTTTTCAAGATGTTGTCGCCCACTGAAATGCCCACTTTCTTGTTGATGAGCACATACATTGTCCAGATGTTGGCAGCACCAGCCGCCACATCAGCCCCAGGGATGGGAATCCAGGCCGAAGCCACTGCGATTTTGCTGTGACGCTTCACGATGCTCACGATTTCTTGTGGGAAATTTGCATCGACAAACTTGTCCATGCCTTGTATTGCGCCGTACACCTTCGTTGCGGCTTCTAGGAGTTTTTTGTTGCTGTCCATTGTGTTAGAGTTTTATGGAGTTTTTGAAAAGAGAGAATTCAATAGTTTTTGAGAAAAACGCGGATTTTCGCGTGGTTTAGCCCAAATCGGTCATTAGATCCAGAACATATTTCATTAGGTTGTTGAGCAGATTGTTTACCGTTTGTTCGAAGGCGTAGCGGGCTACGGCGAGAACGAACGAAGAACAAGATGCCAACAAGAAAATGAAAGATGACAGGAAGTTATCTTCTCCATAACGAGCTACACTATAACGGTCTAATGACCGAATTGGGTTTAATCCGTCACTTCTTCCACCACTTCCACATATTCGTCGCTGTGGTCCTCGTGCTGCGCGTGGCTGTCGTGGGCGTGATCTGCGTCACTCGCCTGCATCACCGGATGTTCCATCATAGCTTTGTGGAAGCGTTTGGCTACATCTGTGAAACTATAGTAGGCAATACCACCATTGAGGAGACCACCAAGCAAGGGGAGAGCCTTGGCTACACCGCGACCAAAGGTGTTTTTGGTGAGGTTCGTGCCCAACCATTTTGCCACCTGTTTGATGATGGGGTAGTAGAACGTCTTGGTTAGCGCCATGCGTGGCAGACGTTTTGCCGTTTCGATGGAAAGTTGTTGCACCAGTTGCGTCAATGCCTTCTGAGCAGCCTTGACACCGAAGGCAACACCCAGCATCACGGTGAGCTGATTGCGCGTGTAGTCCGAGATTTTTCCGTTTTCGGTGAAATCCTCGTGGCCGTAGAGGTAGCTCAACTTCTGCACTAAGCACATCAATTGGCCATAGAATTGTGCTAAGTCAGCAGGGATTGTAGCGAAAAGGGCAAATCCACCGGGAAGACCTGCAGCAATGGAGAGTCCGGTGACAGCTTTGGTGTGATAGCTGATGCAACCTTTTGCGATGCGCCCGAGAGCTTCAGGGCGAAGCACATTAGGAGGGCAGACTATTGCAGCGTCCATTTCCTCTGGAGTGCAATATCCTCGGAGTTCTGAGCGGAGGAAGCTATCGCGATCCACTTTAACGAAGGGAAGTCCCAATGCAATGTCGAGCACTTTGTCCCAGGCTTGCACACTTGTGTTGGCGGTTTGTTGTTCTTTCATATTGTGAGAGGTTTTATTGGGTTTGTTGGTTTCGTTTGGGAGAGCGTCCGCATTGGAAGCCTCTGTTTGTTCACTGTCTTCAATGGAAGTCTGAGTCTTGGTCTTGTTCGATGTAGTAGTCTTCAATTTCTCTACGTCAATGTCTAAATTGGGATACGGGAGCCAGCTTTTCTTACCGAAGAGTAGCTCCCAGAAACTGGGATCAGGGCGTTTTATGGGGCCGTCAGGATACATAGTTGTATGACTTTTAGGGGGTAATAATGAGTGAATACTTGTGGAGCTGTTGCAGCTTCGCCATCTGAGCAGCCTTGTGTGCTAGCATGAGGTGTAGGATGTCCTAGCCATTTGTTGGAGACTGTGCCACAACTGTTGGTTGTACTCAGTGTTCTTGCGCTGGTTGCGCACCATTTGTTCTAAGATTTTGTGATTCATGATGGTTGTTATTTACGAGTTATATCAAGAGCATTCTATACATTAGGATTTGCCGTCGTTTCATCCGGTGTTTTTAGGGGGCTTTTGTCTTGATGACAATGCAAAAATAAGGGGCTTTCTTCAGAGGTTCTTCATTTTATTTCGGCTTTCGTTCCTTTATTTTCACTTTAGGTGTATGGCGTTATGTCGATGCACCTATTATGTCGAGAATAAATAGGTGCGCATCTCGAAGATACGCACCTAAAGATAAACTGCACTTCCCGGTAAATGAGGAAGTGCAGTTGGTAGAATCAAGAAAAGAGAGAAGAATAAAATATGTTCAGGAGCTAATGACCGATTTGGGATTAATTTTTCAAGTCAAGAATGTTTGACGGTAGAAGAACTCCTTATCGAAGGAACGGAATATAGGCGTTTGTGGCAATGGAGCGTTCATTTGTATTCCTCCACTTTATAGAGATGTTCCGGAATGTTGCAGAGTGGAGCAGCAAGTGGTGAGATGTATGGCACATAAAGATTGCGGTAGGTGCGAGTCATCGCCACGTAGAAGGCTTTTTTCTCGTCTTCCGAAGTGGGAGTCTGATAGAAAGGAACGATTACCGTCTCGAACTGCAAACCTTTTGCACTGTGATAAGTCAAGATTTTGGGATAGTGATTATTGAAGTTCAAAGTATTCGTATTCAGAGCCATTTCTTTGTCTACATATTTGTATTCACAAAATTCCTTTGCTTCGACAAAAGCGCGTAGAGCTTCTATAATCTTCTTGTTGTTAGGCAAGAGGATGCCAACATTGCGCAGCTTCTTGGTGCGAATGATGTCGATGATCTTCTTCATCATGCTCTGTTCATCAGCGCAGGCGCAAAACACCGGCAAAGCCTTTTCGTCACTCTTGTAGATGCTAGGCACATAAGGTCGCACCCCTTGTTGTTCAGTGAGGTCGAGATAGTCTTGTGTAATCTGAGCCACGGGTTTGGGCAGACGATAATTGCTGTGGAGCATCAGCACATCGAGACCATAATGCTGTGCAATTTCTTCTACGCTTGCTGTTCTTTTGCTGAAATGGTAGAGTGATTGTGCAGTGTCGCCAAAGAAGAAGAAAGCACGTCGTGCAGCCTTGGCCATTTTGTCCACCTCCTCCATGGTGAAGTCTTGTATTTCGTCCACGATGATGTAGTCGGCAGTAGGGCAATTGGCCTTTTTCCACTCCCAATGATAGTAGAAGCGTTTCTGGTCTTCGGTGTTGAGCTTATGGGGAAAATCCACTTGCATATATGAAGTTAAGGACTTGGTGTATGCAATGAGGATGACGCTATATCCGCCTTTCACGAGCATCTGTGCCTTGTGCATAGCAATCACAGACTTTCCACTACCAGCGCAACCTGCAATGACCATAGATTTGAGTTCGTTGGAGATGAGATCGTATTGGTCTTCGTCAAGTAATTTCTCATCAACATTGAAAAACTTCAGTGCCAATTGCTTGGGTTGTCCAAAAACTTTGGTCTTCTTGGGCGGAGCAGTCCCAGCAGACGTTTTTTCTTGGGCGGCAACTGGAGGATTGGCCTTCTTCAGTTCTTCTATTTGCTTCTTTAACTGGTTAATCATGTCTATAGCATCGAGGTTAGCGTTCTTTCTCGCGTCATTCTCTTTGCTCAATCGGTCTAACTTTGTCCCCAAAGAGTAACTATCGCCATTGTGTGGAGCGTCGGAGTCGAACAAGTCGTCTGGCAACAAGTGCGTGTCGGAATAGTTCGTAAAGATATACCTTTCTTCCAATCGTTTTTCGCGCACGAAGTCAAACATTTCTTCTTGGGAAATGAAGACATTTTTCTTTTTGCCCTGAGCCAATATACCTCCCAATGCCGTGGGAAAGGTCTTGAGGTCGCACACATGCACCCAAGCATTCCTTCCTTGCATAAAATCAGGGTCAAGGTCAAGCTCCTCCAGTTGGGTGAAGACCACAAGAGCCTGGATGTTGTCGCAAGCCTCCTCATTCTTTAGGTAGAATTTAAGTCCATTGCGCAGTGCGCGACGGTTAATGCCGAGTTGTTCAAAGACAGACTTAGTGCTACCATCTTGTTTGACAGCTCCTCCTTTGATGGTTTTGTCATCGCAGGTCCATTGACCATTGGCGCGTGCTTTGATTTTTCCGCTATAGTTTTTGAACTCGATGAGCACCACAGCGTCAGGTTTCAATATGAGTCCATCAATGTCCACTCCATTGATGTTGAGTCGTCCGCCAAAGTAGAATACCAAATCTTCCTTCCCTGCGTAGGCTTCGTATAGACCTTGTATGGAGGCACGAAATTGCTTGAGTTCCCCAGCGTGTTCGGCGCGTTCAAATTCGTAAGTGATGAGAGACATTATAGTTGTGTGTGAATGTTAGTGTGAAATGTGATGAATGAGTGAGGAGGTTGGTGAAGCCTCTTCTCAGTCTGTGGTTATTGTGGCACTCGTCCGTAACCAGAGATTTCAACAATGAAGACTCGCCCTCTCGTTCTGGCCTCCTGTCCCCACTTGGCAGAGAAATTCGTACGATTATTCGTGTCAGACTTCATAGAATCTTCGAAAGTCCAGGCAAAGATGTCGCTCACGAAGAACCCTTCTAAGCAATTGATGTCTTGTGCGTCCATAGTTCTTTTGATGGAACTATTGCTAGACAATTGCCCAATCTCTCCTACCGCATGGTGGATGGAGCAAATACTATACGGTCTTCCGTCTTTACTTTGGTAACACTTTCTGACCACACAGACTTCGTCGTTCTTTTGAACGCTTTGGGCTATGATATTGTTGATATTATAATATCGGTCTGCAGCAGAGTGTCCCAAATTGTAGTTTCTGAGGCCAGGTTCTCTCTCTCGAATCCCCAATTGCTCATCATTGCCAACATAAGTTTGAACCTGTTGCACGGCCTTTTCGCGTTTCCCCTCGTAGGCCCACAGTGCTTTTCGCGCACGAGTGTAGGCCACATAGAGCAATCGTTGTTCTTCCTCGATGTTTTCTTTTTCTTCTGGGCTTATCGCAGTTATCGTGTCTTCCGTTTCAGGCGAAGTCACCATTGGCGCACCGTAATGCTCTGAAGTTCGAGCGGTCATGGCGTAGGGTAGTGGAGCGAAAGAAGGAGTCACGATGACTGCGTCAAATTCCAATCCCTTCACCTTGTGCATCGTGGTGAGAATCACATTCAAACAATCTCCGGTTTCCAGACGTCTGTCACGATAGCGCGGATCGTCGTAGAGTTTGTAGAGTTGTGGGCTATCTTCGCTGAGAAAATCCAAAGCATATTGCCGCATGTCGCCTAGAGTGAAGTACTGATCTTCTCCACTAGCCCAGTCCAGAAAGTCAAGACACAGCACAAAGACAAAGTCCAGATAGAAACTATCGAAATTAGGAAACTTATTTTTCCAATCGAGAAGGGTGTCTTTTAGCCACTTTTCTGTGGAATCTGTATTTTCTTGTCCCAATCTAATGGGATATGAGCTATATTGCTGTAACAGTTGAAGCACTGCATAGATCTCTATGGTGCGCCACAGTTCGGTGGAAGTGGCACCTTGGATGCGGATGCGCACGTTAGGAAGATTGAGCTGTCGGATGAAGGAGTAACCTCTATACACTTCGTTGTTGGTGCGGAAGAAGATGGCCAAGTCGTTATAGCCTTGCTTTTGCGACCATCTCACGTTAGCTTCTAATTCATTTTCCCATTTTCTCTCCTCATCATGAACAAACATATAGGGCGTTCGAGGTTCTTGTTCCACATTTTGAAGGCAAGGCATAGGCACCTCCGAAGTAGGAGGTAAGAACTTGCTCGCCTCCTCCAAAATTTTGGGCAGAGAGCGATAGTTCGTGGTCATTGTCATGCGCTTAGGCTGCAATTTGTCGTAGAGCTGTTGGTAATAGTAGTCGGGCGAAGGACTTTCTTCCTTGTCAAATCCATAGATGCTTTGGTCTTTGTCGCCGATGGTGAAGAAGGTGAGTCCAGAACTTCTGTACACATCGCGCAAGGCCAGCATAGCGTTCAGGCGCGTTTGCGTGATGTCTTGAAATTCATCGATGAAAATATAGCGCAGCTTAGGCATGCGCAGTCTGATGTCTTGAGGAGAATCAAGAATCTTCTGCAGCAAGGTCTTCTCCCACAGTTTCATTTCAAGGTTTTCCAGTTCCGAAGCTCCGCAAATGCGTTTGGCCAGACTGTGGAAAGTGTGAGCGTGAATGCGCGAAGCTGAGCGCGTCATGCCCAGATGGGCAAAGAGACGATCCAATCTGTTGCGCAATTCCACCACCACCGCGCGGTTGTAGGCCAACACCAGAATACTCTCCGGATCAACATGCTCATGATAGATGAGTTTGGCGCACTTCATGGTGAGCAAGTGCGTTTTGCCCGACCCGGGCCCAGCTTCCACGTTGATGTTGGTCTTAGAAGAAGCCGAATAGATGGCCCATTGTTGAGGATTGTTCCGAAGTTGTTCTTCTTTTTCTTTGATTGCCGTTTCGCGCAATATCTGCATATCGCTATCATCTTCGTCAAAGAACTGCAACAACAAGTCTATGAAGCCTTGTTCGTCAGATATGGTGAAATATCCACTGATGAGTTTGTTCTTATCCTCCTTTGTCTTCGCCTTTTCGCTCAACGCCTTCATGGTCATCAAGCGATAAAGGCGCATCTTTTCGGCAATCACAAAGTCTTCATAATGCGTTTTGTCGCTATCATTCTCTGCAGGTTCAGACTTGATGTCTTGACTACTTTGATCTGTGGTATATACCTCCACACCCGTAGGCATGAAAGTCTCCGTGTTGATGTAGCCCATGCCAAAGAGCGTGCCCACCACCTGTTGCAGATGGTGCACACCTTTGTTCTCCCAGCCGAAATCGATGAGAAGCTTTGCCCAATTCACCTCTTCCTCGTGAATGTCGTCGATGTACCGCAACATGTCCATGCAATCGTTTCGGAGCAACTCAAGGTGTTCACGCCAGTTGTTAGACTTAATCGTCACACTCTGGCACACCTGCGACTTCTTTGTGTCTAAGAAACTCTTCACTTTCACCTCGGGCAGACGTTCCATGAGATAAATCACTTGTTTGTAGCGTCTATGCAGAAGCTCTTTTTTGTAGCTTTCGGCAATTGACAAACCCTTGTCCTGGTTCTTGTCGTTCTCATCATACCAAGGCATACATCGTTTTTCCTTTTTCGTCCACGGATCGAAAAAGGATTTAATGTCCTCGTTGAGAATGGCGCTGTTGTCCTTTATCGCTTTTCGAACATCAGTTTGCGCGTAGACTTGTTCCACGTTGTGCTTCTGTTGGGAGAGCAAATCTTCCACAGTGTTGAACACTATCTGGAGCGCACCTTGGAATTTGTGGTGTGTCCTGAGATAGTCCACTTCCCCTTTGCGTTTGCGCGCCACTTTGCAACGCATCTTTTGCTCAATGGTGAAGAGATTTTGTTTTTGTCCCTGCACCAGCGTGTTGAGCGCCTTCATCATAGGTTGCTTCAATGCCCCTGTGATTTCCTGCAAAGGCAGTTGAATCAGCGCATCATGAGGGAATTTTTCCTTTATCTTCTTCAAATAGGCCATCATCCGATCCGTTGAACTCGTAGGATTCTCCAAGGAGCGTGGATGGTCTGCCACGATGTCCTCCCAATTGTCTGACAACTTGATGAGGATTTGCCCCATGGTGTAATAGCCCAAACGGATACGCCCCATGCGCTCAAGCCAATAAAGCCCGAGTTTGAAGTTGGTGAAACTATTGTCATCGTCATCTTTGCGCCAGAAATTGTTGGGGATGCCCACAGCATGCGATTTTGCTTCCTCCAAACTGCGCACACTGCTGATGAACGCACACAACTGATGGCGGATGTCTTCCAAATCAGTCCATGCCATGGCCGATTTGTGCTGCAAGTCGCGCAACCTCTTGATGTCTTCCGAGGAATACAGACAGAGTGTGGGTATGGGATTACTTTCGTTAAAGCCCACCAATTCATACATCTGTTTGTTTCTGCCGGCGCGTCCCACTTCTTGCAGATAGTCTTCTAGCATCGACGGAGGAGAGAGGTGCACAATGAAGTGCACGTTGGGAATGTCCATACCCATGCCGAAGGCCTTCGTGGCACACAATATATAGAGTGGGTCGTTGTTGTCGTTATATCGGGTGTAAACCTCATTGCGAGTGTCGGCATCCATACCGGCATGGAAGAAATCAACGCTTTGTTCCGCAATCTCCGCAGCGAGTGTGCCATTTACTACAAGAGTTTTGCGCAACGCTTCTGTCATCTCTTCGCATTGTTTCTGACTTCGACAGAAGAGTAGCATTCTACTCTTTTGCGCATCAATCTTGTGTTGCTGGATGTAGTCCACTATCACCGGCACACGATCTTCGATCTTGTGCGTCACTTCTTGAAACTCCAGACCAATGTGTCCACGCACTGGGTTGTAACCTTTGTTTTCCTCCTTGCCCCCCAAACGTTCTACCGCAATTTTCGCATTCACCTGATGATACACCATATCGGTCACTGTGGCAGAAAACATGGCAATGCAGAAATCGTCTTTCACTGTCTTCTCCAGTTCTTGACACCGCGTGAGCGCATTCAAGTATTCTGGGCGAAACTCCATGCCCCATTGAGAGATGCAGTGCGCCTCATCAAAGACGATGTATTCCAGTCCGCCGTCTAGCGATAGACGTGAGGAAAGCGCACGGATGAAAGCCCTAGAGCGGAAACGCTCTGGAGTGATGTAAAGCAAATTGATGTCACCGCTTTGCATCTTGCGGTAGATGTTTTGCACCTCTTCCATACTGCGGTCGCTGCTCAAATAGTCCACATTGGAGAGGAAGCCTCGTTCGATGAGGCCCTCCACTTGGTCTTGCATCAGCGCTTTGAGCGGAGTCACCACCAACGAAAGTCGCTGGGTCGTGATGGCATTGTAGAGCGCAGGGCCTTGGAAAAGCACTGATTTTCCACCACCTGTGGGCATCGCCACCAAATAGTTCGCTTCGCGCTTCAGAATTTTGGGCAACACTTCCGCTTGCACGGGCGACCACTTAGGGTTGGGCACCGTTGGTCGGCGCACAAAAGTGTTGAGTATCACGTCCATGGCCTGCTCAATGTCGGCATCATTCGACTTTCGCCTCAAAGGCAAGGGGAAGTAGAGCTGCGCTTCATCATATTGTGACTGATAATCTTTCAAGTCGCTCCACAACCCCAACAATTCGCAAGAGTCTACCTGCCAACTTCTGGCCAAATCGTAGTAGTCATCAAAGTAAGCATCGAGCAAATAAATCTTCGACTGACTACAATTCGCCAAAATGAAACGTGCATAATAAGCATAAATGGGCCAAATGGCGCAAAGGGTGCGCTGGTTGCTGTCGGTGACAGTGTTGACATCGACCTTGCCGAAGTCGGCCACCTCGTCTTCTAGGAAAAGATGGTTGAGATTGTAGGAAAAACCCTGCCACATCATTTGGTGACGCTCCACTTGCAGCGTGTCCCAGATGAAGGTGTAGGGCGTTTCGCGATGCCATTGCACCACTTCAAAAAATTGAGTTGCCGCTAAGACGAGTAGCCCGTTATTGGCCTGTTGAATTTTTTCCAAACGCCGCACGAGCGTCCCTTCTTTGGGAACATAGAAGCCCAATGAACGTGCATAATTTTCCACTGCTGCCACCTCTTCTTTGTGCTCTATGAAATAAAGTATGGGGTGAAGTTGCTCTTTAGCGGTAAGTTGGGTGATGAGTCTAAATTGATAGAGCCAGTGAGCGGTGCGATTGCGCGAAGTGGCATTCACACGTTTACTTTGATAGTCTATCTCCTTTTTGCTGTTGGCACTGTGCACAAGAGTGATGTTTTGCGGCGCAGTTTGTTGTGACAGCCAAGGAATGCGGTGAACTTTTTGTCCTGCTGTTTGGCTGTGTTGGCGCAGTCGTTGCGCGATGTCAAAGCTATAGTGCACCCAATAGGTGTTGGCTAAGGTGCGCTCCACCCACACATTGGCAGCATCCGCAGGCACTTGAGAGAATATCGCGAGTCGGCGCTCCTCTTCGCTCACAGAAGCATAGCTGTTGCTGCCCAAACGCAGCGGAATACTGCAACCTGCTTCCCAGAAGTCTGCGAGATGGAGCGGTTGCTTCAGACGATGATCTTCGAGACGGTTCTCTAGTTCGCAGCCCACGAAGTAAATCTCACCATATTGTGCCAGCGAGTGAGCTTGTTCTATGTAGTCCACATCGGCACAATGCACCACTCCCGAAGTCTTCGTGAGATAGGGAGCTAAGGTTTCGTTGTTCAAATAGTTGAGGCGTACGTAGGGCGACAGATTAGACAGTGAGGGAGTGGGCGAAATTTGGAGAAAACGTTCCAAAATGCCCTGTAAAAGTGAGCCGTTCCCCTCGGTGATGAGGCTTGAAATGGGACAACTCTTCAAAGAACCAGCATTGATGGCTTGTGTTTCTACGTCCTTTTCCTCTGTGCCTAGATAGGTCAAGGGCACAAATTGTCCGATGCGCGACCATAGTTGGCGAGGAGCTACAATGAGAATGCGCGAAGTTGGGGTAGGGTTGGAGTGTGGCGCGCACTTTTGGGCAATAAGCTGCAATTCATTCCTTACTTTGAGGGGGATCTCCACGAGTTCTTCAAAGAAATCTTCTCTCCTCAGTTGCAAATCGCCCACATGGTTGTCGGTCGCCTTGTTGTCTTTTTCTCCTTTGACTTTTCTGTGTTGTGCAGTCTGAAAAAAGGTGCGAAACACTGGCTCGCGCAAGGCTTCCATGATATCGTTAATCTGAGGAGGAAGGTAGGCGGAGAGTTGAGTGCACAGATTTTCATCTTGTGCCAAACGGTAGAGTTGATTCCAAAACAAGCGGTTCGCCAACTCGGTGTCGTCCTTCGCATTGTGGTTCGTGCTCAGTGCATAAGAGTAACGACAAGGGTTGAGCAGAAGTTCTATTTCCAGTGTGTCCCAGATGAAAGCCTTCGTGGTGAAGCCTTTCTTCTTAAGCACAGTGCCCAAATCCCAAGCCCGGATGTTGTGCCCCACCACAATTTTTGTGTGTTCGAGTGCGCTAAATAGGGATTTGAGTTGGGTTTCTCCATTAAAATTTTTGGTGTATCTCGCAGTGTGATAAGCAAATTCTTTGACAACTTCCCCATCACTCTCCAGGTCAAAGGCCACATAGGGGATAGTGGCGCAAAGTTCGTCCCACTGTTCGCCAATATATAGACTAAAGATTTCTTCATTATGGCTTACTAAATCTACAATCTTCCTGCCCAACTCTTTAGAACATAGTTGGAGAATGCGATATTGTTCGCTGGTGAACAATCTGTTCAGCACTTCCCACCATTTGGCCTGAGAGAGAGCTTCGAGCGTTGGTGCAAGTGCTTCCTTTTCGTCATCTCCTTCAAAAGTTTCGGCGCAAACTAGCAAGAACTGCTGTGCAATGACACTCTCCTGCGTGTTGAGCCATCCGGCCACTGCATCAAAATCTTCTATGTCGTTCAGATGCTCCACCTCTTTAGTGAGAATGAAAAGCAAGAGGCGAAGCTCCATGCAGAAAGACTCCTCAAACGAGAAGAAGGGCGTTTCTTCTGGACATTGCTTTTGGAGAAAACCCAAGGCCTCCAAAGTCTTTGTTGGATTTGTCTCGGCTGCTTCGTTGCAGAGTTGCTCAATTTCCTCTTTGTGTTGCGACAAATCTAAATAAGGGGCTACATCTTGTAGGGTGTCGAGCGTTAGATTGCCGATGAAATGTTCTTCCAATCTGCTGATGAGCATGCGAGCAATTTGCGCCTTTTCTGAATTTTCCTCTTGAACATACCCTCTAAGTGTAGGTAATAGTCGGGCAAGTGTATTCTTTACTGCCTCAGTGTCCAACCATTCTTCGATGATAGCATCAATGATGAGGGTGTGTTGGGGAATAGCAAGAAAAGAAATCATAGGTTCTATGATTTCTTTCCTCCATTGTTCTGGTGCGTCCTTAAGGTTGCTGAGCGTTTTGCTCAGCGTATGTCCCAGAACGTGTGTATTATAATAGTCGCCCTTGATGTCTCTTCCCTCAATGCGCGCGCTGTTTTCTCTATATTCGAGAGCGATGCGCAAACCTTTGGCATCGTAAGAGAGAGTTTTTACATGGAGGGCTTCGGGGAGTCTTTTTGAAGTTTTCTTCCCTGTGAAAACTACCCATTCATTTTCTGTGGGGTGAAGGCTTCCATTATAATTTTTGCTATTGAAGTAGTAAGCCATCACCCCATTTGTTGGAGCAGCTGTGATGATAATGCCAAATCCTTTGGTGGAATCAAAGAATTTGACAAAACCTATTTGACGCGGATTTTGAACTGGCGCTTTTTTGTCTATGGTCTGCTGTTCCTTCGAAGGTTCTGTCGCTTGGGGTTGTGGGACAGGGGAAGATTCTAAAGACTGTTCCATAAATATATAGGCAATCGCAGAGAAATTTTGGGCTTAATCCCAAATCGGACAAGAGAGGTTGAGACGATTTGGCTTTTAATATAACTCCTCGCCCCAAATGAAGTCGTGGGGAGCATCGGCAAGGAGAGGGTGGCGCTGGTCTTTGGCACTCAAAATGGCTTCGGCAACGGGGATGCGCCAGTCAATGTCGAGACGCTCGTCCAAAAGTGAGATGCCAGCGTCCGACTCGGGAGCATAGTAGTTGTCGCATTTGTATTGAAACACCGCTTCGTCTGAAAGTACGGCAAAACCGTGGGCAAAACCGCGGGGGATGAAGAGTTGGAGATGGTTGTCTTCGCTCAATTCCACCGCCACGTGCTGCCCAAAGGTGGGACTGCCTTGGCGAATGTCTACGGCAACATCGAGGACACAACCGCGGGTGCAGCGCACGAGTTTGCTCTGTGTGTGGGGCATGCGCTGATAGTGCAGACCGCGCATCACACCGCGCGTGGAGCACGACTCGTTGTCTTGCACAAAGTTGACGGAACGCACCAGGCGGTTGAACTCTTGTTGAGAAAAGGACTCAAAGAAATAGCCGCGATCGTCGCGAAACAATCGAGGTTCGAGAATGACTACGTCGGGAATGGCTGTGGGGTGAACTATCATTATAGGAGAAAATATGGGCTATTATAGGAGAAGTCTGTACAATTGTTGGAGAAATCCATATTATTGATGAAGAAAATCCAGACAATTGTTGGAAAAGTCTATGCCATTGATGAGAGATAAAACTTAAATTCTTGAAGGGTATTACTGCTGAGCAATCATTTTGAGCAGATATTGGCCATATTGGTTCTTCGCCATGGGTTGAGCAATGCGCTCCACCTCTTCTGCTGAGAGCCAACCTTGGTCATAGGCAATGCCTTCGAGACAAGCCACTTTGAGACCTTGACGTTTCTCCAAAACTTCTATGTATGTGGAGGCTTCCGAGAGCGAATCGTGGGTACCAGTGTCGAGCCACGCAAAACCGCGTCCGAGAGTGAGCACCTGGAGTTCGTTGGCTTCGAGATAATGCTGATTGACGGTCGTGATTTCCAGTTCTCCGCGAGCCGAAGGTTTGATGTTCGCAGCCACATCCACCACAGAGTTGGGATAGAAATACAAGCCCACCACGGCATAGTTGGACTTGGGATGCTCGGGTTTCTCCTCGATGGAGGTGCATTGTCCTGTTTCGTCGAAAGTGGCCACGCCATAACGCTCGGGGTCATTGACACGATAGCCAAAGATGGTGGCGCGTTGTTGCTCTTCGGCCGTTGCTACCGCCTTGTGGAGGAGTTCTGTGAAACCAGCTCCGTGGAAGATGTTGTCGCCTAGCACCAAACAAACGCTGTCGTTGCCAATAAACTCTCTACCGATG
>QWCC01000352.1_pt1 | contig 14892 bp, 9 predicted proteins | sample 1972491 | NCBI WGS metagenome assembly QWCC01 (sample SAMN09866718, study PRJNA288562) | Human oral metagenome isolate term5_saliva, whole genome shotgun sequencing... | isolation source: mouth | host: Homo sapiens | place: USA: California
AACCTTGACCCGCGTATTGTGGGTACTGGCTCCGGCTTGTCTAACCCTGTCGCGTCAGAGTACACGATTCAGAACATCATCAACCGTTACAAGTCTGCCGACCCGTACCTTCCGGTGATGCAGATTCCTACGGATGAAGAGAACGATAATGCGTGGCGACCTTTGCGACGCTGGTAAAGGCACCTAGGGGTACCTGTTCAAAACACAGGTTGCAACGTTGAAGGCGGGTGCCTGCGATATATAGATACTGTAGGGGTGAAGGTTTCAATCTTTCACCCCTACAGTGGTTTTATGAAACATTACGGGAAACGGGAAATAGTATGGAGAATAAAACTCACGTTGGGTTTAACAAGAAGGGCGAGCTCACGAGCGGTAAATGTGATGCGAGCGAGCGTGCTTGCCCTTACGGTAACCACTTCGCTGACCCTAACGAAGCACACAACTACCTTGAGCATGTGTCAGAGGTTGTTAATTCTTTGAGCCCTGACCTTAAAGAATACATTCATGAGCGCGCCGATGGGGACGGCGGGTTCAAGAAGGTACCGCTAGAAGTAGCTAAAGAAAAGGGTTTCCCTGAAGAAGTGGCTAAGCTTCTTGCAGGTGAACCGACTGACCCGAAATATGCGCGTGAGTACGTGATGTCGGCTACAGGCGGCGAGGAGGTAGCTCCGCTCATCGTGAAGAGCGAGGGGGAGTTCCAGGAAGATGGTGGTGAAGCGCCTAAGCTAAACCTGGATAACCCTGATGATGTCCGTAAGATGCATGAAATTCTCAGCGGCTATAAGGTGTCTGAGAAGAAGGACTTTGAAGCGCCACCACCTTACATCCTTGAAGATATTGAGCGCGAAGAAGATGACGAGCTAAAGGACAAGTTCGTTGAGGAGTATAAGCGTTTCGGTAAGACCTTGACGATGATGCGGCTAGGTCTTACCGATGAAATATCCCCGGAGGATGCCGCGCACATGGCGGAGCTTACGGCGCGTGTCGCTATTTTCAGGGATACGGCGAGGAAAGCGTCTTCGCACAAGTGGCTATCCAATAGTGCTGATGCCGATGATGCGCAGAAACTTATCACTGATTACGGTGAAGGTGGGCATGAAGTTGAGGATAGGCTCATCCAAGATGGTCTAGCTGAAATGGCGAACGGCGAAAGCTACAGCAACTTCTTGGAAGCTAGTAGGGCTATCAATGGGGAGCTCATTCACCAGGAGGTAGCTGACGAGAAAGGTGAGGCACTTAATTGGGCTAAGCGGCAGAAACATAAAATGATGATGAGGGAGCTGAAACAGAAGTATGGTTCTCCCCCCCCAAAAAGAACACGCCTGACCCTAACTATGATGCGCTTATTGCCGCAATACAAAGGAAAGAGACAAGGGAGTCCCCCGACGAGATGAAAGCCCGCATTGAGGCTTCTCTTGGCATGGCGAAGCACTCCAGGGCGGTACGTGACTACTCGAAGCTACTTGAAGTAGCGTCCGCCAAGAAAGATGCCGCTCTCGATAAGCAAGCCGAGCTGGAAAGGAAGTACGCCAACCTGAAAGGCTCTGAGTCCGCAGAGCGTCCTAAAGGCTTGAGTGGCATTAACCCTAAGTGGAAGCCAGTTGAGACTATAGGTAGCAAGCGCATCATCTCAGATGCGTACTATCAGTCAGCTGTTAAGCGCACCCGTGAGAAGCTTAAGCCAGGCTCCTTCGTGATGCTTAATGGACAAGACGCTGAGGTGTATCGTCTGGATGAGCGAGGCAACCTGGTTGCACCTAATGGTGGCATTTGGGGTCGTGTAGACTACGATAACGGTGCCATCATTGGGTATGACGGTCACGAAGTCTTCACTACAAGCGGTGCCCGCGTCTACGAGAATGAGGAGGAGCTGAAGAAGTATGCCGCGCTTGACGATTCACCTCATGATGAGGTTGCGGAACATTCGGCAGACCCCGGTCGAGTTAGCAGGTATGAGCAAGACCCGAAGTATAAGAAGCCTTTCAAACGTGTGCTGAATTTCTTCCGACGTAAGGAGCGTGCTCTTCGTGAACGTGCCGCCCGCAATAGGGAGAAAAGCCTGGTTGCTTCCCATCCTGCACCTGATGCGATGTATAAGCTGGCGGTGGAACGATTCTCCATGCCGCCTATCGCAAAATTCAACGATAAGCTCGATGAGCGGGGGAAGAAGACGCTCTACAATTACTTGAGCAAGAGAATTGATGAAGGCTCCATCAGGTACTCTTCCAAGAAGAAAACTATCGTCCCTGCGAAGCGGCGGGACGTGGACTCTTATTCGCCGGTAGAAGCAACACCTTACGACTTGGTGGATGAGCCACTGTCTACCGAGGAGAAGGTTGCCCTTGTGCACGCCGCAAGGCGGCAACGCGACATTATCACCTCGCAGGCAGATAAGTTCGGTGGAGCATTTGAAGGCAGAATCTCTAACCTCAACCCATCAGCACATAGGCGTAGAAACTGGACTGACAAGGATATGCCCTTGAGTGAAGCGGAAGACGGTAATCTGCTTTATGGAAAGCAGAAAGCAGACGGTACCCGCGATGTCTACGTCGTTGTCGATAGGAACGAAGGTAAAATCTCTCCCATTAAACATAACCTAATCCCAGCAGATAGGTTAGACAGCAACCCCCGATATGTAGGCATCAACGCACTAGTTTCCGACTATGCGATTGACAACGCTATACACCGATACAAGGCAGATGACCTTTCACTCCCCGTAGAGATAATGTCCTTTGATGATGGTAACGACGATTTGAAGCTATGGTAGCTTGAAACGTCACTCCTGCTGAGGGATGCCCCCACGCAAAGATGGGCGGGGTATTTGCTACTAGGTGAATCATCTGGTGGTCAGTGCCCCGCTCATCTTTGCTATATAGGTGTTGTAGAGACCTGTCAATGACCGACATGCACTCTGCAACACCTATATAGGTTTATCTTTTGATTGGACAGTAATATGACCCAGAAAACTCACGTCGGATTCAACAAGAAGGGTGAGCTCACGAGTGGCAAGTGTGAGGCGGATAAGCGTGCTTGCCCGTATGGTAACCACTTTGCAGACCCCAACGAAGCACACAACTACCTCGAAGAAGTCTCAGAAGCGCTACAGTCACTTCCTCCAGAGCTAGTGGAAGGCTACAAGACCCACGCCGAGGTCATGGGGGATTCAAAGATTCCTTTCGATGAGGCTGTCGAGATGGGTTTCCCGGAGGACATTGCTCACCTTATCGCTGGCGAACCGACCGACCCGAAGTATGCGGCGGAAAACGTCGGCAAGGGCTCCCCTACTCCCCCCCCCCCCCTTGAGCCTGTTGTGGAGGCGAAAGAGGAACCTGCGGAGGGGAGCTCTGAGGGCTCAGCCGCGAAAAGTGTTCCTGAGCCGCAAGAAGAGCACCTTGCGGAACAGCCTAAGCCCGCCGTCAAGGATTCTTCAAATCCTAAAGCTAGGCTCATAGAGGAAATAGGCGAGGCTGGGATTAGTCATGACAGTTACCCCGCTGTTCCGATTGACATAGACACATATGAGGGGTATGAGCTGTTCCACAAGGTGCTGGATAGCTACAGGCTCTCAGATGGCGAAGAATTTGAAAAGATGTCCCCTTACTTGCGTGACGCTATCTATGAGGGGAATGACACCAGTGGCGACCGCGACCGGATGAAGAAAGAGCTTCACAGGTATGCGGGTGCTGTGAACGCCTTGCGCACGGGAAACCTTGAAAGGCTGGATAAGCGTGATAAATACCGGCGAGAGATGATTAATGATGTCCTGTTTAGTCAGATTCAAACTGATTTTGAAGCCGCCACAGCCTATGATGAGCAGGGCATATATCTTCCGGGTTCGCCAGCATTCAGAAGCCTGGCGAACTATGGCGAGTTCGGCAACGAAATTAACGACTTGATTACTCAAGACATTCTTTTCAGAAGGATGAAAGGGGAAGATAAAGAGCTCCGCAGGCAAGCGGCTGAAGCTATTGATGGTAACCTCGTTCATCATGACGGCGTAGCGGGTGACGCAGACTGGCATCGCGTTATTGGTCCCTATGGGATACCTCAGGGGGCTCCTACTGAGATGGGGTATGACCCAGACATTGAGATGAACAGGTTCCGTCACCGCATGTTCATCAACAAGTATGCTGACATGCTTGCTAAGGATGCAGGGGCGAAGAAGTCTGCTAAGGCGACTGCTAAGGGCTTGTACGTCGATGAGATTAAGGCGAATATTGAAGCTTACGGTACTTTGCCGAAGTCAGCTGACACCCCTATCACTGAGAAGCCTTTCGCATACAGGGACGATAGCTTCGTTGTTGATGAGTACTATGAAGAGGCAGGTCGCCGTGTTGCTGAGAAGTTGAAGCCTGGCGCATATGTGATGCTTGGCGGGCACGATGCTGAGGTTTACCAGATTGATGACGAGGGTGCTCTTATCACCCCTGAGGGGCAGACGTGGGGGTACGTAGACACTGATTCTGGCAAGGTCTACAATGCCCACGGCAGGAACGTCACGCGAGATGGTGGCGGCGTTACCGTTTACGCAGACGAAGAAGAGCTGATTCACCATGCGGCGCTCGATGACCGCCCAGGGTTGGCGGATAGTGAGATTATCTCTTCCGACCCAGGCTATCGTTCGCGCTACGAGGACGACCCAAAGCACGCAAAGAAATATGCGCGGGCATTGGAGTATTTGAAGCGTGAGGAAAAGGCTCTAACGCACGCTTCAACTATCCGTCAGGAGTACAGCACCGCAATTAGCGGCAAGGACACTAGCGAACTGTATAAGGTTGCTACGTCAAGGTTTGGGATGCCCGCCTTCGATAAGGAACTCGCTGATGACAACACCCCCGAGGGGCAGTTCAAGAAGGAAATCATGGTTCAGGATTTCCTGGAGAAGCAGTTCAACGACGGTAAGGCTAGGTACAACCCGAAGACTGGCAGTATCGTCCAAGCTAACCGTAAGCCGCTAAGCGACTACAAGCCTAAGAAGCCTCTCGTTGAGTTGCTTGGTAAGACCACTCCCGTCGCTACGAAGATGTCTATCATTAACGCGGCTAGGCGTTCCCGTAACCGTGTTACCACGCAGGGTGATGAGTTTGCGGGTGCTTTCGAGCCTAAGCTTACTGAGAACAACCCTTCAGCCCATAGGCGAAGGGTCTGGGACAACAAGCGTGTGGCTCCTAAGTACGCTCGAACCGGCGACCTTCTATTCAACTCTGTTGATAAGGAGAAGGACAAGCATCCTGCGTTCGTCGTGGTAGACCGCGAAAAGGGGCGCATGGTGCCCATCAACACGGACACCTACCAGCACAGGAACACAAAGAGCTCCGGTGATTCTAAGGGTATGCTGGTTCCTGAGAAGCACCAGGCTCTAACTTCGGAGTACACTGTTGCCGACATCTTGAACAGGTACAAGATGGGCGACACCAGCCTCGAAGTTCTGGACATGCCTTACGAGAATGATAATGATTACAACCTGATTCTCTGGTAAGGCAATATGATTTGGGCGGCTGTGACACTAGTGGGTTTACAGCCTGTTAGTGTCACAGCCGCCCCTAAGCATCATTATAGTATGGAGAGGAATATTTGATATGGCGCAGAAAACTCACGTTGGATTCAATAAGAAGGGTGAACTGACCAGTGGGAAATGTGAGGCAGATAAGCGCCCCTGCCCGTATGGTAACCACTTTGCTGACCCCAAAGAAGCGCACGACTACTTGGAGGAGGTATCGACTGCTTTCCAGGCGCTTGAGCCTGAGCTGAGGGAGGGGTATCAGACATATGTTCAGGCGATGGGTGACTCGAAGATTCCGTTTGATGAGGCGGTTGAGATGGGCTTCCCTGAGGACATTGCTCGTTTGGTTGCGGGTGAGCCGACTGACCCGAAGTACGCACGTGAGAACGTCGGCAAGGACGTTGAGCCTGCTGAGGAACCTTCCACCGAGCCTTCCTCTGCATCTGAGTCTGATGAGCTTGAGGCGCTTCGAAAGACACTGAGCACAAATCTGGGCACCCCTGATGATGACGATGGCTACGAGCCGCCCGCGTCTATGAGTGAAGCCGTTGGCGAATTTATGGCTAAGCGAAAGGCTTCATTGCGAGACTCTTTGGCGGGCGAGTCGCATCCTCTGGTTCAGAGGTCTATCCCGGAAGACATTGACTTGGAGACGGAAGAGGGGTTCGCCAAGTTCCAAGAAGTGCTCAGCACCTACAAGATGTCTGCTAGGAGCGACTTTGAGGAGCTTCCCCCTGCCTTGGATAGGCAAGGGTAGACAACTGTCACCGCTTTTCTTAGTATTGCGCTCATGACTTAATATTGATAACATTAGATGCATTAGTAGTATTTTAAGGATATCAGAGAGGAGGGTGCGTTGGCAAAGAACCAGACGTATAGGGCTTTCACTGTGCACCCTTCTTATGTCCTGAATATGGATGGCGAGCTACTTGATAGCTCCCCTATTATGAGTCAGCTCGTCTCTGAGATTCAGGGTATTTCTAGTTACGCCACTTATGTGGTTCGCAACGACACCAAGCTTAAAAATGAGCTGTCGCGTGTTACTACTACTGCCCCTGCTGAGGCTGGTCGTCAGGCGGGCGTTATGATGCCTGATTTTCTGGCAACTGGGCGTACCGGTAGGTCACGTAAGGAAAAGCTAGTTCAGTATAACGCGGTCACGGCTTTTCGTTCGTGGCAGGAACGTATTGCCGCCGCTAAGGGTGAAAGTAGTAAATATGTTTCTCAGGGCTGGAAACGCACGGTAGATGCTTCTGCGCCGTCATATGGCGAGGGCACCATAAACTTGGGCGCTGTCGATAAGCAGTACGCGGTCATCGAGAATAACCCATTTATCACTGGCGAGATTGTCCTCAAAATGGTCATACAAGGCAAGTGGTGTCGGCTTATTTTCAAGTTCGACAATAAGCGCTTTACTGGGGGTAAGGTCACTTTGCCGCTCGTGAAGATTGAGAATGAGCAACCTGTTTTCATCTTCACTGTTATTACTGATAATCCTGTCGTGCAGTTTTCAAGCGACTACACTATCGGTGTGGACGTTGGCATCAACGATTACGCCACCGTCGCCGTGCGTAACAGTTCTACTGGTCGGGTAGTTTACGAAACTACGCTCTCCCAGCGTGTTCATTCGCTGTGGAATAGTGTTCGCGCGTCTGAGCGGCAGGTTCGCGCCCTCAACAAGAAGGCTGAGAAGCTTCTTTATGACCGTCAGGCGCACATGGCGGCGGTTGATGAGGGTCAGCTTCACCGTGAAGCCGCCTCGCGCAAGAAGAAAGAATTAGCTGTCCTTGCGGCACAGGAAATCGCCTACCTGTCGCACTTCTACGGCAATGCAGTCGTCGCCGTGGAAGACCTCAGCTGGATTAGCAATACGATGCAAAACGGCAGGTGGAACAGGGGTGCATTCATCCACTGGCTCACCCATTACGTCACCCAGAATGGTGGCTGGGTCGTTGCCGTAAACTCTGCTAACACGTCCCAGCTGTGTCACGTCTGCAACGAGCGGGTTGCGCACCCTGCCCACAAGGTTTCCATCTGCCCTAAGCATGGCGCAATGGACAGGGACGTGAACGCCGCCGCTAACATTGCCGCCCGCGCCGTACCCAAGGTTGAGAAGGCGAGGAAGACTCGCGCCAAGAACCGCAAACTTCAGCGGCAGGTTGCCCTGAAAACCCCTATCACCAGGGATTCTTTGAAGTACCCAGGGCGCGACAGGACTAAGCGCGTACCTACGCCAAAGCGTAAGAAACGAGTTGCGGGGGAGGTGAACCTTCCCTTTAGCCCCGCTAGAGTCAATACGACTAGGGTACTAGCGGACTGCGGCGCATACGGTGTAGCAGAGACCTGCCAGGCGGCTATCAATCAGGGAAATGTAGCTTACGAATGTAGGCTATGTAACCTAAATTGATACTCTGGTAATTTCGGACGATGCTCCTAACCACTAAATAGGGGTGTTGCAGAGGATGGGGAACTTAAGGTTTTCACGCTTAGGTTACCCACCCTTTTTTGTCTCAGGTGGTTCCGGTTGAGGTGCGTGGGTGTGGGTTTAGTGGTACCATGTTTACTGTTAATAGGTTCGCTACTACCTTTGGAGGATGTATGTCTTATCATAAGTTTTCTCGCCGTACACAAGGCGCTTTGCGGCGTGTCCCGATGACCACCCTCACCGTGGGGTTCTGGCAAGCTCGGCTGAATGCCGATGAGAGCGGCGCATTGACTGCTGTGGCGCAGAAGCTACATAGGAGCAGGAATTACTCCGGCACTCCCGCTGAGGCGCTTACTGTGGAAGCTATCGCTCATTCAAGGAACCTTAATAGGGCTCCTACCCCGGTAGAGGTGCTTTCATATGTGGCTGGTCTAGTTGATGCGCGTCAGGAGGCACCCTTCTAATGAGTAATCGCTCTACTCCTTTGAGTCCGACGAAGCCTGAAGAGCCTGGTCTGGACTTTCAGTATGTGGCTGGTATCCCTATCGTGAATATGGCTCCGGTTTCAAATTCCGCTGAGAGTTCGGGGCATAGCGTGCTCGATGTGACAGGAATTTTCTTGTGGCGCGCCCGACCTGAGGGGTACATCCCCTCAGAGGAGGACTTTACGCTCGCTAACATCCTAGCGGAAGCTGGCATAACGACTACAGGTGACTCTGAGGAAAATGATGCGGAGGGCACCACGGTAAAGGGTGATGGTGTTTCTGGGAAAGCGGCGGCAACTATCGACGCTACGGGTTGGAATGTTCCTGCGGACGCTCGGGCGCTCCTACTGTCACCAGAGATTTCCAACCCTATCTATAACTTTCTGCAACTGTATGTCATTCCTAAAGTGAATGGGGCAGACTTCGGGGACGTTGAGGTTATTAAGAATAAGGAAGTGGACTTGCAGGCGGATACGCCTGAAGGACATGCTCGAAAAGTTATCGAGGACTTCCTGGGCACCTCAACCGACTGGCTCCTACCTATTGCTGAGGGTGAGAACCGTGACCTGTTCGACATCTGCATCAATGCTGATTTGCCGCTGGTAGCAGAGTTCCTGAGGTGCTGTATGGCTTACTTCTATCCGATTCCTCTTGACAGTTTGCTATGTACTGTAGAGACTTTCAGACTCGACTGGGCTGGTGTGATGCATGTCATACGAGAAAGTGAGTCTAGGGACTTGCAATTGTCTGCAAGCATGGGGTAAGATAATTAAGACCAAAGCCGGTTGGGGCTATGAGGTTAGCATCTCCTGGCGGGATAGAGCCTCATAGCTTTCAGCTGGTAAAGTAAGCGCTAGTCAGAATGTTGGACACTATCGGATGCGTTCATCGTTCAGCCTTAGAGCTTATCTTTCCGGGGTGTGGCGCAGTTTGGTAGCGCATCTGCTTTGGGAGCAGAGGGTCGCAGGTTCAAATCCTGTCACCCCGACGGACAACGAGAAGTATTAACCTTTGTACTATACGTTTCGATGGTATGCACGTACCATCCTTAGAGCAATGGTGTGTTTTCGCTCTTTTCGTTGCTCATGCCGGTTTAGCTCAGTGGTAGAGCGGCAATCTCGTAAATTGCAAGTCGTCGGTTCGATTCCGACAATCGGCTCTTACAACTCAATATGGTGACGGGTGGGACGCTAGTTCGAGTACTTGAACTAACGTCCCACCTGCTCTGTGTTTTGGAGACCTTTTCTAGGTTCTTTATTTTCCCTATGCTTTCGGGGTATGCACGGTGGGCATGTATGCTATATAGTTGTGTATATGCGCTGGCTAGGGGTGATGTTTCTTTGCCTGCCGGAGTGTTCGACTAGGTTCAACGCTTAGGTTCAGTGGCATAACTCGTTCATTCACACTTCCCTATGAGGAGATTCGAACTATGTCTAAGAGTTCTATGAAGAAGATGACCGCTGGTGTTGGTCTTGCACTTATTGGTACGACCTCTGTTGCAGGTGCGGCTAACGCTATCACGACTGATGAGGCGAAGCCCCTCAAGTATGAGGGCGCTGTATCTGCTGAGGCTTACGGTAAGACCACGCAGGACATCCCTGTTGATTATTCTGCACTTGATGAGGCTGTGAAGGTCGCTGAGGCACAGGGTGTCAAGGTTTCTACTGGTGAGACTCAGGAAGTGACCGTTTCTTCTATGGCTGAGGCTGAGGCTAAGGTTGCTGATGCTAAGAAGGAAAGCACTGCCGCCATCGCCAAGTTGCGTGAAGCTGTAAAGACCATCGCTGAGAATAAGGCTGATGCTAAGAAGGCTGAGAAGGCTAACGCTGACCGCTCTCAGATTGAGAAGCAGATTGCTGACATCAAGGCTGAGAACGACAAGATTACCAAGGAAAACGAGGAAGCTACTAAGCGATACAACGAGGCGAAGGCGGCTTACGACAAGCTGTACGCTGAGCAGGTATCTAACGCTAACCCGTACAAGGCTATTAACAATGTTGATAAGCTTGCCCTGGAACAGCCTTTCGAGCTTGTAGATAGCCCGAATAACCTTGCGACCATCAACGGCAAGGCACCGGCTGGCTCAACCGCTGACCGTACCGACTTCCCGGATAGCTGGTCGTCTGAGTACGCTTACCGTTTCACCAACCTTGACCCGAACAACCCGAACTTGACTATGAAGTACAAGGGCGTGGCGATTGACAAGGAAACGAAGCGTCCGCTGGATGTTGAGGTGAAAATTCTTCGTTTCGTGTCCAACCCGAACGGCTCCCCGGTAGGTGCTGATGGTTCTCCTAAGTGGCAGAACATGTACGACGTTTATTCTTCTTACAATGACATTGTGGCTATGCAGAAGTCTTATGCTTCTGAGGTTCAGCTGTACTTCACCTATGGCGATACGGGTGAGAAGTACGAGAAGAAGATTTACAACACTGTTGGTTCTCTGAATGCTCAGGAGAACAACGGTACTGAGTCTGCTGTTCGCTACGAGATTACTGCACCGGGTAAGGGTGTCCTTGCTACGTTCGTGAATAAGGAGTCTCGTATCGCGCCTGAGGCGCAGAAGGTTCACGGCACTGCTTCTCAGCTGGTAGACCGTGGCTTCTACATCAAGGCTGGCTCGAACCAGGGCGGCGCAGTGTTCGATGAGAACGACGATGCGTTGAAGTACCTGGGTGTCACCTACCTGATGGAGAATGGTGGTACGTTCTTCTTCGGCACCACCGGCAATGAGGGTGTGCCTGGCACTGACGGTGTTATTGGTGACCCGCAGAACACCGGCGCTTCCCGCTACAGCGACTACTCCATTGATGCTTCCTACAACCACTTGATGTTGAGCGCTAACACTGTTGCGCCTACCGCTGTTGCTCCGGTGAAGCCTCAGCTGAAGCCTCTGAAGCCTGTCCCTGAGCTTCCTCCGGTGGTTAAGCCGACCCCGAAGCCGGTTCCTGAGGTTAAGGTGAACAAGAAGGTCATTAAGTTGGCTAATGTTGCGCCTGAGAAGACCGTTGCGAACGAGGACATTGTCATTCCTGCTGGTAACGATTTGCCGACGCAGACCGTTACGGGAAATACCGGCGTGAAGGCTCCCGAGCAGTTCTCTATCACTGACCTGCTAGAGTACGCAAAGGACGGCGACGGCAATTGGCGTGCTCTGGTGTCCATCTCTGAGGATAAGCTCAAGGTTGTGGACGCTGATGGTAAGGACGTAACCAACCTCTTCGACATTAAGGTTGAGAAGGGTAAGCTTGTCTCTGGTACTGGCACTGACTTTGATGGTCACGTTGCCGATGTGGTTACTGCTACCGCTAAGGAGCCGGGTAAGCTGGCTGTTAATTCCGCTTACTCCCTTAAGGTGGAGTCTAAGTCCCTGAACGACTTCAAGGCTGATGAGATGCGTGACCTTGGTGTCGTGACTATCAACAATAAGCCTATCGTCACTTCCATTCACCGCGTGAAGGAAATTACTGGTCAGGTGAATAAGGAGCTGACGACTCCCGCATCTGAGGTGAAGCCCGGCGCAACCCTGCGTTGGAAGGCTCAGGCTAAGAACGCCTCCGGCGCGGACATGGAGAAGGCTGTCATCTCTGAGTTCCCGGACAACGCTCAGTTCGATGTTGCGTCCGTGAAGTTCCTGAACACTAATGGGCGCGGTGTTGTGAACGGTAACGTTTGGGAGATTGGTGAGCTTAAGGCGGGTGAGACTGTCGAGTTTGAGGTTGAGGTCACTCTCAAGAATGACCTTGACATGTCGCGTGTCGCCTCTGAGGGTATTCTCAACACTATCGTGCTGACGAATAACCCCAGCCCGGAAGACCCGACCCCCACCACTCCTCCGAAGGAGTGCCAGGTGAACGCTACCGTGGATGAGGACACTGATGGTTGCGACATGACGGTCACTAAGGTTACTCCTCCGCCGGTAACCCCTGAGACTCCGAAGCCTTCCGAGCCTGCTAAGCCTGAACAGCCTAAGTCTATTGAGAAGGCTAAGGCTGAGACTGGTGATACTGGTTACGGTGTCACCGGCATGGATGCTACTACTGTGGCTGTTGCTGGCGGTATCGGCATTCTGGCTCTTGCGGGTGGCGCTGTGTACTTCACTAAGCGTCGCAAGAAGAACGCTGAGGATGCCTCCTAAAGCCCCTGTGGGCTTCTTAGCGGCTCCATCTACCGTATAGGGCATAAGTTCTCCGCAGTAGAATGTTTAAAGCCGCATATAGGGTTGTAACGCCACAAAGAAATTCTCCCCCTAGTAACCTTTTCTGGTTGCAGGGGGAGAATTTCTTCTGCTATAGTAAGTAATGGTTGATGTTTTAGCTACCGACCATGTTAAGTGCCTGCTAGGGCATTGGTTACGGTAGGGTCTTCAACCCTTGCTTGAGTTTTCTGCTGGTGTGCATTCGGTGTAACTATCGCATCTTGGAACACCTCAGGTGGACGGAATGATATACTCCTCCAATGAGTTCTTAGTTTCAGGGTTGCGTCTTCGCCGTCTGTGATTGGTAATGCTTTCGCTATCCAGCGGTGCTTGCTCGTAGCTGGCTGAACTGCCCCTCACCTCCGAAGAGGTGAGGGGCAGTTCTAGTTGGTGGAGTTATTGGTTACTGCGGGGTATTCGTGGGGGCAGGGGCTGAGTCTACAGCGGTTGCGCCGCCCTTGACATAGGCTCCGTGGTTAGCCTGCTTCACATGGAGCACTAGGATGGTTTCGCCAGTATACGTGGCGTTCGGTTCATAGTGCAGGAAGCCCTGGATTCGAGTGTTATAGTCGTTCTTGATGGCTTCGCGTGCAGTGTTGAGGCTGACGGGGCGTAGACCATTAGCTCGGATGTCGGCTTCATTGCCCTTGATTTGCGGGGAGACAATGGCGTATTCTTCACCGCCTTCGCTAACGTCGTCTAGGATGACGATTTCTGCATACTTGTTAGCTGATAGCTCGCCATTCTGCTCTCTGCTGTCAGCGGGCTTAATCTTATACTCGCGTAGGGGCTGGGCGACGACATTCTTCCCTGAGATGACAGGAGCACCTTCAAGGGCGTTCAGCATGTCGGTGAGCTTCTGCTTGTCTGCGTCGGTTGCAACAGCGTTATAGTCAGGGTTGGGCACTAAGGGTGCTACGGCAACGTTTGAGGTGGCGGAGGCGGTAGTGTCAGGAGCTACGGTGGTGATAGTTCCGGGAGCCTGCTCCTCTGCGCCAATCATTCCGGTGGCGTAGTCGTTGCCCTGGGCGCGTTCAGGGTGTTCAGCGTCCCTACTGGGTTCTACGGTAATTGGTGCAGTCGGGGTGGCAGATGCGGTGGCGGTTGCGCTGGGTGTATTAGTCGCGTGGTTACTTGCGTCCTGCTGTGCACTGCAAGCGGAAAGCGCGAGCGTTAGGCTGATGAGGGTTAGAGCCACGGGCTTCTTCATGTGTTATCCTTTGTAGTATTCGAGGTGAGGTACCCCTGCTTTGGGGCACTCTTTCGTATTCACCTGTTCCTATTACAATATCAGATATGGTAGTGGTATGCGTAAACAGTACGAGAATGTTACATCTAGTGAAGATAAGAAGTCGAGTCCGCTAGTTTCTAGGCGTGCTCTGCTGTTTGGTGGAGCGGCGGCTATTGGTGGCGGCGCTTGGTGGGGTATGGCTACATATCGCCCATATGTCGGCAAAGACAACACTATCCGCGTGCCTTACACGGTTACGCATCAGGACGCTACGCCTATTGCGACGAGTGATGCCGGTCAGCCAGTATACCAGCCCTCACCAGATGCGGAGGGTGGCGACGAAAAGATGCCGGTGCTAGATGACTACACCTTGTATGCCCCTGAGCCTGCTGAGCCTGTGCATGAGCCTGCTTGTGAAGCGGATGCCAATAAGATTACTGACAATATTCCGGCGGGACTCCCCGCCTTCGGGTGGAGCATTCCCTCCCTAGGTGTTTCTACTAGGCTAACCCCTAGTGGTGTCCAGGGTGGAAAGATGGTTCTACCTATCACAACTGATGGTTCCGGTATTTGGTATTCACCGTCGAATAGGATTTCCGCCGCAGAGGGCTCAACAATCCTTGCAGGGCATGTCAATAAGCAGAACTACTATTTGTCCCCGTGGGGGTATTTGCATCGCTTGAAGGGCTGTGAGAGGGTGTTTGTGGCTGATGGCGAGGGGAAGGTGACACAGTGGCATGTAACGCAGATGTATACGGTTCCTCAGAGTCAGCTGACCGACATTGAGGACATGTGGCGTAGGGATGGCTCAAGGTCGCTATGGCTCGTTACATGTGCTGGCTCGCAGGTGGGAGATGATGGAGCTTCAACTTATGGCAACACGTTCGGCTTTGGTTATAAGTACAATCTTGTGGTGAAGTGCGAGCCCTGCGTCTAAAGGCGATATTGGAAAAGCAATAAGATTATTGCGCAATCCCCGCAAAATATGTGGTACAATATTCTTAGTTGAAATTTTTCCTATCAGGAGGCAAGCCTTGAAGACCATCAACC
>QWCC01000613.1_pt1 | contig 14817 bp, 16 predicted proteins | sample 1972491 | NCBI WGS metagenome assembly QWCC01 (sample SAMN09866718, study PRJNA288562) | Human oral metagenome isolate term5_saliva, whole genome shotgun sequencing... | isolation source: mouth | host: Homo sapiens | place: USA: California
ATTCAACGAATCCTATCAACCTATCCTAATCGTCAACTTATTTCTATGGATTATCCATCAAAATTTAACAATTATCACTATGCCTTTTATTTAGGTAGCCAAAATGATGACGATCCTGCCATGTTTTTAGGTCAGCCTGTATATGCCAATTTATATAGTGATTCAACTCTCGATCAATATGCAACAAAAGAAATTCCTTGGTATTTCACCGGAATGAAAACTATGATAAACTTACATATTCATAATCATAATTCCATGGTATTAAAAATATTATGGGCCATATGGGATACTATTATCATCATTGGTATGTTATTAGGTATTATCCTAACGATTATGAAACGATATCATATCCCTATGAAAACTACATCTATAAAATCTACCTTATCTCCTACTCATATTTGGAGAATTCCTGCTATATCTAGTGTATTAATTGCTTGTGGTTTAATCATTCCAATGTGGCCTAATTCTATGACAGAAACAATTGGTGCTATCTGCTTATTGATTCCTTTAGTGCTCTTTATATACTCTTTATATCAGCACTATACTCGAATCAAAGAAACTCTATAATATATTCATGGTAGTCTTTCTTATAAACCCATGAAAAAACCGATGTCACAGATATATCTTTCTATGACATCGGTTTTTATCTATGGTGCGCCCAGAGGGAATTGAACCCCCGACCTGCAGTTTAGGAAACTGTCGCTCTATCCTACTGAGCTATGAACGCAAGTATACATCTATTATAGTCTAACTATACTGTACCTAGCAATATGAAATATAAAATAAGATTCGATCTGTATCGTATGTGCATATCCACAATACAGAACATTTTTTCTAACCTTTTAAGATTCAATAAAGCCTTATTTTACAAGGGTTATTCACTTTTTGTGTATAAATTGTGGATAACTATAGAGTTATTAACACTAAATTCACAAGGTATTAACATCCTACTCACATCCTATACTCATAGTTATATACTGAATTATCCACAGTTTAGTGGATAACTGTTCCATATGTACGATAAAAGTATCTTTTTTGTTCTATTTTTACACTATATCCACTAGTATTGTCTATCTACCCATGACATAGATGTACTATTGCTTACATATACGATAAAACAAAGCTATATCTCATCATCTACTACATACACAATAAGCCTATAGAACATAGCTAACCTGTTCTATAGGCTTTATCATATACATGGTATATATCAGATTTTCTCTTATCAGGATACTTTCAGTATGCACCGCATCGTATCTTGCAAGTACTGACTGCTCTCACTTATTCAGCAAAGTGTAATTGACCATTCACTTCTACTGGAATCCCCCAGTCAACTTGCACGCCATTTTTGTTCCACATGCGAGTTAAGGCTAATTTTAAGTTATCGTAGGAGTCCAATGGTTGCACTGTCAACTCATCATATGTATTTAATCCTGTGGCATGCATTACTGTTTGTTCTGCTTGCAAATAGGATTCTACTTTCTCTTTCCAAGTTACATCCTCTAATACCACTTGGCATTCTTTTGTTTCTTTGTTATACGCAATATGACCTCGCTCATTATCTCCATAATGAATTGCTAAATATACCCATTCCATGGTGTACCCTCTTTCATGACTAACATAAGTTACGATGTATACTATACTCATACTTTGATGTATTCTGTTCCTATTATATCGTATCTTTCCAAGTAGTGGCAATATAGATACTTCTAATTCTATTGCAGTTTACTCCAAATGATTACAATACTTTCAATATCCATACCATTGCTTTTTATTTTTACGTACATTATAATGTACATAAAGAGGTGATACACATGGCAATTATTAATATTACAAATTTTAGAAAAAATATTTTTGAGTATTTAACACAGACTATTAAATACAATGAACCACTCAGCATCAGCACTAAAGATGGTAATGCCGTCCTATTAAGCGAAGATGATTATTTATCCTTGTTAGAAACTTTATATTTAACATCCAAACCTAGTATGAAAGAAATTTTACTAGAAGGAAAAAACACTCCATTATCCGAATGTATTTCAGAAGAAGAGGTTATTTGGTAATGTATACGTTAACTTATACAAAATCTGCTATAAAAGATATACCTAAGTTAAAATCTGCAAAACTTGATACAAAAGCAAAGGCATTACTAGAGATTATTAAAGTAAATCCTTACCAAACACCGCCAAGGTATGAAAAATTGGTGGGCGATTTAGAAGGTCTATATTCACGTCGCATTAATATCCAACATCGACTTGTGTATGAGATTTTTGAGGAAGAAAAAGTTGTTAAAATAATTAGTTTATGGACACATTATGAATAGAATAAAACGGAGGAAAGTTGTACTATATCATCAACTTTCCTCTGTTTTATTTATATTCATTGTTTGTATTCAATAATTATACTAGTCTGAACTACTCTCCACCGCTACTTTCCGTGTCACCATTACTTTATCCACCCGCGTGTTATCCATATCCATGACCTCAAATTGCAATGGCCCATAGTGACAGCGATTAGCTTCTTTAGGAATACGACCGATTAAGTAGGTCACGAATCCCCCTAATGTTTTATACAGATCCTCTTCTTCACCTGGTAATAATTCATCCACTTCAAAGTATTCTTTCAGTTCTTCAATGCTGATAAGACCATCCACAAGATACGTACCATCTTCTCGTTGGACGATGCGATTTTCTTCTTCTTTCTTTTCCTCTTCCCCAGATGGCATCAATCCCACGATTTCTTCCATAATATCGTGGAATGTAATCATCCCACTCATACCACCATATTCGTCTAGCACAATGGCTTCATGAGTACCTTCTTCTCTGAAAGTAGATAATACTTTCATTAAGGACAAGGATTCTGGTACGAGCACTGGTTTACGCATGCAATAAGCTAGAATATCTTTCATCATAATGGTTTCTAGGATGTCCTCATCACTAGCGTTAATATCAATCCACGTCAACTGCGTACGAGGTGTCATAATATCGCTGGCATCGAGGTCAGCTAAGCGGAAAATATTTTCTACTAACACTGGCTCTTCCTCTTCATAAGCGCCTAGTTCCACACCTTGTACAAGCATTTTATTAATTTCCGATTCCGTTACCGGTGCTTCTTCCTTGTGTTTAACGCCTAATACTTTCAGTAGCACCGTTGTAGACATACTGAGAAGTGCCACAAATGGTTTTGTGATGGTGGCAAAGTATTTCATAGGGATTGCCATCATGATGGCAATGGATTCTGGAGAATTGTATGCCAACCGTTTTGGTACTAATTCCCCTATGACTAAGGATAAATAGGTTGTTAAAGATACGATGAAAATAGGGCTCACTGTATCGGCATAATCAGCTAACCACAAGATATGTTCTTTGATATAGGTCGCCATAGGATCGGAAAAAGTAGCCCCTGAATACAAACCAGTGACGATACTAATTAAAGTAATACCAATTTGTATAGTGGAAAACATTTCATTCGGATCTTCCGCTAGCTCGATGGCCATGCGAGCTCCACGATTACCGGCTTCTGACTTTTCTTCTAATAATCCTTTACGAGCATTAATAATGGCTAATTCCGTCATGGAAAATAAACCATTTAAAATGATGAGTATGACTACAATTAAAATTTCTATACCTATGTCACTGCCCACTGATTCTATCAATACTTAAAAATATATTGAAATACTTCTGCATTCTTATATAATACTTGTTTGCTATTTGTAAAAGTAACTCTAATACATACTAAATAACAACCGCTGTTCCTGTACATGTTACCATGAGCATACCATTCGTTTCACCTAATGTTTCATAACTCACAGATACACCTACGATCGCATTAGCTCCCATATCTTTCGCACGTTTACTCATTTCTTTTAAAGATGCCTCACGAGCGCTAGATAAAGATGATTCATAACTATTACTACGACCCCCTACAACATCTCGAATAGAAGAGAAAAAGTCTTTCACAAAGTTACGACCTTCTACAACTTCTCCAAAGACGATTCCTTTATATTCTTTAATTGGTTGTCCTTCAATTTGCATCGTTGTTGTAATAATCATAGGTGTCTCCTTTATTCTCATATTGATATGATTTAAACCTTATTATTCGTATTATATCATATTTAGAATACTTCCATATAACACTATATAAATACTTGTTGAACCAGTACCATATACAGAATTGTTCCACCCCCAATGGATAGGAACATATTTCCTTTCCATAGGTGTAGTAATACTGTCACAGCTACTGCGATTATGTCCGGCATACCATGATATACGCCAGATAAATCTACATGTCGTAAGGAAAATACTACTAACAAACTCATCGTTGCCGACGGCAATACTTTCCCTAAATACTGCACATAAGCAGGTGTTTTCGTTTTCGAATTAAATATGACAAATGGTAAAAACCGTGTTGCCATAGTGCCTAGCACAACAATGGCAATGGTTATGATTTGTTCCGTGAAAGTCATTGTTCTCCCTCCATTGTTCTACGTAACAGACTTAATATGACTACGATTCCAATCATAGCAGGAATCATAAAGTGTTCACTGCCAAATACAATCAAGGCAACGCCAGGAATCACTAATCCTATGCCAGAGCTAATCAAATTTCGTTGCATTTTATATTGCTCCAAAGCCAATACAATAAAGAGTGCAGTTAGTACAAATTCTAATCCTTTCGCATTAAAAGATAATACAGATGCAAAAAGATTACCTATGACAGAACCCACAACCCAATATAACTGATTCAATAGAGTTACAAAAAAATAACACCATTTCTTGGAAATTTCAGCAGGAATTTGTGATGTATAGTTAATGGAAAAACTTTCACTCAATGCCAATGTATAGCCCCAGGAAAATCCCATAGAATGCATATAAATGCCATAGGATAGTCCTAAAAATAAAAATCCCAATAATAACGGTGTTGTTTTAAGAAAACCATATCGAAAGGCAGATATTATTGTATTTTTTGTTGGTCTAGGTTCCATATATACTATCCTTTCTTTCATCGTGTATCATTAGTATTACTAGATTATCAAATTTTATAAAATACTGACAATTATTTTATATAAATGATTAAATACATATATATTCAAAATATGTACATGGATACAAATAACTTAGTGCCACTTTTACTATACTATCAAATTCTAGAATACTTATATATTTATATAATATATAATAGGTTAATAAAAGATTATTTTTTAACCTATTTCCTGTAGTATCCTATTTTAATTATAAAATTAATGAACAGAAAAACAGCCCATGGGAACTTCTTCCCATAGGCTGTTTCTATTAGTCCTCAAAATCGCGAGATAAATCCACTTCTTTTAGAGGAACTACTTTTGTTTTATATTTTGCTTTATACCATAAGTATACAGCGAAGAATACTGGAAGACCAATATAAGCAACGGATACTCCGTACCAGTCAATACTTTCACCCATGAAGGCTGTATAGTTTTGACCAGCAATAATAATCAAACACAATGCTAAGGCAAACAATGGACCAAATGGGAACCAAGATGCTTTGTAAGGCAATTTGGATACATCATGACCTTGTGCCACATAAGCACGTCGAAAACGATAATGTGCAATCGCAATCCCCACCCATGTGATGAATCCACTCATACCACTGATATTAATCAACCAAGTATAGGCTTGACCTTCCCCAATTAAAGATGTTAAGAAAGCAAACAAACCAAAGGCTGCTGTTGCTAACAATGCCGGAATTGGCACACCACGTTGGTTAATAGAGCTAAATAATTTTGGTGCATCTCCTGATTTAGATAATGCATATAACATACGTGTAGAGGAGAATAAACCAGAGTTACCAGCCGATAATACAGCGATCAACAAAATAGCATTGATGAAATGTGCCGCCCAGTCAAATCCAAAACGGTCAAATACCAATGTAAATGGACTGATGGACACATTTTCCACAGAACTGTTCAATAAATTTGGATCATTATAAGGGATTAAGAAACCGATGACTGTGAAAGAACCAATATAGAACAATAAAATACGCCAGAAAATAGAGTTAATGGCTTTAGGAATATTTTTTTCTGGATCCTCAGACTCACCAGCAGCAGTACCAATTAATTCTACCCCTTGGAAAGAGAAACCAGCAATCATAAAGATAGCTAAGATAGAGGAGAATCCCCCTACAAATGGAGCCTCTTCGATAGTCCAGTTATGGAATCCTGGAGATTCAGTACCAACCCCAAGAATCAATAAAGATCCTAATAATAAGAATACAATAACAGTAATAACCTTGATGCTAGAGAATAGATATTCACTTTCACCAAAAGAACGAGCTGATAAATAATTCAACACAAACAGAATCAATAAGAACAAAGCAGACCAAACAATAGCTGGCACATCAGGGAACCAGTATTTCATGATGAATGCACTGGCTACCAATTCCGCTGCTAATGTAATAGCCCAGTTAAACCAAAAGTTCCAACCTAAGGCAAAGCCCAAAGCTTTATCTACATAGCGAGAGGCATGAGTACCAAAAGAACCAGATACTGGCAAATACGTAGTCATTTCCCCTAAACTAGTCATCAAGAAATATACCATGATACCGATGAAGCTATAAGCAATTAACGCGCCACCAGGACCTGCTGTACTCACTACTTCACCACCGGCTACGAATAAACCTGTACCAATAGCACCGCCTAAGGCAATCATATTCATGTGGCGGGATTTCAAACTTCTTTTTAATTTGTTATTTTCCATGAGACTTCTCCTTATAAGTCAAGATTTCGTACATATTCTGCATTATCTTCGATAAATTTTCGACGAGGCTCTACCTTATCCCCCATCAAAACGCTAAATATCTTATCTGCTGCAATACTGTCTTCCATGCTGACTTGTAGGATGGTTCTATGTTCAGGGTTCATAGTTGTATCCCATAATTGTTCTGCATTCATTTCACCAAGACCTTTATATCGTTGGATCGTAATGCCTTCACGGCCAATTTCATCCAATCTATCTGAAAGTTCTTGGTCACTGTAGGCATACCATTGTTTTTGACCTTTTTTAATTTGGTACAACGGTGGTTGTGCAATAAATACATGACCTTCTTCAATCAATGGTCGCATATAGCGATAGAAGAATGTCAATAATAAAGTACGAATGTGTGCGCCGTCCACGTCCGCATCTGTCATAATGATGATTTTATTGTAACGGCTCTTCGTAATATCAAAGTCTTGTCCGATACCTGTACCAAAAGCAGTAATCATAGAACGAATTTCTGCATTGGCTAATATTTTATCGAGACGAGCTTTTTCTACATTTAGAATTTTACCGCGCAATGGTAAAATTGCTTGGTAACGGCGATCACGACCTTGTTTTGCGGTACCACCCGCAGAATCACCTTCGACAAGGTAAATCTCTGTCATAGTTGTATCTTTTTCAGAACAATCTGCTAATTTACCAGGTAAGGAGCTCACTTCTAACGCATTTTTACGGCGTGTCAATTCACGAGCTTTACGGGCTGCTTCACGAGCACGACTCGCATTGGTTGCTTTTTCGATAATTTTCTTCGCTTCTGCTGGATGCTCCTCTAAGAAGACACGCAATCCATCAGACACGATAGTATCTGTAATCCCTTTGACTTCGCTATTGCCTAGTTTACCTTTTGTTTGGCCTTCAAATTGTGGTTCCAATACTTTTACGCTCACCACAGCTGTCAAGCCTTCACGCACGTCTTCCCCAGTCAAGTTGCTTTCATTTTCTTTCAAAATGCCAGCCTTGCGACCATAATCGTTTAAGGTACGTGTTAAGGCTGTACGGAAACCGCTCAAGTGCGTACCACCATCAATGGTGTTGATATTATTAACGAAGGACAAAATCGTTTCGCTATAACTATCGTTATATTGTAATGCCACGTCTACTACCACATCGTCACGAGTATTATCGATGGAAATAACACTTGGTGTGATAGCTTCTTTCGCTTCATTTAAATATTCAATGAATTGTACTAAGCCACCTTCATAATGGAAACTTTCACTGCGACCTTCTCCACGTTTATCAGACAAAGTAATACGTAAACCTTTATTCAAGAACGCCAACTCTTGTAAGCGAGTTTTTAATACATCAAACTCAAAGATGGTGGTTTCAAAAATTTGTGCATCTGGTTTAAATCGTACTGTCGTACCTGTGCGATCCGTCGTACCGATTTCTTTCAAATCAGACGTTTTATTACCACGTTCAAAGGAAATTTCTTGAATTTTTCCATGTTGGTATACATCGACAATAGTCCACTCACTTAAAGCATTTACTACGGAAATACCTACCCCATGAAGACCACCGGATACTTTGTATCCACCACCGCCAAATTTACCACCTGCGTGAAGTTTGGATAATACTAGTTCTACCGCAGGCATACCTGTTTCATGCATCCCTGTCGGAATCCCACGACCATCGTCAATAACTTCAATACTATTATCTTCACAAATGGTCACTTCAATATGCGTTGCATACCCCGCTAGGGCCTCATCCACACTATTATCTACAACTTCATACACCAAGTGATGTAATCCACGGGCAGATGTGCTACCAATATACATACCAGGTCGCATACGAACGGCTTCTAAGCCTTCGAGGACCTGTATATTACCGGCATCATAATTTGTTTGTTCTGCCATCTGACATCCTCCTACTATTTATATAATGACATCCCATACTGGTCACCATATTCTATATAATACATTCTATTATACAATACTTTACTATCTCTGTGAAAGTCTAAGCCTTTATTTCACTTGCATTTTATCTGTTTCGTTCCAACGATACTTATTTGTAATATTTACAACTTGTTCATAAGACAATTCTTCTTGCGATTTTGATGTAATTAACATAGTAGCCCAATACATATCATTCGCATCCGTAGATCCTTGGAACAAGCGAGTTAAATAATAATAAATACTTTCTTCTTTTGCCACTTCATACCATTCGTAGGTGCACCAGGGAGCAATCACTTTCATTTGGTCATACTTATAATGAGGATAATCCTTCAATAAACCTTTTACCGTACGAATGATATGTCTATACTTTTTATATTCACACTGAGGGCATACCTTCGCAGAACCTTCCGATTGCCAACGACCACAGGTAGGACATTGATGAAAATGCTCTTGCTGTAGTACAAATTCTTTCTTCGCTTGCTCCATGCGTGTTTGTAATACTTTTTGTCGAAGTTCCTCATGGCGAATTACACGAACAGAATCTTCTATACTTTGCACAATCTCAGAGGGCAATACAATTTGTTGAAAGTCTATGATTTCCTCATAAACAGGTGTCATATCTAAGGCATCCCCTGATACAAGTTGATCTTGTAAAGCACGTCGTGGGAGCTGTACTTTGATATCTGTAATAATAGATTCTCCATAATACTCACACAATGCTTCTAATAACTGTGGTTTGCGCATAGTCATCTCTTGCATCCATACAGTATGACCAATTTCAACTACGATAACAGGTGGCTTTATGTGCACTAATTTTGCTTGTCCATTCACCATAGGTCCTACGACAGATTCCCAATCATGATAGAGTTTCATAAGTCGATACATTTCATAAATGCCTAGTTCTTGTAACATAGCATCACGAAGATCCATTACTCCTGTAAAAGATTCTAGATTACTCTCCATGTATCATTTCCTCCGTCAAGTCTATATACTGCACCTTGTCTAAGTCCATTGTATCTGTTGTATCAGTAGTAGTAATAATTGTCTGTACACGTTTATGAATGAATTTGATTAAATTAGATCGACGTTCCTGATCTAATTCACTGAGTACATCATCTAATAGTAAAATAGGATATTCTCCTACTTCCGATTTAATATATTCTAATTCACTTAACTTAACTGATAAAATTGCTGTCCGTTGTTGTCCTTGTGATCCAAATCGTTTTAAATCCATAGAACCTGAATAAAAGATAATATCATCACGATGAGGTCCCACTGATGTTTGTAACCGTCGCCGATCCTCTGATAAATTTTCTTGTAAAGCCTGTAATAAAGCATCTTTTGTTACTAATAGTTGTTTCTCACTATAAGGTTGAGTATATTGCAATCGCAAATCTTCTTTACCATTGGTTAGTTTCCGATTCATTAAATCCATTAATTGATTTAATTTTTTTAAACTTTCCAATCGTTTTTGAATAATTTGTGAGCCTAATGTAGCTATTTGTTCATCCCAATCTTGTACTGGTACCTTACTCGTATGACTATATTCTTTAAGTATACGATTTCTCTGTTGTACAGCTCGCTGATACATCGTAAGCTGATGATAATATTGAGGACTAGTCTGACTAATTTCCATATTTAAAAAACGACGACGTAAGGAAGGAGTTCCCTTAATTAAATCTAAATCTTCTGGAGAAAAAATGACTGTATTCAAAGTACCTACTAATTCTTTTTGCGATAGAGGATTATCATGCAAACGAATGACTTTTTTTCCTTGACGCCCCCATTTAATCTGCAACGTATGAGGCGTATCAGCTTTCATAAAGTGAACGATAATACTAGCCTCATCCTCATTCCAAGAAATGACATCTTTCATATCCGATGTACGATGACTATGTCCCATCGTGGCAATATAAGCAGATTCTAGGATATTTGTTTTCCCTTTTCCATTAGGACCATGGATGACAATGATTTCTGGTGTGAAAGTAATAGTTTTATGACGATGATTGCGAACATGTATGAGTTCCAATTCAGTCACATACACAATTAAGCCTCCTTCACCACAGTAATTCTTATTTCATTAGCAATGGTTACTACATCATTAGGATAGATTTTTTTACGTTTTTCTGTAACTACTATATCATTTAAAGTGATTTTATTTTCTTCTAATAACACTTTAACTTGACCACCTGTTGATAATACATTGGCATATTTTAACAGTTGATCTAATTGAATATACTCTGTATGAATGGATACAGTTTCTTGATTCATAATTTCCTCTTTTCTCTTAATTATGTGTATGAACTGGTGTTACCACATAGGTGTAATGGTCATTATTATCTTGACGAATTACCATAGCCCCTTGTTCTTGTAAGTACATATGAATTCTTTCACCTGTGCTATGTTTCAATAATTCATCTATATATTTACCATTAAAATTAATAGTGAAAGGATTTCCTTCAAAGGTACATAAAACAATATCTTTTACCATACCAATATCAGCACTTTGAGAACTTAATGTAACTTGATTCTCTTCCCAGTCATAGCGAATGGCAGAATAACTCATATCTTTCGCCATAAAATAGACACGATCTAAGGAACTAGCAAATTCACGACGATTTAAAATAGCACTAGCATCGAATTTAGCAGGAATAACACGTTTATAATCAGGATATGTACCTTCAATTAATCTTGAAATAATATATACAGTATCAAATACAATAGCTACTTGATTTCTATTCCAAATTAATTTAACCATAACAGGTTGATCCGATGGTAATACTCTGGATACTTCTTCTACAGTGCGTTTTGGAATGACAATACGCATTGGGTTTTCAAGAGCTGCATCTAAGGTTACTTTTTTAACAGCCATACGATGTGTATCAGTGCCTACCATAGTAAGCTCATTGCCTTCAATTTCCACTAAGGTACCACAGAAGATAGGCCGATCTGTATCCGTAGAAGTAGCATATACAGTTAAGTCGATTAATTGTTTTAGCTGTTCTCCGTCAATCATAATACTATTATCATCTTGGATTTGTTCCACCAAGGAAAAATCTTCTACTTGCATAGTCACAAGTTTAAATTCAGAATGATCGGATTTAATCTGTAATTGATTAGAATTGTCTGGCTTATATAATTCTACTTGTTCACCTGGTAATTTTTTTAGAATTTCTTGAAAGTATTTAGAACCTACTACAATAGTACCAGGTTCAAGAATAGTAGCATCTACTTGGGATCTCATTCCAATTTCAAAATCGTTAGCTTGTAATTCTACGTAGTTATCTTTTGTAGAAATGTAGATAGATCCTGGTAAATTAGAGCTTGTTTTATTACTTGCTACACGTTGGAATAGTGACATGGCTTTCACTAATTCATGTTTGTTAAATTGAAGTTTCATTATTAACTCCTTATGACTAATATAACTATGTTAAAGTTTTTTTATTTAAAGTAGTAGACGTAGTAGTAGGACGCGTGTATAAGTGGATAGGTCCATAAAACTTATAAATTTCAATGTTTTACACATGTTTACAACATTGGGATTAGAAAATTTTATATATCCACATAGTAACAGGTCTATAAATACCTTGTGTGTAAGTGTATGTTTGTTAACAATGTAATCACAAAATGTAAACAAGTTAAACACATACTTATACACAAATTTAATATTACTTTGCTTCTTCTAATTCTTTGCGAATGCGATCGATAGTATGTCGTAAATCTTGGTCTTTTTCTATTTCTCTAGAAATTTTTTCATATGCATGTAATGCGGTAGTATGGTCTTTTTTACCAAAAGCAAAGGAAATTTGAGGGTAACTTTCATTGATTAATTCACGAGCTAAATACATAGCAATTTGGCGTGGATGAGCATATTGCTTATTTCGTTTTTGACTTACTAAATATTCTAGCTTGATTTTAAAGTAATCTGCTATAAATTCTTGAATATACTTAATGGATAATACAATTTTTTCTGTATGGATGATAAAGTCTTTAATTGCCTTATTTGTAAATTCTACATCAATTGTTTCTAATCGATTTGTAATAGCCGCTTGTGTAATTAATGTTTCAAAGGCGCCTTTTAGTTCACGAATATTTCGCTTATTAAAATACTGTGCAAATAGGTGGATAACCTCTTTTGGAACATATAAGGTTGGGTATTCACTACGACGATGATCGATTTCCTCATGGATGATGGCTTCAATCATCTCAGGATTTGGTGCTTCAATTTCTACAGTAAGACCACTGTTGAATCGTGTGATTAAGCGTTCTTCCATTTCTTTATAATCTTTTGGTGGTTTATCGCTAGACAGGATAACCGCTTTATTGTGACTCAATAAATGATTGAAGGTATTAAAAAACTCTTCTTGCGTCGTTTTCTTATTTTTTTCTTCTAAGAATTGTACATCGTCAATGATGAGTACATCGATATCTCGGAAGTTACGACGGAATTGATCCGGTGTTTTTGTCCGTAATGATTCAATAAAACTATTCATAAAATCTTCACTGGTAATAGACATAATTTTAGCAGATGGATTGAGGGCTAAAATTTCATTGCCAATAGCATGCATTAAATGGGTTTTACCAAGACCAGATTGACCGTGAATATATAGTGGATTGTAACGAAGTCCTGGATTTTCAGCTACTGCTTTCGCAGCACTGAAAGCCATACGGTTAGAATTAGATTCGATATAATTATCAAAAGTGAAAGCACGATTTAGATGTGATTTTGAAGAACTACTCATGTTTCGTTGTACAGGTGGTACAGGAACGGTTGTTTTAGAAGCAAATAAATCGGCAGGGACTGGTCTTTGAATGCCTTGTGAAGGAGAAGTATTTCTTTGAATGATGACAGGAGAATCATAACTAGGACGGCTTACTCCTTCTGGTAATACTTCATTATACTCTTCTGCATCCCAAGGGGGAGGGATGATAGGAGATGGAGAGCTTTCTATTGTTGTGTCTTCAATAGAAGGCATATCGATAGGCGGCATAGGGGGAATCTCTGTAGGAGGTGTACTCATCTGTTCCGCAGGAGATGCATTTACCGTTGCCGTATCTGTTAAATAGTCGATGGTCTGCAAGGTAGGGAGTAAACTTTTTGCTGCCTCTACGATTTGGTTATGGACTAATGGGGTTTGAATATATTTTAGCTTGCTAGGATCCATAACAAATAAAGTCAAAATAGTAGATGTCATAGAATAGGGCATCAATGAATTAACAACCAAGGAATCCCACATTTGCTGGGGCATTTTCGTTTTTGTTTTTTGCATCACTTGGTCCCATAGGGAGTAGAGATCTAAGTCACTCATAATAAACCTTCCTGCATGTGTATAAGAATTATTTGTCCACATCATCATAATGTGGATAACTAAAAATTAGACAAAGAAAAAGAGTTCATAAACAAGATAATAAGTAGAATTGTTTCTATCCACAATAATGTGAATAAGTCAGTGGATAACATGTGAAAAATAAAAATACTTGTTTATAACCCTTCGTTGGTGTATATCATTATTATACCAAAAACTTTTTTGCTTTACTATGCATTCTCTGGGATTCATTTTTACTTTTCTATAGTTCTTCCCAAAAATCTTTACTTATTACTATAAAAGGTATAATGAAAGTAAAGAATTTAGCATAAGGAAATAAAGAGTATCATAAAAGATATGAAATATTTATAGATGTATACAGATATCTATTATAATAATATTACATATCGTTTATATATATGCTATTAAAAACAAGGTTTATATTGACAGAATTAGGGTTTATACATATAATTACTATGTTATGGTATACGAAAAAATAAACCTATCATGAGGAGGTGTTGTTGTAATGAAACGTACTTACCAACCAAATACACTTTGGAGAAAACGTACTCATGGTTTCCGTGAACGTATGAAAACCATCGGTGGCCGTCTAGTGTTAAAACGTCGACGCGCTAAAGGCAGAAAACGCTTATCTGCATAATCAAATATACAGCAAGAGAACTTGGCGACCTAGCCAAGTTTTTCTGTATGTACGGTATTAAAGGATAACTATGAATAGTTTAACAAAAGATAGAAGAATACGGAAAAACAATGAATATCAATTAGTGTATAAGCACGGTCGCTATGAAGTGGGACGTCTTTGTGT
>QWCC01000507.1_pt1 | contig 14724 bp, 6 predicted proteins | sample 1972491 | NCBI WGS metagenome assembly QWCC01 (sample SAMN09866718, study PRJNA288562) | Human oral metagenome isolate term5_saliva, whole genome shotgun sequencing... | isolation source: mouth | host: Homo sapiens | place: USA: California
ATGAACGCCACACGACTCTACACCCTCAAATATGGCGACAACAATCGACGTCGCGGAGCACAACCCCTCTCCATCGGGCGCGTGCAAACCCCCACGCTGGCTATGATCGTGGCACGACAACTCGACATCCAAAACTTCCAACCCGAACCCTATTGGGTGCTCTCCACCGTCTACCGCGATGTTACCTTCACCGCACGACTCGATGCCGACGATGAAGAGGAGAAAGCCCCACAAGACACTGCCGAGGGCAAAAACAACGCTAAACCCCTCGCCAAACGTGGATTCACCAACCGCGAAGAAGCCGAAGCGGCCCTCAAAACCATCGAAGACACGCCCTTCACTGTGCAAAAGGTGACGCAGAAAAAAGGCACCGAAGCTCCGCCACGACTCTTCGACCTCACCGGACTGCAAGTGGAATGCAACAAAAAGTTTGGCTATGGGGCAGAACTCACCCTCCAACTTATTCAGCAACTCTACGAAAACAAATATACCACCTATCCGCGCGTAGACACCACCTATCTTCCCACCGCCATGCACGAACGTTGCAACGGCATTCTCCGCGGCATTCGCGACTATCAGCTCGCCCCCAACCTCCGCGTCACCGACTGGCTCGAACCCCTCCGCTCAGCCCCTTTGCGCAAATCAAAAAAGGTGTTCGACGATGCTAAAATCACCGACCACCACGCCATCATCCCCACCGGCGTTTTGCCCCACGGTCTCACCGATGTGCAGCGCAATGTCTACAACCTCATTGTGCAACGCTTCATCGCCGTGTTCTATCCCGATTGCCGATTTGCCACCACCACTGTCGATGGTGAAGCCGTTGGCATCCCCTTCCGTGCTTCGGGCAAAGTGATTGTCGAAGAGGGTTGGCGCGTGCTTTTTCCAAAAAGCAATGCCAAAGAGAGTGGGGCAGTGATTCCCACAACCGAGACTGCTGCATCCTCCGCTGAAACTACTGCTGGTGCTGTGATTTCTCCCGAAGGGCAAAGCTCCACTGCCGAGGGGCAAACCGCTCAATCCCCAGTCGTGCGCAGCGAAGAAGAAGGCACCCTTCCCCCTTTCACCAAAGGCGAAACAGGCCCTCACACCCCCACGCTCACGCAAAAGGAGACCACTCCTCCCAAGCCCTTCACCGAAGCCACGCTCCTGCGCGCCATGGAAACCGCTGGTCGCAATGTCGACGACGAAGAACTCCGTGAGGCGATGAAAGAAAACGGCATCGGTCGTCCGTCCACGCGAGCCGCTATCATCCAAACCCTCTACAAGCGCGGCTACATCCGTCAACAGCGCAAGAGTTTGGAAGCCACCCCCACAGGCGTTGCCCTCATCGGTTTGATTCAGGAAGAACTCCTCAAGAGTGCCGAACTCACGGGTCTTTGGGAAAACAAACTCCGTCAGATTGAGCGTCGCACCTACAGTGCCCAGCAGTTTGTTGCCGAACTCAAACAGATGGTTTCCGAGCTCGTCCACACCGTACTGTGCGACAACACCAACCGCCGTCTGCAACAAGCTCCCCCTCCCTCGGAAAATTCTTCCCCCGAAAAAGCTTCCTCTGCTGGAAAATCTTCCTCTGCTGGAAAATCCCCTGCAAAACAAGGCACATCTTCTGAAAAAAGTGCCACATCTTCTTCCGAAAAAGCTTCTTCCGGAAAAGCTTCATCTTCTTCCGAAGAAAGCAATGGCGAGGTGAAAGCAAAGCGCAAAATCATCCGTGCCGGCAGCAAATGTCCCGAGTGTGGCGAAGGCAAAGTCATCAAGGGCCACACCGCCTACGGCTGCTCCCGCTGGCGCGAAGGCTGCAATTGGCGCAAGCCTTTCTAAACTCTAGTTCTTCTAGTTCTTCTAGAGCTTCTAGTTCTTCTAGTTCTTCTAGTTTCTCTAGAACTTCTAGCCCAACCGCGCTAGCATTCTAACGTCTAATGTCTAACATCTAATCTCTCTAGCCCAACCGCGCAGCCTTTTTTCGGGTTCTAATCACCTTTTTTAGATATTTTTTAGAGGGGGGCGATGTTTTTGCCCACCCTCCATTTATCTTTGCAGCATCATTCGTCTAACATCTGAATAAATGGTCTATATTAAATGTATAGACAAAAAGATAAATAACCAAATGGACAAACAAATACCCCAACTGCTGTCAAAACTTAGTAGTCTTGTTGCAGGAGAAAAAAACAAACAAGAAGAAAAACGAAATAGAGGTGAAGCATTCAATGTGTTCTCCCTCTTGAAAATGGAAAGTAAGGAAACGGCAACACACTCCGCCATCCTCGCAGAACTCTTGAATCCTCATGGCAGTCATGGATGCGGGAGCGCATTCCTTTCAGCATTTTTACGCCAAGTAGCCCTAGATGTTGATCTTTCTCTGATAAATTTGGAGGAAGCTGAGATAGAAGTCGAGAAAATCATAGGCTGCAAGAACGAAGAAGCAACAGAAGGTGGACGTATTGATATAACTATCAATCTGGGCAACAGACTCTTTATCATAGAGAATAAGATTTATGCCCAAGACCAAATACATCAATTGCTTCGCTATGACAACTATGCCAAAAGTACTAGCAAGGCATACAAACTGTTTTATCTAACCTTGGATGGTAAGGATGCCAGTGAAGCATCAACAACCGATGCGCAAGGAAATGAAGCAAAATATATCTCCTTGTCCTATAAAGAGCATATTCTTATGTGGCTTGACCAATGTGTAAGAATTGCCTTCAACAAGCCACTTGTCAGAGAAACTCTCGTACAATACATTGAAATAATCAAGAAATTAACTCATCAAGACATGGATACAAACTTTTCAGAAGAGGTCGTTGGTGCTGCCCTTGACAATATTGACGCAGCTTGGGCTCTCATTGCCAACCAAGAACAAATAAAACAAGCATTTTGGGAGAAAAATATCTTTGTCCCCCTAAAACAGCTTGTGGCAGATAAGGGACTCCGTTATGATTTATGGAGAGAGGCACCAGAGGACAACAATATGATTGTCCTGCAAAAAGAGGGATGGACAGGTTGGATTCTAATCGATTCAACGCATAGTTCTCTTTGGAAGGATATGTCTATTGGCATCACTTTTAAGAAGCAAACGAAGATTCAGGAAAAACTTGAATGTCTGAGTGATCCTGATGTAAGCGGCGGATGGTGGCCGTATGGCCGCACAGTACTTCCTCTGGACATACGGAACTGGACGGACTTTGAAACTTTTGGCAATATAAAGAAGTGCAACAACATTATAAGTTGGCTTGACCAAAAAATAGATGAGATTGTGTCTGAGGTCGAGGATAAACGAATAATGGAAAAAGAAGCGTGATGTTCTTCATCAACCAGGGCGTTTCATAAAAGGCTTTCGCTAGTGCTTCTAGATCTTCTAGTCTTTCTAGAAGTTCTAGGGCTTCTAGCCCTCTAACGTCTAATCTCTAACGTCTAACGTCTAATCTCTAACCTCTAACGTCTAAACAATATGTCAGCCAATCTCACCGCAAGATATTTATGGGAAGTCAATGCCCTCGCCCAAACGAGGAGTGGACTCTCTTTGGAAGAACTCAACCAGCAATGGGTCAACAGTTATCTCTACGATGACAAAGACATCCCTCGTAAGACTTGGTGGGAACATCGCAAACAAATCGAAATACAATTTGGGATAAACATAGAATATAATAAACATACCAACCGCTATTATATTCAGTCGAAAGAGGAAGTCAACCATCCAGCCCTTCAAGAATGGTTGCTCAATAATTTTGCCATTAGCCACATGCTCGAGCAAGGTAAAAGCCTTCGTCATCGCATCCTTTGTGAGCACGTACCCTCAGGCTATGAATATCTCACGGAAATCATTCAAGCCATGAGCGAGAGCAAATGTCTGACCTTAACCTATCAAAGTTATTGGGGAATGGAAGCCCAGAAGATAACCGCAGAACCTTATTTCGTCAAAGTGTTCAAACAGCGTTGGTATCTTGGTGCCTACTCTCCCGAGAAAGACGGATTGCGCATTTATGCCCTCGACCGCATACAAGACTTGCGCATCACTGACCAAAAGTTCAAAATGCCCAAAGATTTCGATGCAGAAGAAGTCTTTGCCACAGCCTATGGTATTGTCGTTGATCAAGAGAAAAAGGTGGAACGCATAGAAATCAATGTGTATAACCATCAGGCAAATTATTTCCGTTCGCTTCCCTTGCACCCTTCGCAAAAGGAGATTGAAACCACAGAAGATGGCACGGTCTTTGAATATCACCTGCAACCCACCTACGACTTTATCCAGGAACTTCTGCTGCATGGTCCCGATGTGGAAGTGATCCACCCCAACAGCCTGCGACAAATCATGAAACAACGCATAACAGAGATGGCAGAATTATATCAATAAAATCAATGTGGTCATTAGAACCTGAACAGATTCCTTCTCTTTTGGGCAACTAGTTTGTCGTTCCCACTTCGCTCTCTAACCAACGGCAAACTCACTCCTCAACCATCAAATCAGCATCTTTTCAGGTTTTAATCGCCTTTTGGGGATGATTTTTTTAAGTGTGCAATGTTTTCGCCCACCCTCCATTTACCTTTGCAGCATCATCCAAAGCATAAACAGCAATGATGAGCTGCAAAGTATTGAAAATCAAATAGCACAACTAAAATCAAAACATCCCACAATCATGTCACACCCTACTGCTTACGTCTTCCGCAGTGCCGAAGACACCCTCACCTTCTGCTACGACGCAGCCTGCGAGTCTCGCAATGGCGACACTTGGCACATTCCTCAAATCTTAGAAGACACTGCTCCCTGGGCAATGGAGGAGATAAAGAAAATCGTCATCGATCCCTCTTTCGCAGACCATCGTCCCACCTCCACTGCAATGTGGTTTGAAAATCTTGAACATCTCACCACCATCGAAGGCCTCGAACATCTCAACACCTCCTGTGTCACTGACATGAGCGATATGTTCTTCTGTTGCGAATCGCTGACCACGCTCGACTTGTCCCATTTCGATACTTCCGAAGTGACAAGTATGGATAGAATGTTCTTCGGCTGCAAAGACTTGACCACCCTCGACTTGTCCCATTTCGATACTTCCGAAGTGACAAGTATGGATAGAATGTTCTGCCATTGCGACTCTCTGACCACGCTCGACTTGTCTCATTTCGACACCTCTAATGTGACGAATATGAAGAGCATGTTCGCTTGTTGCTTTGCTCTGACCTCCCTCGACTTGTCCCATTTCGACACCTCCAGGGTGGAAAATATGGGCCGTATGTTCTGCCGTTGCAAATCTCTGACCACGCTCGACTTGTCCCATTTCGACACCTCCAAGGTGGAAAATATGAGCTGGATGTTCTCTGAATGCTCTGCTCTGCCCACGTTCGACTTGTCCCATTTCGACACCTCCAAGGTGGAAAAAATGAATTTCATGTTCCTCAGTTGCGAATCTTTGACCACTCTTGACTTGTCCCACTTCGACACCTCCAAGGTGGAAAATATGAGCTATATGTTCTCCTATTGCTCTGCTCTGACCATGATTGACTTGTCCCATTTCGACACCTCCAAGGTGAAAAGTATGAGCTGTATGTTCTCCGGCTGCGAAGGTTTGACTACTCTCGATGTGTTCCATTTCGACACCTCCAAGGTGAAAAGTATGAGCGACATGTTCTCTGATTGCTCCGCCTTGACCTCTCTCGATGTGTCCCATTTCGACACCCCCAAGGTGGAATACATGACCTCCATGTTCTCTGGTTGCTCTGCCTTGACCACCCTCGACGTGTCCCATTTCGACACCTCCAAGGTGGAATGGATGACCTCCATGTTCTCCGGTTGCTCTGCCTTGACCACCCTCGACGTGTCTCATTTCGACACCTCAATGGTGCGCAATATGAGCGAAATGTTCTCCGGTTGCTCTGCTCTGACCACCATCGAAGGGCTCGAACACCTCAACACCTCCTGTGTCACTGACATGAGTGGCATGTTCAAGAATTGCGAAGCACTCACCACCCTCGATGTGTCCCATTTCGACACCTCTAATGTGACGAATATGAAGAGCATGTTCTCTGGTTGCTACGTCTTGACCACCCTCGATGTGTCCCATTTCGACACCTCTAATGTGACGAATATGAAGAGCATATTCTCTGATTGCTACACCTTGACCACCCTCGATGTGTCCCATTTCGACACCTCTAATGTGACGAATATGGAGAGCATGTTCTCTAATTGCTCCGCCTTGACCTCTCTCGAAGTGTCCCATTTCGACACCTCTAATGTGACGAATATGGAGAGCATGTTCTCTAATTGCTCCGCCTTGACCTCTCTCGAAGTGTCCCATTTCGACACCTCCAAGGTGGAAAATATGAGCCGTATGTTCTCATACTGCGAATCGCTGGCCACGCTCGACTTGTCCCAATTCGACACCTCCAAGGTGGAAGACATGTGCCGTATGTTCTCCGGCTGCGAAGGTTTAACCACCCTCGATGTGTCCCATTTCGACACCTCAATGGTGGAAGATATGAGCAATATGTTCTCCGGTTGCTCTGCTCTGACCACCCTCGATGTGTCCCATTTCGACACCTCCAAGGTGGAAGACATGAACTATATGTTCTCCGGTTGCGAATCTCTGACCTCCCTCGACTTGTCTTGTTTCTACACCTCTAATGTCACCGACATGAGCGACATGTTCGAAAACTGCACCTCTCTGATTACCCTCGACGTGTCCCAATTCGACACCGCCAAGGTGGAAGACATGAACTATATGTTCTACCGTTGCGAATCTCTGATCTCCCTTGACCTTTCGCATTTCGACACCTCTCAGGTGACAAACATGTGCTTTATGTTCCATGACTGCACCTCTCTGACCTCGCTCGACCTTTCGCATTTCGATACCTCTAAGGTGGGATGGATGCGTAATATGTTCTATAAATGTGAGTCTCTGACCTCCCTCGACCTTTCGCATTTTGACACCTCCCAGATGGATGACATGACCTCCGTGTTCTGCGGTTGCTCTGCTCTGACCTCGCTCGACCTTTCGCATTTCGATACCTCTAAGGTGGAACATATGAGCTGGATGTTCGAAGACTGCACCTCTCTGACCACGCTCGATTTGTCCCATTTCGACACCTCAATGGTGGAAGATATGAATGAAATGTTCAAAAACTGCACCTCTCTGACCACCCTCGACGTGTCCCATTTCAACACCTCCAAGGTGGAAGGTATGGAAAAGATGTTCTCCGGTTGCTCTGCTCTAACCTCTCTCGATCTTTCGCATTTCGACACCTCAATGGTGCGCAATATGTGCGATATGTTCTCTGGTTGCTCTGCGTTGACCACCCTCGACGTATCAAATTTCTGTGTCTACAAAATCACCTATAAGTCCGGAATGTTCGAAGGCTGCGATGTCCTCCAAGGGGTGGACTTCTCTAAATTCGAAGAATAACACAACGTGCTTTACGTGGCACTGCCCAAGAGAGTAGGAGGCTTCGGCTTCTTACTCTTTTTTTGCGCTGGTCTCTTTTGCTATTTGGGTCATAGACCCTTTTTCGCTCGGGGTCACAGACCCTTTTCCGCTCGGGGTCACAGACCCTTTTTCGCTCGCCCCGACAAGCGGGGCTCGGTTCTTCTGAGAGCTAGTCTTCTAGTAATTCTAGCTTTTCTAGTTCTTCTAGCCCTCTAACGTCTAACGTCTAACCTCTAACGTCTAGTTCTTCTAGCCCTCTAACGTCTAAAACAAAATAAATCACTATATTTGCAGAAGAAGGTAATTAGACGTTAGAGATTAGACGTTAGACGTTAGAGCCATGCGGTGAAGATGTCCAACCGCGCAGCCCGAGCCACTTCGTGGCGAGCATAAAAGGGTCTGTGACCCCTAACGTCTAATCTCTAACCCCTAACGTCTATTCTCTAACCTCTAAAACGCCCGAGCCACTCCGTGGCGAGCATAAAAGGGTCCGTGACCCTCTAACGTCTAACCTCTAATTCATGTCTAAATTCTTCTCCCTCATCGCAGCTCTATTCCTCTGCATCACAGCTTCAGCACAAACTGCCGCACAAACTGCAGCACAAGTCACAGCACAAAGCACAGCCACCGCGCAAGCCACCGCAGCCCCACAACTCTATCCCCGCACACAAGTCATTGAGGAAGGCACCGGCACGTGGTGCGGATTTTGCCCACGAGGTATTGTCACCATCGAACGACTACAAAACGAAAGCAAGACGCAGAAGAATGCCGTCCCCTTCATCGTCATCGCTGTGCACCAAGGACAAGGAGACTACTTCATCGAGCCCATGGAAGTGTCCGACTATCGATTTCTCCGTTTCTCTGGATTTCCTGGGGGAATCATCAATCGCAAAAAAAAGGTGGACATGAGTTTGCAAAATACTCGCGATGCTCTCCGCCAACAACCACAAGAAACGCCTTTCAACATCAAAACCAAAATCACCAAAACCGACACTTTCGACTACGATATCACCCTCACCACCACCCTCGGTTTCGACAACCACAACACCACGCTCCGCATGCAATATGTCCTTATCGAAGACCACGTGGGCCCCTATCTCCAGCGCAACTATTTCTCTGGCGACTCCAACCACCCATGGGGCAACAAGTCGGGTAGCGTTTCCACCTTCTACAACGACGTGGCACGTGCCATCTATCCCGTGGGCAGTGATGCCGAGAGAGTAGGGGTGCTCCCCACAGAGATGCGTCGCGGTGTGCCGGTGAGCCAGACGTTTCACATCTTCCTCCCGAGTAGTGTGCAAAATGCCAGTCGTCTCCGCATTGTCGGTCTCCTCCTCGACACCCAAACGGGCGAAATCCTCAATGCCGACCAGCAAAAGTTTCCCACCGTCATCGGCACGTCCACCGGCATCCATTCTCCCCTTGCTCCCAATGCCGCCAACGCCAGCGATGCCCACTCTGCCAACGCTCCTCACTACGACCTTTCGGGACGCCCCATCTCTCCCGCTCAACCCGGACTTCACATCGTCAATGGGAAAAAGATATTAGACGTTAGAGGGGAATAGAGATTAGAATTTAGACGTTAGACGTTAGAACCATGCGGCGATGAGTGTCCATAACTGTCCAACCGCGCAGCCCTCTAACGTCTAATGTCTAACCCCTAACGTCTAATGTCTAACCCCTAACGTCTAATGTCTAACGTCTAATGTCTAACGTCTAATGTCTAAAACAATGTCTACCACTCGCAAACGCAATGCCGCAGTAGCCACCATCACCAGCACGCGGCCTGAAGACCTCACCCCCCAGCAACTCCAGCTTCGACAACTCATTGTCGAAACTGCCGAAGAAGCTTTCCGACAAGAAGGCATCGTCAAATGCACCATGGAAGCCATTGGCAAGCGACTCAATATGTCTAAAAGAACACTCTATCAATTCTTCCACGACAAAGAGTCCCTCGTCCTAGCCTGCGTGCAACTCAATACGGAGCGCAAACGTGCCTTCACCCAACAACTCGAAGCCAACTCCGACAACGCGCTCCACTGCATCCTCGAGCTCATCACCTATAGACTCACTGCCTTTAAGTTGGCCAACACCTACTACTATCGCGAACTCTACCACTATCCCTCCGTGGCGGCCTATTTCACCCAGCGTCGCAAGGACTCTGTCAGTGGCATTCTCGCTCTCCTCCAGCGCGGAGTGGATGAGGGGATTTTCGACCCTCGCATCGACTTCTCCACCGTGGTGCAGTGTCTGTCGGCCCTCACCGATGTTGTCTTGCAAAGCACCCACGGCACCGACTCGCTCACCATTCCCCAGTTCGTCTTCAACTTCGTCCTCCCTCTCTTCCGCGGGTGCGCCACACCCAAAGGACAAAACATTATCGAGAATTATAAATTAGAGGTTAGAGATTAGAGATTAGACGTTAGACGTTAGAGGGTTTCTAGATGTTCTAGTTTTTCTAGGGATTCTAGTCATTCTAGCCCAACCGCGCAGCCCTCTAACGTCTAACCTCTAACGTCTAACCTCTAATCTCTATTTTCTGAGAAAATGCCAATCAGCGTGTTCAGTTGTTCCAATTTTTGGTCAATCAGTGAGAGGCGGCAGTCCAGTTGTTCGCGCTCACTGTCGTTCACTTCAAGATAAGAAGCACGGTTGTTCGCATACAACTGTTGCGCAGCCGACACCGCACGCGATAGCGCAGCATATTGTTCACGTTTGTGACCCTCCACCAAAGCCAAATGCTCCAGTTTGGAGAGCGCAGCGTGCGTCTCCACGAAAGCCCCCAAAAGCGTCTTCTCATAGTTGTAAAGCGCGTTCAGTTGCTGCGCATCCGCCTGAGCAAACTGCGCACGAATCGCCCGCTTGTTGATCAGCGGAGCCGTCAGAGTGCCTAGCGCGTTCCACACCACCGACTCCGGCAGGCGCACCAAATACTTCGGGTTGAAAGCGTTCACCCCCAAAGCAGCCGACACATTCAGTTGCGGCAAAAACTCCTTACGCGCCGTTTCCACATCCCATTTCGCAGCCGCCAGTTCGTGTTCCGCCTGCACCACGTCAGCCCTCGCCAACAAGCGCTCCACCGCCAAAGCCCCCTCAGCAGAAGGCAAAGACAATGTCGCCAAATCTTTCGGTTGGCGCACAATGGCCTGCGGCAAACGCCCCAAGAGCAAATTCAGCGTGTGTTCTCGCGCAGCAATCTCCTCGCGCAGCTCACATTCATCCGCTTCCCCCTTCGCCACCTCAGCAGCAAATTTCTCCACCGCCAGTTGCGTACCAGCGTCCGCCTCCTTTTGAATCTTCGCCAGTTGCACCGCCTTCTTTTGCAGCGCAACATATTGCAGCATCACCTCCCGTTTTTCGTCCAGTGCCAAGAGCGTGTAGTAATTCTCCACCACCTCAGCCACCAGTTTATTCCTCACCGCCCGTTGTCCAGCTTCCGAAGCCAGATAGCGTTCCACCGCCGCCTTTTTGTCGCTTTGCAGTTTGTGCCAAAGGTCAATCGTCCAATCCAGTTGCACCCCCGGTGCCCAGTCCGGAATCACCGTCGGAATGTTGTGACCAGGCGTCATCTCCGTCGAAGCATTGCCCGCCCCTTCGGCCGTGTAGCGTCCCACCTTCGAGAGCCCCAGTCCCATTTTGCCCGAGAGCACAGGGCGCAAAGCCCCCTCCTTCGCCAAGATAGCACTTTTGGCCATCGCCAAATCCTGCACCGCCATTTTCACATCGTGATTGTTCGCCAAAGCCGTGTCGATAAGCGTTTGGAGCGTGGTGTCGTCAAAGCGTTTCCACCACAGCAGCGTGTCCTGCGTGGCCTTGTGCGCAGAGTCCCCTTTGAGCAATCTCTCTTTCAAATCAGACTTCATCACAGTGGCTTGCGGCGTCTGGCAAGCCCCAAAGCCCAGCAACACCACCGCAGCGCACACTGCCACATTTATCTTATTTCTTTTCATCGTCGTCATCTTCTTGAACGTTTTGAGCATCATCTTGCACAGCATCATCCTGCGCTGCATCCTCTTGGGCAAAACCCTCAGACGCTTGTGCCAAATGCTGTCGATTCAAATCCTCCACCGAGAGTTCTTCTAGGAAAAACACCTCATCACCCCCAGCCTCATCACCCCCAGCACTCGTGGCCCTCTTCTTCCGATAAGCCACATCCTTCTCCTCGCTCAGCGGTTTCTCCTTTTGGTAATGCACCAATTTGTCCGTCATCCCAGCAAAGATGTAATATAGTCCCGGAATCAACACCAGTCCGCCCAGCGTACCGAGGAGCATACCCCCCACAGCTGCCGTACCGATGGTGCGGTTGCCAATGGCACCAGCTCCCGTGGCAAACACCAGCGGAATCAGTCCGGCCACGAAGGCAATGCTCGTCATCAAGATGGGACGGAAACGCGCCACCGCTGCCGAGATGGCCGACTGCACAATGCTCTCTCCAGCATTCTTGCGCTGCACGGCATATTCCACCATCAGCACCGCATTCTTGCCCAGCAAGCCAATGAGCATCACCAGCGCAATCTGCGCATAGATGTTGTTTTCCAATCCACACATTTTCAAAAACAAGAACGCGCCCAAGATGCCCACCGGCAAGAAGATAATCACCGGCACGGGCAACAAGAAGTTCTCGTATTGCGCAGCCAAGATGAGATACACAAACACCAAGCACACCATAAAGATAATAATCGCCGTGTTGCCCTGTTCGGCTTCGTCTTTTGAGATACCCGCCCAGTCGTAGTCATAGCCCTTGGGCAGTGTGCGCTGTGCCACCTCTTCGATGGCGCGCAAAGCCTGACCGCTCGAATAACCCGCAGCCTGCGCTCCCGTCACCTCAGAAGAGTTGTAGAGATTGTGGCGCGTGATTTCGCTCATACCATAAGTGCGCGACAGCGACATAAAGTCGGCATACGGCACCATCTCCCCCTCCTCATTTTTCGTGTAGAGCCCCATCAAGTGTTCGGGGAAATCGCGATATTGCGGAGCCGCCTGCACAATCACCTTGTAGGGTTTACCAAATCTGATGAAGCCCGTTTGATAGTCCGAACCCACCAAAATCGACAGATTCTCCAAAGCCTTGCCCGGCTGCACACCTTTTTGCAAAGCTGCATTGTCGTCCACGTGGAGCATAAACTGCGGATAACTGGCAGAATAGAACGTGAAGGCATTGCCTATCTCGGGACGCTTGCGGAGTTCTTTCACAAAATCCTTGCTCACGCGCTCCATCTCGTGATAGTCATTCTTCCCCGTCTTGTCGAGCAGGCGGAGTTCAAAACCACTCGCCGCACCGTAGCCTGGGATGGAAGGCGGTTCGAAAAACTCGATGTTGGCCTGCGTGAGGGTCTTGCACTTCTCCTCCAAATCGCTGATAATCTCCTTGGCCGTGCGCTTGCGGTGCTTCCAGTCTTTGAGGTTGATCAAGCAACTGCCGGAGTTGGCACTCGTGCCTTCCGAGAGGATTTCAAAGCCGGCCAACGACGACACACTCTCCACGCCCTCTTCTTCCTTGGCAATCTTCAGAAAAGCCTGTGCAGCAGCGTTCGTGCGCTCTATCGTGGAGCCCGGAGGCGTTTCCACCACGGCATAAATCATTCCCTGGTCTTCTTGCGGAATGAAGCCTGCCGGCAAACCCAAGTTCACCCAGTAGGCGAGTCCGCAGCAGGCCAATATCGCTCCGAGGGTCAAAGCCTTCATGCGCACCGTGCGGCGCACCACGCGCTCATAGCGTTGGCTGCCACGGTCGAAACGCGCGTTGAAGCGTTGCAAAGCCTTGCCCACAAAGCCCAACTTCACATTGTGTTCTTGCTCTTTCGTCAAAATCAAGGCGCACAAAGCCGGTGTCAAGGTCAGTGCCACAAAGGCAGAGAACAAGATGCTCGATGCCATGGTGATAGAGAACTGGCGGTAGAACATACCCTCAGGCCCTCCCATAAACGCCACGGGGATGAACACCGAAGCCATCACCAGCGAAATGGCAATGATGGCACCGCTGATTTCTTTCATCGCCTTCTCCGTGGCTTCCACCGGCGAGAGTTTGTGGCGCAGCATCTCCACATTCACCGCTTCAATCACCACAATGGCGTCGTCCACCACAATACCGATGGCCATGACCAAGGCGAAGAGCGAAATCATGTTGAGCGTGATGTTGAACACCATCATCGCAATGAAACTTCCCAACAGCGAGATGGGGATGGCCAAAATCGGAATCACCGAAGCGCGCCAATCGCCCAAGAACACAAACACCACGATGCCCACCAGCACAAAGGCTTCGAAGAGGGTGTGAATCACCTTTTCGATGCTGGCGTCTAAGAAGCGGCTCACGTCGTAGCTCACCTCATAGTGCATCCCTTTGGGCATATCTTTTTGCAAACGCGCCATGGCGGTTTTCACCTTTCCAATCACGTCGCGAGCGTTGCTGCCGTAGGCTTGTTTCAGCGTCACAGCGGCTGAGGGTCTACCGTTGAAGGTGGAATAGATGTCATACACCTCGTTGCCCAAATGCACATCGGCGATGTCTTTCAGGCGCACTGCGTTGCCGCCTTTCGTGCTTTTGATGATGATGTTCTTATATTCGTCTTCTGTGGTGTATCGTCCTGGATATTTCAACACATATTCCTTCACCTGTGGGCGCAGTCCGCCACTCTCGCCCAACTTACCCGGCGATACTTCCACATTTTGGTCTTCCAAGGCCTCGCGCACATCGTCGGTGGAAAGACCATAGCTCATCATCTTGTCGGGATGCAACCACACGCGCATGGCATAGTTGCGCGTGCCCAAGATGTCGAGGTCGCCCACACCGTCCACGCGGAGGAGTTCGGGGGCGATGTTGATGTCGAAATAGTTGTAGAGAAAACCCTGATCGGCCGTGGGGTCGTCGCTGTATAGGTTGATATACATCAAGATGTTGGGTTCTTCGCGAGAGATTTTCACCCCTTCTCTGATCACCTCGGGTGGCAACTTGTTGGTGGCCGACGACACGCGGTTTTGCACATTCACGGCGTCCACATTGGGGTCTGTGCCCAACTTAAACACCACGTTGAGCGCGGCTTCACCGTCATTACCGGCATCGCTCTCTATGTATTTCATCCCTGGCACGCCATTGAGGGCTTGTTCCAAGGGGATAATCACGGATTTCACCAACAGTTCGTTGTTCGCTCCGGGATAGTTGGCCACCACATTCACCTTTGGGGGCGAAATGGAGGGAAACTGCGTCACCGGCAGATTGAACAAGGCCAACACGCCAATGAAGGCGATGACCAGCGACACCACAATCGACAACACTGGTCGGCGAATAAAGATCTTAAACATA
>QWCC01001905.1_pt1 | contig 14630 bp, 10 predicted proteins | sample 1972491 | NCBI WGS metagenome assembly QWCC01 (sample SAMN09866718, study PRJNA288562) | Human oral metagenome isolate term5_saliva, whole genome shotgun sequencing... | isolation source: mouth | host: Homo sapiens | place: USA: California
TGCGCCCCAGAAAAGTCGTCACCTGACCGCCCGCCTCACCGATGCGCGCCGCCCGCTCCGTGAACTCCATGGCCTGCGGGAAGAGGGCCGCAACGTGCGGAAGAAGCGCCCCAATCTCGCCGCTGCGTCCGCCGTACATGATGGCGAGCATGCCCACCTTGGCGTGGGCGCGCTCCGTCAGACCCACGCCCTTGAGACGCGCCAACTCCGCGATGCCGGCGTACAGGTCGGCGCCTCGTCCGGCCGATGCGAGCGCCTCATCCCGGCTGAGGGCCGCCAGGATGCGCGGCTCAATCTGCGAGCCGTCCGTCACCGTCAGAATCTGCCCCTCGGGGGCCTGAATTGCCTGCCGAATCTCGGCGGGAAGCTGCAGGGCACCGCCGCCCGAAGCGCCCCAGCGCCCGGTCGCGGCCCCGCCCACCTCGAGGTGCGGGCGGAAAGCGCCCTCAGAAACCCAGGTGTCGGACCACGCCCAGCCGTTGGCGGTCCAGATGCGGTACAGCTTCTTGTAGCGCAGAATCGGTTCAATGAGGGCCTGCCGCTTCTGCCGCTGCGAGGGCACGGCCTTCGCCCAGCTCTTGAGCTCCCAGGACCGGGTCGACGTCACCGAGGCACCCGCCGACTGCAGGGCGTGCAGAAGCTCCTGCGGTGAGTCGGGGTTAAGCGTGGGCATGAACAGCATACGCTGGATCTCTTCGACCAGCTCCTGCATCTTTTGTGGGCGTTGGCCGGGCTCGGGCCGGGGGCCCAGTAGTTCCTGCAGGTGTTCGTGGTGAGCCCTCACGTTAAAGGGGATGCCGTAGTACCCGATTTCGGCAGCGACGAGGGCGCCCGCCGATTCGGCCGCCGCCAGCAATCGCAGACGTTCGGGATGCTTCGAGGAGCTGATGGCCCGCGCCTGGGCCAGCCATTCGCCCATGAGGGCGCGCACGACGGGGTGTTCCGGCAAAAGACGGACGGGCCCGGCCGAAAGCTGTGCCTCGAAGGGCTCGTGAGGCGCTGGCTCAAGAAGATCGTGGGTCCCCGAGGCCTGCGCGGGATTCTTTGCGGAAGCACCGGCTGAACCGGCGTTCTTCTGAGCGGCACCGCTCAGGAAATCCGCGCCGAATAGTTCCTCCTGCCCCTGAATTTGGCGGGCCACCGGCAGGTATCCCTGGGGCTCTAGAGCCTCGGTGAGCTCCGAGAGGTCCAGCTCGGTTTCGTAGCTGACAAAGCGGCTGGGATGCGTGGCTGCGGTCCGCAGAATACGCTGCACGAGCCGCAGATCGTAGCACTGGTGCACGCGCACCCCGCGCCGCAATAGCAGGGGTGCGATGTGACGGGTATCGGCCCAGATCCAGCGCGGGGGTCGGCGGTCCGGGGACCGCTCGGCCCTCCGCTCAACCTCGCGCACGTAGGCCGCCAGGTTCGCGGCGCTGACCCGGTCTGCGCGCAGAATCTGCGGAATGAAGGAAGGGTCGGCCAGCTGCTCGGCGGTGGGGTCTTCGTAGTGGAAAGCTCCCCAGGACGTCACCGGGCTCTCCGCCCGTCCGCGCGCGGGCACGCCCGCCGCAATGCGGGCGGTGACGGGCTGATTCGCGGTGCCGGTGCGGGCCGTGATGTCCGCACCGGTGGCGGGGCTGAGGAGGATGTACATAGTTCCATTATCGGTGACGACCGGGTGCGGGCCGTGACGGGGCGTCGAGCCTGTGGATAGTAGGAGCGGCTGAGCGGCTGAAGGGGTTGTGCGAGGCTGGGGGCGCTGTGCGAGGCCGGGATGCCGTGTGAGACAGGGGTGCTGTGCGAAGCGGGGGCGGGTCTTGAAGCGGGTGAGTTTTGGAGTAAGCGAGTTTTGGGGCGGACGACTTTGGGGCTGTGCGGTTTTCGCGTTTCGTCATAAAGCCGTCGGAACGGAGGCTGAGCGGCCAAAACGAGGCGAAAACGCCCTGTGGATAACGGATTTTTCGGGGTTTAAGCCGGAATTATCCACAGAACGATTGTTCTATATTTGGGGGTTTTCCTCACGTGGTGTGATGAACCCATGAAGAATACCGACCAGCTACAGAACCCGCAGCGCACCCTACTCGCTGACTCGCCGCGCGTGAGGGCGCAGATTCCTCCGCGGGAGTCGGAACAGGGCCTTGCCCCCACACCGCCAGCTGGGGCGCCTCACGGGGTGCCTATGCCTAGCGGGGTGTCTGCCGGGGCGAGTGTTTCCGCGCTGATGGTGCCCGAAGACTACCGGGCCCGCGCCGTGGCCGTACAGGCGAGGGAGCGCATCCTGCGTTCCCCGGAATGGAGCTCCCTCGCGCTCGACGGAGCCGCGGCCTTTAATGGGCCCTCATCAGCACAGCCCTTCTTCGAGTCGCCGTTGCGTCCTCTCCTCGAGGGGGTCGTGGAGGAGGTTATCGCCGAGATAGACGGAGCCCCGCCGCCCGGTACGCTCCCGGGGTCGCCCCGGGTAGCCCCCGGGCTCCTGTCTCGCTTTATGCCCCGGGTCCTCTCGGGTACCCTATCCCTACGGAGAAAGCCGGGGAAGCTACCGGGCGTTTTTACTGCACATCTCGCAGGTCCGCGCGCTGCCGGACGGGGGACCGCCCCGTGGAGCTACCCCAGCGTCGAACACGTACCCGTCGACCGAGAACTGGCTCTGCGCTACCTGGGGTCTGAGCTCTACGGGTTTGGCGCGCTCGATTTGCTCCTCGAAGCGGGGGAAAAACTCGGCGCCGCCATCACCGATATCTACGTGAACTCACCCTGCGATATTTGGGCGGGCATCGGTGGTGAGGTTCGCCCCGTCGCCCTGAGCCTCGGCAACGAGCAGCGAGTGCGTGCCCTGGCCGAGCGCCTTATTCGCCGCCGCGGTGGGCAACTGGATACCGCGCACCCGGCTGCCGACGTCAGCGATGAGGTGGGTCGACGCATCCACGCCATCATTCCGCCCCTGAGCGAGCGCACCCGCCTGTCCATCCGATTGCCGGCAAGGGAACGCCCTGGCCTAAACCGCCTCGTCAGCGTCGGATTGTGCGATGCCGCAACCGCCGACTACCTGCGTCGCATGGTGGCCGAGCGCCGTGGATTCGTCATTAGCGGCGGTACGGGAACCGGTAAGACGACGCTCCTCAACGCCCTGCTGGGGCTGTGTGAACCGGCCGAGCGCATCGTCATTCTGGAGGACACCCCGGAGCTCGCCCCCGAACACGAGCAGGTCGTTGCCCTTAGAACCCGAGCCGCGAATTCAGAGGGTGCGGGCGCTATCGGCCTGGGCGAACTCATCGTGCAAGCCCTGCGCATGGGCCCGGACCGCCTGGTGGTGGGGGAGTGCCGCGGGGCGGAGGTGGTGCACCTGCTGACCGCCATGAACACCGGTCACCGCGGTGCCGGGACCACGTTGCACGCCAATAGCGCCGAGGCGGTGCCTCGCCGACTGATTGCCCTGGGCGCGCTCGCGGGCCTGGATTATAGAACGGTTGCTCTGCATACGGTGACGGCTTTTGAGCGCATTATTCACCTCGAGCAGCAGGGCGGCCGCCGCCGCATTGAGGGCGTGTATAGCCTGCACGTTGAGGGGCCCGAAGAGCGGTTGCGGGTGCGGAGGATTCCCATTAATCCGGAGCCCGGTCGAGGGGTAGCCCCGTCGGAGTCAGCCGGAGGCGTCCGGGAAAGGGGGAGAACATGAGGGCCGCACGAACCGCCTCGCTGAACCTGCGGGAGCGCTGGGAGAATCGCCGCCCCGGCGCGGCGGATGCCGAAGAGATGCGCGTGTGGCCGCTCGTGTTGCGTTCCCTGGCCCTCAACCTGCGATCGGGAATGAGTCTGCACGAGGCGGTGCAATCCCTCTCGTACCCCGAAGAGCACCCACGGATCGGTGAAGATATTCGCCGGTTTATCCGGGCTCTGGAGACCGCCGCGGCCTGGGGACTATCGCCGCATCTGGCTTGCGAACAGGTTCTTGACGAGGACGAACGCAGCCTGAGACCTCACAGCCGAGAACGCCTGCGCGACCTGTCCCTCAGCCTGCGCATGAGCGAAAACGCCGGAGCGCCCCTGGCCACCAGTCTGGAGCGGGCCGCCGAGCACGCCGAGGAACGTATCGATGCGCTCCTGGGACGGCAGAGCGCGCTGGCGGCGCCTCGAGCTACCGGTCGAATCCTCTCGTGGCTACCGCTCATCGGGCTGGGACTGGGAATGTTGATGGGCAGCGATCCGCTGGGCGTGCTTACCGGCTCGGTGGCCGGTGCCCTCGCGGGCTTGCTCGGATTCGCCCTGGCTTTTATCGGGCGAGGATGGACGGCCCGGCTGGTGCGCCGGGCCGAGGAGGAGAGTGAGGGCAGGAGCTCCCCGGCCGCTCAGCCCGTCCGACTCGGTGGGCACCTCGCGAGGGAACCGACCGGTCGTGAGGCTCGACGCTTCGGCTCTTTGGGGCACGCGTCTTTGGGGCACACGGAAGCCTGCGCTCCACCCGGAGTGGACACGGCTCTCATGTTGGAGCTGCTCGCCGCGCAGCTGAGGGCCGGGCTCTCGCCACTTTCGGCCCTGACGGCTCTCGCCGAGGCCCTGAACAGCGGGCAACTGCGAGCGATATGCCGCCGACTGCAGATGGGAGCCACCTGGGAGGCGGCCTGGGCCGGAACCGCCACGGGAAGCTGGGGTCCGCTGAGGGACGCACTCGCCCCGGCCTACACCGCCGGTAGCCCGAGCGCGCCCCTGCTCAGGGCCCTCGCCGACGCGCAACGCCTGAGTGAGCGTCGCGCCGCGGAGCGGGCCGCCGGAAAACTTTCGGTTGCCCTGGTCGTACCCCTCGGACTCTGCTCCCTACCGGCATTCATCTGCCTGGGCATCGTGCCCATCCTCATTTCGCTCCTGCCGACCCTCACCGGGTAGGCCCCGCGGGAACGATCCCACATTCTCGCGCCGAGTTGAACGAACCGCTCGGTGCGCAATCCCAAATACCTTGAGAAAGGAAGACCAATGACGAACATTCTGACCCCCACCTACCCCGAACGACGTGGAGAGAATGAAACCGACCGCTACGAGGCGGAGGCTGCCCAGACTATCCTCGGGCCCGTGCCGCTCTCGGTTGCCATCGCCACGACCCTCAAACAATTGCGCGAGGAATGTGCGGACCTCTTCGACGGGGATGAATTGCCCGATACGAAGGCCCCCAAGATTACCCTGCCCGGCGCCTCGAGCGAGGCCCCGATGGGGCTCCCGCAGGAGCTGGCTCAGAGCGAAGAACGCGTTCTGAATATTGCCCGTGCCCTGGCCGAGGGATGCACCCTAGACTCTTGTGGCCCCACCTGCTGCGCGCTGGGTTGCGCACTTGACGAAGGCGAAGAACGTAGCTCGCGCGCTGCGGGAGATGGGACTGAGCCCGCTGAACCGACCGGGTGTTACGGGACTTCATGCGGGGACGAACCGCTCGTGCGCTCCACCGCTCTCGGTGCCGCGGAGCGTGAAACGCACGAAGCCGAACGTTACGCCCTGGAGGAGGGCGCATCCACCGCGGAGTACGGAATCGTCATGCTTGCGGCGGTCGGTTTCGCGGGGCTGCTGGTGGTCATCCTCAAATCGGACGAGGTGCGTTCAATGCTCCTGGACATCGTGCGTAACGCCCTCTCGATTGCGGGAAACACGGGCCTGATATAGGGCTATAAGATATTGGGCCAGGCCTAATTGTGACCGGTAGAAACACCTGGAATATCAGCACAGAAAGGAGGAATAAAGAATGACCGTTCGTGTCATTTTAGGTCGTATTGTGGGTAGGTCTCGGAGGCACAACCCTCGGCCCGAGGAACTGGGCGCCGTAACCGCCGAGTTCGCGGTGGCCCTGCCCGCCGTGACCGCGGTGCTCGCCCTCTGCCTGGGGGCAGCCTCCACCGGCGTGGCCCAGGTAAAGCTGGAAGAATCGGCCCGGGCGGCGGCCCGTGCAGCCGCCCGGGGCGACTCGGAAGCCGAGATTCGTGCGGTCGTCGAACGCATCGACCCGGCGCAGAGCGTGCAGGTGAGCGCGGCGAACGGGGAGCCTGGTGAGGCCTCGCAGGTGCAGGTCGTGGTGACCCGCCCCGCTCCCGGCGTTATCGGCGCCACGACGGGATGGACCCTGCGAGCCGAGGCTCACGCCCGACAGGAAGGAGACATCGATGAACCGGAAGAACCGGGAGGGCACAGCGCCGACTCTGGCGAACCCGGCTAGGGCGGGCGACCCGGTATCCGCGGGGTCCCGGGAGGAGGGCAGCGGCACAGTTCTCGCGTTGGGCATCGTGGCCGTTCTGCTGATTATGACGGTGACGGTGGCCGGACTCATCGGGGTGGTTTCCGCCAATCGACGAGCCTCCTCCGCGGCCGATCTCAGCGCCCTGGCCGCGGCGGACGCCTACAGGGGTCTTGCCTCCGGAGACCCCTGCGAGGTGGCCAAGGAATGGGCCGTCAAGAACGGCGCCCGGCTGGAGGCGTGCATCTTCCCGGACCGACCCGAAACCGTGGAGGTGACGGTCGCAGTGCCGGTCAGCGGCCCGATGAGCGTGCTGGGCCCGGCGAGAGCGCGAGCCCGGGCGGGAGCCGCGCACCCGCTGGGGGAGCACGCCCCGGAAGTCCCCGAGGTTGAGGACCCTCCCGAGGAGATGCCCGCGGAGGAAGCGCCACCGACGGATTGAGCTTCGGGAGTCTAGCCCTCGACGGCTTTCTAATCCCTGGCGACTATCCCGGGAGTCGCCCCCTCTTCCGTATCGGTGCTTCCGTCGATGCTCTTCAGCATGGCCCTCAGCAGGGCCATCGCGCCGGCCTTGCTGAGGGGCTCGTTGCGGTTACCGCACTTGGGCGAGTGTACGCAGGAGGGGCACCCCTGCTCGCATCCGCAGCTTTCGATGGCCTCGAGGGTGGCGCTCAGCCACCGCCGAACCGCGCCGAAGCCGCGCTCGCTGATGCCCGCACCGCCCTGCGCGGCATCGTAAACGAAGATCGTGGGCTGGCCGGTATCAACGTGGTAGAGCGTGGAGAGCCCTCCCAGATCCCAACGATCGCTGGTGGCGATGAGGGGCAGCAGGCCGATGGCGGCGTGCTCGGCGGCATGCAGGGTGCCCGGGCCGTCCTCTTCGGTCACTCCGGCCCCGAAGAGGTAGCTGGGCTCGAACGTGAACCAGACGGCTTCGGTGATGAGCACCTCCGGGGGCATGGGCATGGGCTCGTTACCCAGGTGCTCACCGCCGTAGACCGAGAAACGTTTGTAGCCGGTCACCTGGTTGGTGACCTGAACCTGGCCGCGGTGCATCGTGAGGACGGTGTCGGAACTTTCGCCGGGGCCTACGCTGCGGGCCTCCTCGAAGCGTACGCGCGCCCGCTCGGCGAGCACTCGCACCTCGGTGGTTTCGATAGCTCGCGTGTAGAAGTCCGGGTTGGCGCGGCTGAGCAGAATCACGCGCTCGTCCTCGCTGAGGGATTCGACCACGTAGAGAACGTTCTGGTGAATATATACCGCTCCGGGGTGCCCCTGACTCATGGCGTGTGCGGCGTCCATGGTGCCGACGAGCGTACCCTCCTGCCCGTCGATGAGCTGGTAGGGGCCACCACCGGTTCCGCGGATGTCGACCAGGTCGGCGGCAGACTCGGCGTGCGTCCAGAACCAGCCGTCGGCGCGGCGGCGCAGGTACCCCTGCTGCACCAGGCGATCCAGGAGCGCCTCGGTGTGCGGGCCGAAAAGGTTCAGCTCCTCAACGCGGATGGGGGCCTCCTGGGCGGCCGCACAGAGCTGAGGGGAGAGCACATAGGGGTTGGTTGGGTCGAAAACGGTGGCTTCAACGTCCTGCCCAAAAATCGCCTCCGGGTGGTGCACCAGGTAGGTATCGAGCGGGTTGTCGTCGGCGATGAGAACGGCGAGCGCGTCCTGGCCGCCTCGTCCGGCTCTGCCGATGCGCTGGGTAAAGGATGCGCGGGTGCCGGGCCAGCCGGCCACGATGACCGCGTCCAGCCCGGAAATGTCGATACCCAGCTCCAGTGCGGAGGTGCTGGCCAGGCCCAGCAGCTCGCCGTTGCGGAGCCTGCGTTCGAGTTCGCGGCGCTCTTCGGGGGTGTATCCTGCCCGGTACGCGGCGACACGGTGGGCGAGGCCGGGCTCAACCTCGTCGAGGTAGCGTTGGGTCTTCTGTGAGAGGACCTCCACGCTGCGACGGGAGCCCGCAAAGACCAGCGAGCGGGTGCGCGATAGCACCAGGTCGGTGAGCATCTGCGCACCCTGCTCGATGGGGGAGAGGCGGCGCGGGGCATTCTGTTCGGCTTCGGATTTGAGGGCCTCCTGCTGGGTGCTGCGGGCACCGGCGGCCAGGCGGTCGGTTGCTGCGGGCGGGAGTAGCTCGGGTTCCCAGAGCACCACCGCAGTCTCGCCGCGGGCAGCCGTGGATTCGGTGATGGCGGTGACCGCCCGCTGCGGCACGCCAATGAGCTTGGCGAAGGACTCGACCGGGTTGGAGCTGGTGGCCGAGGCGCCGTAGAACACGGGCACGCTGCGGTAAAGGGCGCAGACGCGCCGTAGACGGCGCATCAGATTGGCGATGTGCGCGCCGAAGACCCCTCGATAGCTGTGGGCCTCGTCGAGCACCACGTAGCGCAGCCCGCGCAGGAAGGAGGCCCACTGCCGGTGGTTGCTCAGAATCGAGTAGTTGAGCATGTCCGGGGTGGTGAGGATGAAGTTGGCGTGCTCGCGAATCCAGCGGCGTTCGCCGGTGGGGGTGTCCCCGTCGTAGCTGGCCGGGTAAAGCCCGGGAAGATTGTAGGAGGTGAGGGCGGTGAGTTGGTCTGCGGAGAGTGCCTTCGCCGGAGAAATATAAAGAATATTCGCTCTATTATTGAGGTTCTCAGCCCCGGAATACGCGGAAGTTGAGCTCACCGGTTCGCCGCACGAAGCTCGGTAAACGGCGTCCAGCGTGGGCATCAGGTAGCTCAGGGTCTTGCCCGATGCCGTGCCCGTGGCAACGATAACGTGCCCGCCGCTACCCGGTCCCTCCGCGTGCGCGCGACCCGGCGCGGACATCTGGTCGCCGGGCGAAGCTGTGGGGTGCCCGCTCCGCCAGCCGTAGCGGGCGGCGCTCGCCTCCAGGGCGGCGTCAAGACCGGCGTGGGCCGCCTGCGCGGCGGCGACCTGGTGAGCGTATGGCTCCGAAATACCGAGAGATTCGAAGGCCTCCACCACGCGCGGATGCATCCACTGCGGCCAGGGGGCGTGCTCCGCCTCGCGGGCCGGGATGGCGTGCACGTGGGTGATCTGCTCGGGCAGAGCGGAGGCGGGCGACAGCTCGGGGAGGAGGGCGCTCAGAGCCTGCTGGGTGGTGCCCGGAAGGTCGCCGAGGCGGCGGGGCACGCCGGGTGCCGCCGGTGGGCCCGAACGGTCTACGTTCGCGGATTGGGGGTCTGCGGGGTGATGAGCTGCGTGCTGGGGCATGGCTTCAATTGTAGGTCTCGGCTCGCGCGCGAACTCCCTCGTTCGTTACGGGCCCATCCGTCTTCGGTCGGAGGCGTTCCGGGGCATCGGGCGTATTTCTGTGCCGAGGGTTCGCACGCATCAAGGATTCTGTATGTATTGAGGGTATTGCACGTTAAAATAGTTTCGTGGCTCAAAATAAGATTATTCTGTATTACCAGTTCGCCCCCATCGCCGACCCGCAGGCGGTCATGCTCTGGCAGCGTGCCCTCTGCGAGAAGCTCGGCCTGCGCGGGCGCATCCTGATTTCCAAGCACGGCATTAACGGCACCCTCGGCGGCGAGATTAACGCGGTCAAGGCGTACACCAAGGAAACCCGCAAGTACCCCGGCTTCAAGAACATGGAGTTCAAGTGGTCCGAGGGTGGTGCGGAGGACTTCCCTCGCCTGTCCGTGAAAGCTCGCGACGAGATTGTGGCTTTCGGCGCTCCCGACGAGCTGCAGGTGGACGAGACCGGCGTCGTTGGCGGCGGCGTGCACCTGAAGCCCGAAGAGGTCAACAAGCTCGTTGAAGAGCGCGGCGACGAGGTGGTCTTCTTTGACGGCCGTAATGCCTTCGAAGCGAAGATTGGCAAGTTCAAGAACGCCATTGTCCCCGACGTGCGCACCACCCACGACTTCATTCGCGAGATTGAGTCCGGCAAGTATGACGACATTAAGGACAAGCCGGTCGTCACCTACTGCACCGGCGGCATCCGCTGCGAGATTCTCTCCGCGCTCATGAAGAACCGCGGCTTCAAGGAGATCTATCAGATCGACGGCGGCATCGTGCGCTACGGCGAGAAGTACGGCGATAAGGAACTGTGGGAAGGCTCGCTCTACGTCTTCGACAAGCGCATGCACATGGAGTTCACCCCCGACACCGTCACCATCGGCAAGTGCGAACAGTGCGGCGCGCCCTCGAATAAGTTCGAGAACTGCTCCAACGAGAACTGCCGTGAGCTGGTTCTGCTCTGCCCCGAGTGCGCAGCTGATGATGCGAAGCGCCACTGCGTGCCCGAGTGCTCGGTGGACCGCGAAGCCGCCGAGGTGAGGGCCTAATGGCCTCCGCCAAGGAGAACGCGGTTCAGATTTCAGAGCCCCGCGTTGAGGAACACCCGGCGATGGTCGTTGCCGGCGTTTCGCGGGTGTTTTCCCTGGATGAGGACTTCTCCCCGCTGTGGGATGAGCTGAATCAGAAGGCCTCCCCGGCAATGCTGGACGTTCTGAATGTGACCCAGTACCTGGGCGTGTGCACTCAGCCGAACCCGAAGGGGCAGGTCCGCTACACCGCGGGTTTCCTGGTTTCGGAGCCGGCGAGCGCGGCGAAGCTAGGTCTGGGCGTGCTGGAGTTGCCTGCGAGCACCTATGCGGTGGTTGAGGTGACCGGCCCGATTTCGGAGTCCATTCCGGCTGGCTTTGCGAGCTTTGAGGAGGCGTTCTTTGTGGCGGTATGCGTGCCTCGTGTGGGTGAGGCGTGCGGGTGGTGTGTGCGGCGAAAGGGGAGCGGTGCTCTGTGTGTAATACTCCGAAACAAAATACTTGACATGTAAAGTATCTGGGTTTAGATTTAAACCACCAGCCCGGCACTACAAGAGCCCGAGCGCAACCCGCAAAGGAAAAACCATGAGCACCCCCACCGCCTCCAACAGCCAGAGCACCCCGCAGCTCGACGAATCCATCCGCATCAGCCACCTCGAACCCAAGGCTGGCACCGAAAAGAAGCTCGGCTTCCTCTCCTTCGGCCACTGGGCTGAGGTCCCCGGCTCCCGCGTACCGAACGCCGCAGAATCCCTGCACCAGGCCATCGACCTGGCGGTAGGGGCCGAAGACATCGGCCTGGACGGCGCGTTCTTCCGCGTGCACCACTTCGACCAGCAGCAGGCAACCCCCTACCCGCTGCTCTCCGCCATCGCGGCGAAGACCGAACGCATCGAACTGGGCACCGGCGTGATTGATATGCGCTACGAAAACCCGCTCTACATGGCAGAACTTGCCGCCATGGCAGACCTCATCGCGGCGGGCCGACTGCAGCTCGGTGTCTCCCGTGGTTCGCCCGAATCCGTGATTCGCGGTTTTGAGAGCTTCGGCTACTACCCGGCAGAAGGTGAAAACGAGAGCGACATGGCGCGCCGTCACCTCGACATCTTCCTCAAGGCAATCGAGGGTGAGGGTATGGCACCCAGTGCTCGCGTTCCCGGCAAGTACGCCCCCGTCCAGCCGCAGTCGCCGGGCCTGCGTGACCGCATCTGGTGGGGCGCGGGCACCGATAGCACCGCCGTGTGGACCGCGCAGAAGGGCCTGAACCTCATGTCTTCGACTCTGATGCTTGAAGATAAGGGTATTCCCTTCGACCAGCAGCAGGCGCAGCAGATTCGCCTCTTCCGCTCCGAGTGGGTGAAGGCGGGTAACTCGGGTGTTCCGCGTGTTTCGGTCTCCCGCTCGGTGCTGCCGGTGGTTGATGAGACCTCGGCGCGCTACTTCGGTCGCCGCGCCGAGGAGGATTCACAGGATTACACCGGCATTATCGACAACAGCTTCTCTCGCTTCGGCCGTAGCTACATTGGTGACCCGGCGGAGATTGCCGAGGAGCTCGCTCGTGACGAGGCGGTTCAGGCAGCGGACACCGTGCTGCTGACCGTACCGAACCAGCTGGGCGTGGACTTCAATCTGAAGATGCTGGATGCCATCGTCAAGGAGATTAAGCCCGCGCTGACCACCAAGTAAATATCATAAAATTATTGAATTTATTGGTTATTTTAGAAATATTTATTGGTAAATAAATAGGGTGCAGAACGGTGTAAAAACAGTATGCTGTCTGGGTGTATCGTCCACGTGTAAGTTTGCACTTTATTCCCTAAACTAATTTTCATTATGAAGATCGCCCCCGGAGCTATGATTCCGGGGCGATCTGTGTGCTATCGGGCTATTTGAATCCGCATGTGAGGGTTGAGAATATGTGGGGTCGGGGCACATCCTATCGAGGCGCATCCTAGGTGGAAGGTCTGTTGCCTTGCGTCCTGAACCTTTCAAGGGTGGGGGAGTGGGTTTTTCCTGCGTTTCATAAAGTCGTCCGACTTGTTGATTTGACGGTGCAGGGCGGCACTTTCGAGTAATATTTGTGTTGGGTAGGCAAAGGTGATAAACGTCACGATAATAGCGGCGAGTCTCTTCTTCTGCCTGAAGGTAAATGTTGGCTTCGGGGGTGAAGAGCGTGGTTTTTTGTGGCTTTCTGCAAGAATGAATACCCGGAAAAAGGGGCATTGCCTGTTGTGGGTCGTATTAAAGCCACATATTTCTCCGCACTGAAAATAAATAATTCAAAGCGTATAAATGCAATTTATTTAAAAATTTTATTTAATGCATCTCAATGCATTTTTATTATCTTTTGAATATGCCTAGTCTTAACACGCCACCCAGGATTTTCCAACGACGATGAACCGTCGTGAAAAGGGTAGATCGAGTGCTCATCCGGAAAGCCCGGAGATAAGAGCGTTCTTCCAGGTGGATACTTCTTCCTGTACCGACCCTTTCAGAGCATCTTCGGTAGTGCATCGTGAATTATCACTCAACATACGAGATAAGGACTAGTCCTCATGACTTCTGAAAAATCCTCTATCGAGGCTCAGCAGCCCGGTTTGAGCCGCCGCCAGTTGGCAGCCGGTGCAGCCTGGGCAACCCCCGTTATCGCCGCATCCGCTGTCGTTCCGGCATATGCTGCCAGCACCGGTGATACTGCCGGCAGCGAATACGGTCTCTTCGTGACCACCGCTTATAACGGTGGTTTTGTAGGTTATACCCACAGTGATGACGCTGGTTTTAACGGCCCCACCAGCCCCCAGGCATACTGGGCTAACGGTGGCACCTATACCCCGACCATGAATGTTACTTCTGAAGGCTGCTTCACCGATGGTATGGCAAAGGTTGGCGCGGGTAGCTACACTCCTGTGACCAACTCTGGTAGCGGTTCTAACGGTGGTTATGTTAGCTCGACCGGCTTCTGGTTCTCTGTACCCACCACTGCGGTGAAGACCGGTACCGGTTACGTCTCTGGTTCTAAGGCAGTTCTGAAGGCGGGTGCGCGTTTCAGCACCCTGGTGACCGTGGTCGTCCCGACTACCTCCAACTGGAAGTGGGCTCTCAACAATATTGCCCTTCAGCAATCTGCTCAGAAGTGGACTAAGGCTCTCAACGGCCGTATGTCTGATTTGAACGCTACCGCTCCGTACCTGGGTACCGCGAACGTGGCTGGCACCTGGAATGCTTCTGTGCCGACCATCAAGGATAACGGCGACGGCACCGCAACCTTTACCGGCACGATTACTTACACGACCAGCCGAGATTACACTCTGACTCAGACCGGTTCTAAGTACTACGGTCAGGTTGTTATTCTGCCCGGTGTGATTGAAGTTTACCCGGCATACGGTTTTAAGAGCTTCTCCCTGACCTCGCAGGTGGAATCGGCTACCATCACCTACTCGGGTGCTGAGGTGCCGAACGTTCAGCTGAATAACGAGCTACAGACCACCGCTACTATTCGTAGCTGCTAATCCCAGGGATAAGTCTTCTACATTAGGCAGTTGAGAGGAAGAAAACAGGGAATATATTGGCGCCGATGTTCGGCGCAGATGGTACATCAAGCGCTACGCGGACGACGGTATATGCACCGCTCCTGTAGAAGTTGCACCCTGTGGATGAGAGTGACCGCGCGGAGCATATCAGAGCAGGCAGACGGTGTTTGGTGCCCCGAATGTTGACACCCTGAATGAAATGGAAAAATGGGGGTGCGGAAGCTAGAGGAAGAATAAACCTCGCTCCGGGCTCATCACGCACCTTCAGAATCTGTCAGATCATGCGCAAACGTAATGGTTTTCAAGCCCTGTCACCTTCACACTCAGCCGATAGGGACCGGGGTAAAAACCTGTGTCATACGTGACGTACCACGGCGCTACCCGGTAGATACCCGGTGTAGAAGACAGCCCTCAGTCACATCGGTAAAGCCTCGCCCCCATAGCTTGGGAGCGGGGCTTTACCGCGCTTTAAAAGCTCTCGCAAGTGTTTTCAGATGCAGAAGTTCTAGAATCCCTCTGCCTAGAAATCCCTCTGTCTAAAAGTCCTTCGTCTTTTCCCAAGGCTCAATAGCGCCCGGAACCACCTCAAAGAGCGGATGCGCACACGCCGCCAGCTCGCCGCGTGCCGCC
>QWCC01000381.1_pt1 | contig 14613 bp, 6 predicted proteins | sample 1972491 | NCBI WGS metagenome assembly QWCC01 (sample SAMN09866718, study PRJNA288562) | Human oral metagenome isolate term5_saliva, whole genome shotgun sequencing... | isolation source: mouth | host: Homo sapiens | place: USA: California
TCACGCGCCAAGAACTCTACGCCACACTCTTGGCAGAGCATCAGCAACGCGCCATTGTTGTGGTCAGTCACGACGCACATTTTCCGTTGCCCGAAGGAGTAAAAATCATCGAAATAGGCTAATTTCAGGCTTTTAGCCCCACATTGTCGGCACATAAGCTCACATTATCCAGAAAGATTTACTATTTTTGCACCGTCCACACGTATTTCACCAGTGTGGAAACAACTTAATTAGCATTATCAACACATAATCATCAGATGAAAAAAACTCTATTTTTGGCTGCAGTGCTCGCTTTCGCAGTGCAAAGCCAAGCACAAACGACTACTACCACTCAAGCTTACCTCGCACCACAGCCCACCACCGTCCCCTCTAAGGCTTTGGGTGTGAATCTCCTCTTTGGTAGTCTCAACAACAACTTGGGTGTTGGTGTGAAATACCAACAATACGTTGACAACCACGTGCGTCTTGAAGGTTCTTTGGGATATTATTTCCCTCACAATCATATGAACGCTTGGGATCTCAACCTCAACGCGCACTATGTGTTCCGTCTTAATCCCAAATGGGCCATCTACCCACTCGCTGGTTTCTCCTTTGTGATTGCTGGTTATGGTGAGGAAACAAAGTCTGGAAATACGATATACGCATACAACCACCTCTCTTTGGGTGCCAACTTCGGTGGAGGTGTGCAATACTTCCTCACTGACAACATCTTTGTCAATGGTGAAGTTCGCCAACAAGTGCTTTCTGGCAATTTCTCACAAGCCAACATCTCTGTGGGTCTTGGTGCTAAATTCTAAGATTGCATCATAACGGTCTAATGACCGATTTGGGTTAAATCCCGAAAAAGAAAATACCGCTTCGCGCACCCTCTTTTCTCGCTCATCATTGCGCGAAAGGAGGGTGCGCCTCTTTTTCTTCCTTCCTCCTGCTCTGTCGCGGTACTCACCCTTTCACCTTCTAATACATTCTACCTTCTCCACTGGCTACTTTGAACTACTATGAAAAGCCTGCTTCTTTGTTTGGGACTTTGCTGCCTGCAATTGCTTTCCGCGCAAACCATCGTGCGAGGGAAACCCCTTCTCTCGTGGGACGACTTTGTTGTGGAATATCTGGAGAGTAGGGGAGTGGACGAAGACAGTCCTTCGCCCATCGATCGGGGCGGAACCACGCTCGACTATCTTGAAGAGCAACACAGAAACCCCTTGAACCTCAATTTGGCCACGCGCCAAGACCTTCTCGACCTTTCCTTTCTGTCTGCCCCACAAGTCGATTCCATTTTGGCCTATCGCAGTCACCTCCGCGCCTTCTCTTCTCCTTCCGACTTGATGATGGTGCACGGACTCGAAGCGCAACAACTGCGCTGGCTCTCCCTCTTTGTTGAAATCGGTGACACCCTTCGGCCACAGTTCACATGGCGCGAACAACTGCGACAAGCACGCCATAGTGTGGAGTGGCGCGCACAACTTCCCCTACCACTTTCGCCCCGTTTCTCTCGCCAACCATCCACCGCTACCGCCCTCAAACACCGCTTTCTCGGTCTGCCGTGGAGCAACATCCTGCGCTATCGGGTGCAGTCGCAGCAACTCTGGCGCGTGGGGCTCACTTCCGATCAGGATGTGGGAGAACCCTTTGCGGCCTATCGTAATCTGCCTTTCGACCACACCTCCCTCTTTGTAGAAAAACACCTCGCCCATCAGCAAGGGCAAATCATTGTTGGCGACTATCACGCGCAGTTTGCACAAGGGTTGCTCGTCGGCCATCGATTTGCCACCTTCATTCAACCCTATTTCTTCGACCTTCCCCGACGACTCACGCGCATCAGCCCCAACACCTCCACCGATGAGGCGCATTTCCTCCGCGGCATTGCTTGGCAACAGCAAAAAGGCGCATTCCAATGGACTGCTTTCGTGAGTTATCGCAGACTAGATGCCAATTTTGAAAACGGAATGGTCAAAACGCTCTATGAAAACGGACTCCATCGCAATGCCTTTGAGCGCAGCCATATGTCCACTCTTGGCAACCTCCAATATGGGGCTCATCTTTCGTGGCAACCCACTGCCACACAATGGGGCATCGGCTTCGTAGGGTCGCATTTCTCACAGCCTTTTCCTTCCATCCGCACCTTTTGCTCCATCCCCTCCCCAATGGTGGGGAACACCGCCTTAGGACTGAGTCTAGACTTTGCACACTATGCCCGTGCTTGGAGCATACAGAGCGAATTTACCCTCAACCAGAGAGGAAGCACAGCCTTTGCCACATTCCTGCGCTGCCAACTCAGTTCTACCGATGTTTTGCTGCTGCAATTGCGCCATTTCAGTGCCCACAATGCAGCACCTGCTGCGCGCACCTTTCAACAAGGCGCACACGTGCAAAATGAATGGGGCGGACTTCTCGGCTATGAAACAGCTTTTGGACGAAAATTCCATTGGCAAAGTTTCCTGCAATTCGACCACCATCCCCTTCCCACTTGGCGTGCTGCCGCTCCCTCTTCAGGCTTTGTCTGGCAAACACTCTTCACCTACGCTCCACATCGTGCGCAACAGTGGTCGTTGCGCTATCGTTTGACCTCTCGCCAACAAACTATTCCGCGATACGCTCCGTTGTTGCAGTGGGTCACGCGGCAGTCCTTCCGCTTGCTCTATCAGCGCAACTTTGGTGACTTTTCCCTGCAAACTGCTGCCGATGCCACCGCCAGTCGCCAACAATTGCACAGCGCGCAACACTATGGAGTGATGCTTTCTTTGCGCCTGCGCTATGCTCCGCAGACAGTCTGGCACGCTTCTGGTTTTGTCAGCCTGTTTTCTAGCGACAGTTTCTCCTCGCGTCTTTATGCCTACCAACCTCAATTGCCGGGTGCCGGAGCCTTCCCCAGTTTTTACGGCACCGGTTGTTCCGGCGTTGCCGTAGTGTCGTGGACTCCCTCTCGCGCTTGGTCAATCTCCACCCGATTGGCCCTTACTCATCATTGGCGCATTACCACTTCTGCGCACTCTTTGCCCGAAACATCTCCGCTTTCTTCCCCCACGGAGCCATCATCCCCTTCTGCTTTTTCTCTCCATTGTGGCCTATGGTTGCGATATCAATTTTAAACAACCTGTCTTTGCTCATAAAACAACGTGTCGTTTTATGAAAAGTGACGTATCGTTTTAGTGAAAACGACGTGTCGTTTTGTGGAAAGTGACGTGTTGTTTTCCAAGGATGTTCGGATGCGGAAAAAACTATCGATGAACAACTCATCCCAAACAGAGTTTTTCGAAGTGTGAAAAGACCTATAAACAACCCCTCTCGCGCGCACGCGTACGCGCGCATCACAGGAGTTTTTGCTTTTTTGCTGTCACAAGTGTCACAGCATTTATTGGAATTCGTTGTATTTCAGGTTGTTATGGGTTATTTTAAGCGTGTTTTAACAAATGCACTCGCTAATCCACCTCAACTCGATTGAAAACACCTCGAAAAATCTACACTTCTTGTCTACTATTTCTTCTATTTCGAGGTCTTATTTTCCCCCTTTTGTGACACTTGTGACAGCAAAAAAACAACATCGCTGTTGGAAGGCGCGCGCGTACACGCGTACGAGATGAAGAAAATGGATATAGCCTTTATTTGTTATCTGTACAATACAAAATAAGGGTAAAGAAAAATATCTTGTCACTTTTTCCTAGATTTTTCACTCTTTGAGGACTTTTCGACCCCTATATGTATAGGGACGCATTCACGTTGCGCATTCCCAATTTCCAATTCTACTTTCACGGCTACGGCCAATCCAATATATCTATTTTCTATGTTCCATACAGGTTCCTTCATAGGCTGTGCATTCGAAATCGAAGAGCAACAAACGCTGCATTCGAAGGGTGGGGGAGAAACTACCGATTACTGCTGATTGAACCCCAATCGGTCATTAGATGCCAACAAGAAAATGAAAGACGACAGGAAGTTATTTCTAATGATTTTCATTATCTCTCAGACCGAAATCAGCGGTTTTACACCAATTTATCAGACATTCTGATAAATATAGCTTGCAGAACCGCTTTTCCTTGTCACTAAATCTAAGTATTTTCCTACACGTTTCATAAGATAATGTGCAATTCTTCGCTTTGCGAACGAGTGAAATCAGTAATTTCGCAGTCGCTTATTTCTCCCACCTATTCATCAGACTAAAAGCGTAGGGATGTGCCAATATAAAGCAACGCAGAACGAACTATGGGGGAAGGCACTCAACAGAACTTAGCTTTTCGCGCTGAACAACTCTATAACTTCCTAATTTTATGACTCCCTCTATCATTCCTGTTGCAATGATTGCCGCAGCTATGACCATTCCTGTCGCTTCGTTTGCCAGCAACGCAAAGAGCGACAGCAAACTGAGTGGCAATGCGTCTGTCAATAAAATCAACACTGTGGCAAACGACACTCTCGTGACACGTGCCACCAACGGTAACGAACAAAAGCAAGGGGCTTTCACTGAAATCCGTGGACTAATCACAGACAATAACGGCAACCCCATCAGCGAAGCAACCATCACGGTGAAAGGGCAGAAACGCGCCGTCCGCACGAAAGCCAATGGTTGTTACACTCTCAGTGAACTCCCCAATGGAGAAACTACTATCGTCGTTCACGCCATCGGTTATGCAGCTCAACAGCGCCCCCTCAAATTAACCAACAAGAGTTACCAAGGTGTTGATTTCGTGTTGCAGGAACGTTCTGACGCTCTCCCCACAGTCGATGTGATGGGACGTCGCGAACAATCGTACAAAAACTCCGTTTCTTTTGTCGGCACCAAGACAGCAACCGCGCTGAAAGACGTTCCTCAGTCTATCAGCTATGTGACCAAAGAATTGATACTTGACCAAGGTGCAATTACAGTGAACGATGTGGTGAGGAATATGAGCGGGGTTAATCCCTATTCTTTCTACAATGATTTCTCTATCCGTGGTTTCCGCTCATTGGGTAACCGCAATTCGGGCAATCTTGTGAATGGTATGCGCACTCAGACGAGTTTGTGGCGCCAATCGTCACTAGCAAACATTGAGCGTGTGGAAGTTATCAAAGGCCCCGCTTCTGCCCTCTTCGGAAACGCTGCACCCGGTGGGGTAATCAACCGTGTGACGAAGAAACCCCTCGATGTGGCTAGACAATCTGTGACGCTAACCGCTGGTAGCTTCGGCACGACACGTGCTTATACTGACCTCACGGGGCCCTTGAATGACAAAAAGACGCTGCTCTATCGCCTTAATCTCGGATATGAAAACACCGATGGGTTCCGCGATCTTCAAGGACTTACGAGTTATATCGTTGCACCTTCATTCACTTATCGTGCGTCAGAGAAAACACAACTGAACATTGATATGACTTATGTGAATCATCAAGGTAAGTTGGATAGAGGTGTGGCTGTGTTTGGTGATGGTAGTTTGTTTTCGCGTCCTATATCTGCCACTCAGTCTGCTGCGAATGACTATTTGAGAGAAAACAGTGTCAACCTTTCGTTTGCACTTTCTCATCGACTAGCACAAGGTCTTCTTTTCAATAGCACTTACCTTTTCTCCTCTTATGATGAAGACTTGTTGGAGCACTCTCAAGACAATGCTTTTGTGAAGAAGGCTGATGGGAAGGACAATCCTTCGCTTGTGCTGATGCGTGTGACACAACGACAACGCCACTTCCGCAACAACAATTTCAACAATTATCTCACATGGGATGTGACGACAGGGGCAATGAAGCACAAACTCCTTGTGGGATATGATCATTTCAATACGCAACTTGCACCCGGTTCTAGCTACATCGAAGCTGGAGGATATTTGCTCAGAAATGGAGGAACGGCTAAAACTTTCAACGTGAAGAAAAGTTCGGATTATCTGTTAGACGAAAACAAAAACCCTCGTACGAATGTTCCAGCCTTTGACCTCAATTCTTCTGCCGGAAATCGCTACCAAGATATCTCCAAATATATCTATGAATCTAAAGATGTGAAACCTAGCGACCAATATACCAATGGTGTTTATCTTCAAGAACAGCTCACTTGGCACAAACTTCAAGTGCTCTTGGGGGCACGCATGGAATGGTTTACTGACGTGACGCAAAACAAGAACGGCTCTGAGTCTAAAACTCACCAACACGCCTTCACCCCTCGCGTGGGATTGGTGTATTCAGTGGTTCCTTCGACAAATGTTTACGCTACTTGGATTCGCGGTTTTGAACCTCAGAGTGTTGCCGTGCAAAGCAATCCTGGCTCAGGAGGACCATTCGATCCTGTAGAAAGCGAACTTTGGGAGATTGGGGCGAAAGGCGAATATCTCAACAAACGTCTCAGCGTCACTACGGCTCTCTTCAGTCTCCGTCAGAAAAATACACTCTACAATGCTGGAGTATCAGGACAACCCGACCTCATGGTGCCTATTGGGGAAGAACTTTCTCGTGGTGTCGAATTTGATGTTTCTGGGCGCATTCTCCCATATTGGAGCATTATGGCGAACTATGCCTTCAATGTTGCAGAGATTTCAAAAGCTCCAGAAGGAACAAAGGATCTCAACTTGCAACGTCCAGGCACTCCGCGCCACTCTGCTAACCTCTGGACAAAATTCATCGTTCCCACAGGTATGCTGCGCAATCTTGGCATTGGCGTTGGTCTGAATGGCGTGAGCGAGCGCAAAGGACAAGTGGGACGTCGTGAGAATGTAGTAGCTTATCCTGGTTATGCGCTGCTAAATCTCGCACTGTATTATAAAGTGCAAGAAGTGCAGATTCAAGTTAATCTCAACAATGCGCTTAATAAGCAATACTATATATCAGGCTATGATCGCTTGCGTTCGTTCCCAGGAGCTCCCCGCAACATCAACCTCACCATAAACTACCGCTTCTGATTGCTTGCTTCAGCACATTCCTCGTATATAAGCCCCACCACTCGCATAATAGTGTGAATGGTGGGGCTTTTCGGAAGAGCAAACCAACTTCAGCCCTAGGAGTAATCGTTCGAAAAAATAGACTTACCCATCCTGTTTTGTTTAGCGTCAACTAAGAAATAGAAATCAATCTCGAAACTATGATGCGCTGTTTCTAATGATTTTCATTATCTCTCAGACCGAATTCAGCGGTTTTATACCAATTTATCAGAGAATTTGATAAATATGCATAGCAGAACCGCTATTTCTTATCACTAAATCTAAGTATTTTTCTACACGTTTCATAAGATAGTGTGCAATTCTTTGCGTCGCGGACGAGTGAAATCAGTAATTTCGCAGTCGCTTATCCTCCTAGCCCTCTTATTCATCGGGCTGAAAAGCGTAGGGATTTGCCCCAAAGATGCAATCCAGAACAAACTATGGAGGATGACACAAGCAGAACTCCGCTTTTTACCCGAACAACCTAAATATTAAACTTCCTAATTTTATGACTCCCTCCATCATTCCTGTTGCAATGATTGCTGCAGCTATGACCATTCCTGCCGCTTCGTTTGCCAGCAACGCAAAGAGCGACAGCAAACTGAGTGGCAATGCGTCTATCAATAAGACCAACACGGTGGCAAACGATACTCTCGTGACACGTGCCACCAACGGCAACGAACAAAAACAAGGTGCTTTCGCTGAAATCAGTGGACAAATCACCGACAACAACGGCAACCCTATCAGCGAAGCTACGATCTCGGTGAAAGGTATGAAGCGTGCTGTTCGCACCAAAGGCAATGGTTATTTCACGCTCAGCGAATTGCCTAGCGGTGAAACTACTATCCTCGTTCACGCCATCGGTTATGCTGCTCAACAGCGCACCCTCAAATTAACCAGCAAGAGTTATCAAGGTGTTGATTTCGTGTTGCAAGAACGCTCTGACGCGCTCCCCACAGTCGATGTGATGGGACGTCGCGAACAATCGTACAAAAACTCCGTTTCTTTTGTGGGAACAAAGACGGCAACCGCACTCAAAGACGTGCCACAATCCATTGGTTATGTGACCAAAGAACTTGTGCTCGACCAAGGTGCTATCACCGTAAACGATGTGGTGAAAAACATCAGTGGTGTCAGTCAATACACAGCCTACAACGACTTCAGCATCCGTGGTTTCCGCTCATTGGGTAACCTCAACTCGGGTAACCTCCTCAACGGTATGCGCGGACTAACCCCACTGTGGCGTCAATCATCACTCGCCAACATTGAGCGCGTAGAAGTCATCAAAGGCCCTGCTTCTGCGCTCTTCGGAAATGCAGCCCCTGGTGGTGTAATCAACCGTGTGACGAAGAAACCTCTCGATGTGGCACGCCGTTCTGTGACCCTCACTGCTGGAAGTTTCAACACATCTAACGTGTATGCTGACTTCACTGGCCCACTCAACGAGAAGAAGTCGCTCCTCTATCGCTTGAACCTCGGTTATGAAAACACCGATGGCTTCCGCGACCTTCAAGGACTCACCACCTTCATTGTTGCTCCCTCTTTCACCTACATCCTCTCCGATCGCACACAACTCAATGCCGACCTCACCTACAACAACAACATGGGTAATCCCGACAGAGGACTTTCCCTACCTGGCAAGGGTGACATCTTCTCAGTGCCCTACTATTCCTCTCTAGGAGCGGCTAGCGACTACCTGAGCGAAAACACTTTAAACCTCTCGTTCGCGCTCTCTCACCAGTTGGCTAAAGGTTTGCTTTTCAACAGCACCTATCTCTATTCTAACTACGTGGACAGAGGTGAGGAACACACCACGCAGCACAGATATCAGAAACTAGGTGATGGCACCGATGACCCTACGAGGGTGGAAATGAGATTTGATAGACGATATCGCCACATCACAGCTAACAACTTCAACAATTACCTCACTTGGGATGTTGCCACTGGCGCATTGAAGCACAAACTTCTCTTGGGATATGATTACTTCAATACTTCCATTGCTCCTGGGCTTACTTCGCTTTCGGCAAGTGGTTATCTTCTCAAAAATGGCACTGTAGCTGACGGATTTGATGTAGCAAAGAAAGATCTCTATCTGCTTGATGCAAAGGGTAACCCACGCCCCAACGTGCCTAGCTTCGATTTGAATTCCACTGTAGGTAATCGTCTTCAGGATGTCACTAAGTATATCTTCAAAACTGGTGCTGGAAACCCCAATGGTCAAGGCAATGCGATACGAACCTACTCAAATGGTGTTTATTTGCAAGAGCAACTCCACTGGGGACGTCTGCAAACCTTGTTGAGCGCACGTGTGGAATGGTTCACCGATGTCACGAGAGATACTAAGGGCATCGAAAAGAAGACCACGCAAACGGCCTTCATTCCTCGTGTAGGCTTGGTTTACGAACTCACTCCTTCTACCAATGTTTATGCTTCTTGGATTCGCGGTTTCGAACCTCAATCTGTTACTAGTCAAAGCGACCCCGAAGTGGGTGGTCCATTTGACCCCATGAAGAGCGAACTCTGGGAAGTGGGTGCTAAAGGTGAATATCTCAACAAGCGTTTGAGCGTTACCACTTCACTCTTCAGAATCCGTAAAAACAACAGCCTTTATCCTGCAGGCGTTGAAGGAAAACCTAGGTTGATGGTGGCCATTGGTGAAGAAGTGTCTCGCGGTGTGGAATTCGACGTTTCAGGTCGCATTCTTCCTTACTGGAGCATCATGGCAAGCTACACCTACAACCGTGCTGAAATCACCAAGGCTGCTCCTGGCACCACAGACCTCAACGTCCAGCGTCCTAGTACACCTCGTCATGCTGCGAACCTCTGGACGAAATTCATCATCCCCTCTGGTGCGCTCCGCAACTTAGGTGTGGGTCTTGGCATCAATGGCGTAACCAGTCGCGAAGGACAAGTGGGCAGACGCAAGCCAGATCAATTGGTTACCTATCCTGGCTACACTTTGCTCAACCTTGCGCTCTACTACAAAGTGAGAGATATACAGTTGCAACTCAACTGGAACAACGTGCTCGACAAACGCTATTACATCGGTGGTATGGACCGTTTCCGTTCTTTCCCTGGTGCACCTAGCAACATCAACCTCACGGCTACGTATCGATTCTAATCCTCACGAAGTACACTCTCTTTGAGGTGTATTTCACGCACAAAAATCCCGCCATTCACACACACAGTAAATGGCGGGATTTCTTTGTTATCATTCAAGGGAAATCGGTTATTATACCGATTTCGGTTTAAGTTTAGCGCACTTGCTTGTGTCCTGCAGCGTCAATCACAACGCCATGTTGGGGAGTGCTCACCACACGACCAGAAAGGTCGTAGGTCACACCAGAAGTGCTTTCAAAAACGGGTAATCGTTCTAAACCTGTTGGGATGGGAGTACGTTCTAGTTTCCAGAAATTATTCCATTGATTGGGAGCACGCAAGATGACGTGCGAAGCAGCCTTCTCTGGCATATACCAACCATAATTGGATTTGCCTGCCATAATTCTAAATCCAATAACATTGCCATCTTTACCGTATTTCAGTTGCCACATAAAGGGAGCTTTGTTTGCTACAACGCTCTCGCTATAAGATGATTTGTGCACCACTGCATATTGTTGTTCTGTCTTGTTGATTAGCACGAAACTTCCATCATCTTGACGCACAACTTTCCACAGTATGGAGGGCATATCCTGCGTCACCGCAGCACTTGCCACTTCTTCTGCTTCCACAACTCCGTTTTTCATACTTGCCACAAAACCTGGGGTACGAGGATTTGCGCTGCGAATCACATAATAGTGGTCGGCAGTCACTGCATCCAATGCCGTAGTCTTAGGAGCAGTCAAAAACTTCTCATATGCTTTCACATAAGTTTCATACATCTGTTGAGAAACTGCAGCTTGTTGAGCCACCAATGTTCGAGCCGGTGCAAGGTCTTTTTGTAGTTGAGCAATAGCCGTTTGTGTGAATTGTCCTTCTTCGTTGGGCACCACGTCTTCTACGAGATGGTCACAACGTTGTAACAAGGCAGCGAGCATCTTTTGGAAGTCAGCCTCAACAATGCGCCATGTTCCGGCGTGACACAAGGTGGGATTGTCGAAAGCTACGATTTTGTTTTCAGCAGGCAAATCGCTGTCCTTATCTCCACCAAAAGACTTGATGAAAAATCTTTGCACCTTACCAGTTGCAGTTGCATTGTATCCTTGCACTTTAGACAACACCACAGCACCAGGCACATAGTCATATTGCTGCGCAGGCACAGCCGCGCGGTCGATGCGGATGGGAGTGCCATTCTGCGCTACAAATCGCAATGGTTGATTATAAGCTCCCATTTGGATTTGTCGATTGTTGCGGAGAGATTTCAATGTCCATCCCTCTTTGGCAGCCACAAAAGTGAAGAGTTCTTCTGGAAGTTGCTGATCGGTGTAGTGCACTCTCAGCGCATTTGTGCCATCGGCATAGAGTGTTGCACCAGCAAACTTCGCTTTGTAGTAGGTAGATGCAGACATCAAGCGATACACCTTTCCAGCAACGGGCTGTGTGATGGGGGCAGCCTTGAATGTGGCAAGCGCTTGTGTCATTGCTTCCAGTTGTTGTGCTTCGTCAGAAGCCGCAGCCGCTTTGGCAGTGGTCACAGCGGTTTCCAAAGCATCGAAAGTAGCTTTTGACACATAGCACACTTCGTCAGCGTGTGTCTCTGCCAACAACTTTTCAGCTTCGTCTATCTTTTCTTGGAGCGGAGTCTTCTCTTCTTTCAAGAAGAAGTGCTTTGCGTAGGTCAAATTGCGATCTTCAAAAACTCGACTGTGATTTTGTAGACGATAGAAGAAGCTCAACCAATCCTTTTGGTTGCTTGGCAACCAACCGATTTCTGAGATAGCCAACAAACGGGGCAAGAGTTGGTATTCCAATTCTGCATTGTTGTTGGTCGTTTCCGTCCACATATTTCCTTGTACACCGAGACCAAATTCGGTCTTCCCTGCAGAGCGTAGACGTTCCAGCGGATCGAAGTTGTAGATTTTCTCAACGCTGTTCACGTTGTTATCGCCCCAACCTCCGCGGTAGCCTTCATTGACATCCGCTTGGTCGGCAGTGACTTGCATCCAGTCGAGATAGAGCACGTTGTAAGGCACAATCACTGTGTGGAAACCTTTGGAAGCCGCCAAGATGTCGGTCCAGTTAGTCCATCGTTTTGTGCCATCAAGTCCCAAATTCCAAGCCATGATGAGCGGAGAAACCTCGCCTTTGTGACGATTCCAATAGTTGTCGGTCTTGGTCTCGATGAGTTCATCCCAAGCCACAATGTCTTTGTTGTACTTCTTCTTGAGATAAACCGCGAGTTCGTGCACCAACCAAGGCTGCAATTCGTTCACGCCATTGAGTTTGTTGTCCTTGATGCGTTGTTGGCAAAGGGCATTTTCCTGCCAGCGGTCGGTGGGGCATTCATCACCACCGAGGTGGATGTAGCGTCCGGGGAACACTTTCGCCACATTATCGAGCACCGTTTTGAGGAAATCGATGACTTTATCGTCGCCGATGTTCAATACATCTTTGGAGATACCAGCCGTGACACGAACTTTATACGTGCGATTGGGGAAGCAACTCAACTCTGGATAGGCAGCAAGGGCAGCCACCATGTGACCCGGCATGTCGATTTCGGGAATGATTTCGATGTTTCTTTCGGCAGCATAAGCTACAATCTCGCGCAAGTCATCGAGGGTGTAATACATGCCACGACCATATTCCGTGTCGTCAAAGAAGCCATTTTCAATGCCATCACTCACAAACGAGCCTTTACGACGGCTTCCCACTTGGGTAAGTTTGGGATATTCGGGGATCTCGATGCGCCAACCTTGGTCGTCGGTCAAGTGCCAGTGCAAACGGTTCATCTTGTAGAACGACATGATGTCGAGAATGCGCTTCACTTCGTTCTTGTCGAAAAAGTGACGAGCAATGTCGAGCATATATCCACGATAAGACAACAGTGGTTTGTCTTTGATGTCAAGCACAGGGATGTTCCACTCTCTTTGCGCAGCCGTCTTGGCATAGAAAGCCTTCGTCATCAACTGACGCAGGGTTTGCAAAGCATAGAAGAAGCCAGCACGATGAGAAGCTTTGATTACAATGTTTTTCTCGGTCACCGTCAAAGCATAGGCCTCAGTGCCCACGATGCTCTTATCGGTGATCAAAGCCACCATGCCATCAGCTGCCGCAGCAGATGAAGATTGCAAGGAGAGGGTTATTCCTAAACGAGTTTTAACTTCTTCTGAAAACTCATACACCATGCCCTTCAAACTATCCACGGGTGAGGTGATTACTTTCAAGGTGCGCAAATCAAGATGCTTCCCTTGTTCGATTTTGAGGTTTTGGGGATAAGGCACCAAAGGAGGGAGATTCTTATAGGCATCCAAAGCCGCAGTAGTTTCAAAGCTAAAAGCATTGTTGCCTTCTTGGTCTTTGCTAGATCCCCAAAGACCAATGGCGTGTCCAGCACCAGCTCCTTGCCATTGGTTGAATCCGACTTGGTCGTTGGCTTTAGGATGAATTTCAAACGATGAAGTGAAATTCGCTGTTTTGCAAGGAGCAATCACGAATTTATTGTTCTTGGTGGGTTGCTTCGCAGCTTCAACCATACCCATTTCTTGGGGATTGGTGACATAGAGTTGCAAACCCAGCTTGTTGGTAATCGTGTAACCTGCGGCAGCAGAACCTTCCACTTTCCACAACTGCGCATCAATACCTGTCATTGCAGCTTGTCGCGCACCAGCATTGGGTTTGGCGGCTTCAACTACCATTCCGCTATTCGTAAACTTCAAGAGATACCAATGCACCTCTTTGTCTGTGCTCGTCTTCGGCATCGAAGATGCAGCCATGCTCACTAGGGGCACTAGCAAAGCCCAACAGAGCAACAATAATTTTCTGAATGTATTCATTGGTTGTTTTTATGATATTATGACTGCAAATATAACATTTTCTTTGGTATATCACAACGTATTTACATACATTCTTCTCACAAAGTAGCTCGTCTTTTTGTACTTCGATTTTGAAACCCAAATCGGTCATTAGATCCTGGACAGATTTCATTAGATTGTTGAGCAGATGGTTGATTGTGAGTTCGAAGGCGTAGCGGGCTACGTCGAGAACGAACGAGTCTGTACCAATTTGCACAATAACGGTCTAATGACCGATTTGGGTTAAAGTACACCCTTAATCCAATATTTTCTCAAGAAGAGAGAGGAATATCTAGAGATTTTCATTACCTTTGTTGCATCATTCAATAACCCATGCGACGGAGTGTTCCGCCCAATCTCAAACTATGTACGGTAAATTTCAGCAACACCTTCAATCTGAGCTAGCTGCTATTCGCGAAGCTGGTCTCTACAAGAACGAACGCCTCATCGAAGGCCCACAACAGGCAGAAATCAATGTAGGCGGCAAAACAGTGCTCAATTTCTGCGCCAACAACTATCTCGGACTCTCCAATCATCCTCGCCTCATCCAAGCGGCAAAAGATGCTATGGATGCTCGTGGATACGGTATGTCGTCTGTGCGCTTCATCTGTGGCACGCAAGATATGCACAAAGAACTAGAAGCTGCCGTTTCTCGCTTCTTCAAAACTGACGATGCCATCCTCTATGCCGCTTGTTTCGATGCCAACGGCGGTGTGTTCGAACCCCTGCTCACTGCAGAAGATGCCATTATCTCCGACGCACTCAACCACGCTTCCATCATCGATGGTGTGCGC
>QWCC01000875.1_pt1 | contig 14577 bp, 11 predicted proteins | sample 1972491 | NCBI WGS metagenome assembly QWCC01 (sample SAMN09866718, study PRJNA288562) | Human oral metagenome isolate term5_saliva, whole genome shotgun sequencing... | isolation source: mouth | host: Homo sapiens | place: USA: California
TGATTTCCGAGGCGACACCTCTCATCCCTCAACCATTTGGCGCAATTCCTGGACCTACAACAAGACCAATCCTCAGATGCCTCGCATCGTAGAGGGGCAGCAGTCTATGAGTCACTGGGGACAAGTCAGGAGCTCCTTCTGGTTGAGCAACACCAGTCACGTTCGTCTCAAGAACATCCAATTAGGCTATACTCTTCCACAAAGTGTCACTCGAGTGCTGGGCATCTCCAAGATGCGTTGCTACTACTCTGTTGAAAATCTCCTCACCATCGACGGTATGAAGGTGCATACAGATCCTGAAACCTACGTGGAACGTGGTTCTAACTATCCACTCATGATGACCAACTCATTGGGTCTTTCAGTGACATTCTAACCTCAAAACAGACACTATCATGAAACGTATAAAATATGCCGTAATTGCGCTCACTGCACTTTTGGCCACTTCATGTTCAGATTTTCTCGACACTACTCCACGCGATGCTATTAGCCCCTCCACCACATGGAAGTCTGCAAAAGATGTCAATAAATTTCTCACTACGGCTTATTCTGAATGGGCAAACTCTTCTTCCATCTTCTGTCTAGATGCTACTTCCGACATTGCTTATAATAATTTCAATGAATGGCAACGTGCTGGCAATGGTTCATGGACTGCTGGTAACCCTGGGGTTGATTTCTATGATTTTGGCACCATTTCTCGTTGCAACAACGTGGTAAACAACATAGACCGTGCTCAAATAGCTGACAAGGCGGTCTACAACAACCTTCTTGGACAAGCCCTCGCCATTCGTGCTTTCGATTATGGCTGCAAGAATTTTTGGTATGGTGGTGTGCCCATTATGGACGATTTCTTCCCCAACGCGGAGGCTGCCAAGGTGCCTCGCAACACCGAGGCCGAAGTTTGGGCACATTTCGACAAAGACATCGATCGCGCTATCTCTTTGCTCCCCGATGCTCCCGCAGAAAGTGGACGCATCGCCAAGGGTACTGCCTTAGCCATCAAAATGCGCTTTGCACTCTATCGCAGCAACTGGCAACAAGCGGCTGATGCTGCTAAGGCTATCATGGATTTGAACCTCTATGCGCTCGACCCAGACTATGCCGCTCCTTTCACTATGGCTGGCAACAAGTCGAAAGAAATTATTATAGCCGAAGAGCACGACGTAGTGCAAAATCCAGTATACGACTTAATTTTGCTCTATAACAATGGTGATGGTGGTTGGTCGTCCATCGTGCCCACACAAAACCTCGTGGATTTGTACCTTATGAAAGATGGTCTGACTAAAGAAGAGTCTCCCCTCTACGATAAGAAACATCCCTTCGCCAACCGCGACCCACGTATGGCAAAGACCATTCTCTATCCGGGGTGCAACTATTGGAACGGCGTCTACAACACCCTCGACCGGAAAATCGGAGGTATAGAAAATCCTAACTATCCCACTAATGCGGATAACTCTTCTAAAACTGCACTCACTTGGGCGAAATATGTCTACCCAAAAGGACAATACAAAGACTTTCAAAAAACTGCTACTTCTGTCGTTGTCTTCCGCTATGCTGAAGTATTGTTGTCGCGTGCTGAAGCCCTCAACGAACTCAATGGTCCTTCTGAAGAAGTCTATACCCTTATCGACCAACTCCGCACCCGCGCTGGAATGCCCAAGGTGGACCGTGCAAAAGCTGCCACAAAAGAAACACTCCGTGAAGTGATTCGCCGTGAACGCACCGTGGAACTAGCCGGAGAAGGTTTCCGCCGTGCCGACATCGTCCGTTGGAAAGACGCTTCTGGCAAGATGGTGGCAGAAAAAGTTCTTATTGGTAGCCTTACTCGCATTACTGGAACGGTGGATATGACTGGCACAAATCCCGAAACTCGTGCCACAGTGTCTGACACTCGAGAGGTCGTCGAAAACCGTTTGTTCAAACCAGAATTCCGTTACTGGCCCATCCCACAAAGTGCCAGAAATCGCAATCCAAAGCTTGAACAGAATGCTGGATTCTAACCTGTAACTTGTTTCATTTTCCCAGAGGGGCTGTAGCAACACGTTGTGTTGTTGCAGCCTCTCTCTTTGTGAATATGCAGCATTATTGCATTTTATTTTGTTTGCTTTTTGGCGAAACACCTACGTTCTTCCTCGCGCGCGTACGCACAATACAAGAGTTTTGTGCTTTTTGCTGTCACAAGTGTCACAGTTTTATTTCAAAGCATTGTATTCTAGATAGTTGTGTTTTGTTTTAATGTTTGTTTGGAGTTTGTCTTCAAAAATCCTCCATAAACTCGAGAAAATACAATCAAACAGCATAATTATACGGATGGAGAGCCGTGAAAGTTATTCGCTTTAAATCGAAATGGGGCAATATCGTCATAATCCCGACGGCTTGTTTTACGAAAAACGATACGTTGTTTTATAGAAAACGACACGTTGTTTTGTTGAAAATGACACGTCGTTTTGTTGAAAACGATACGTTGTTTTTCTTCGACCGACGTGTCGTTTTTGGGGTGAGTAAATGTCGATTTTCGTCGTCATAAAAGCGTTTGTGAACGTGCAGTGTGACACTTGTGACAGCAAAAAAATAAAACTCCTGTGATATGTGCGCCTGTACGCGTAAGCGTGTGTGCGCTTACGTGCGCGAGAGGGATTTTCGCCCTCCACTATTCAAGATTGTCATTCCTTGTCCTTACTTCTTCCACTTTGCACAAGACCGAGCTGTAAACTCTCCTTATTTTTGCGAGAAAAACAATCACTACATTTATCCCAGGTTTTGATATCTGAAGATGACGAAAATGAGGGTGAATGAATTTTGATGTGCGGTTTTTTGTGATTTTTTCCCTCTTTCCCCCTTTATCTCCCCATATACTTATAGAGCCATTCTTCTCCGCTGTCGGTAGCTTCATCCCACGAATAAGTGCGCCACATCTACATCGCCACTAACCGATAAGCCTCGTCTTCTCTTATTCACTTCCCACCTCTCAAACCCTAATCTTATGTGAAAACACTGATTTTTTTCCGCCTAATTATTGTGATTTCCGCCAAAAAGCAATACTTTTACACCGATAAAAACTAATAACCCTGCACTGGGTAAAAACTAATGATGCTGTAAGGTTGGCATAAAACTAGTTTTCTGGAGGTTAGTTTTCTATGCGATGCAACACATTACACGATCTAGTTCAACGCAACACAATACACTATACAACACAATGAAAAAGACAATTCTTTCGCTCATCTGTTTGGCTTTTGCAGCAATGATGATGGCACAAACAACAACTAATTGGACTATCAGTGTGGCCAACCAAGGAACGGCAGGAGGCTACATTGTAGACAAACAGTTGAAAAGCACCGACAAAGTAGCATATTCCGAGCATTATCCGGCACAGGGCTATATGCCTGCGTGGTACATCCGTTTTCCGAAGGGCAATTACACGGTGAAGTCGCAAAACAATGGCGTCATCGATGTGCATCAAGTGGACAAGAACCAAGATATCGTCACCAATCAGTCTGCTAAATCCTTCACTTTTCGTGCCCCAGCAGCAGGGTGGTATCGTTTTGTGTTGCGCAATGGGCAAACTGGTCAGTCCTTGTATGATTTCAACATCTCTTCTACCGATGTGAAAGGGGCTGACGCGGTGTATCTAGCTGCTTGGCGCAGTGTTCCCTCGCTTCACCTCAATGGGTTTGAGAGTACGAATGCAAGATTGCCACAAGGCAATGTCTACAACTGGATTTACAACGAAGTGCAGATTCCCGAAGATGCAGATTTTCAAGGCACGTATGTTGAAGCCTTTGGTTTTCACAATGGCTATATCGGCATTCAGAATAATGGGAGAATGGCCGATGGAAAGACCAACCACACCGTGATCTTCTCCTCTTGGGATAATGGCGATACCGATAGTAATCCCACGCTGGCAGGATATAAACGCAGTGGCGTCATAGCGATAGACAGTACACTCAAAAACACTGTGGCAGAACGATTTGGCGGAGAAGGCACAGGCGTGCACGTGTTGCTCAACGGTGACTATTGGAAGCCCGGACATTGGGTGAGATTTTTGGTGAATGTGCAACCCGAACAAATACAACTCAAAGATGGTTCCAACTACGAGAATACCATTATCTCAGCTTGGTATAATGTGCGCGGACTAGACGACAAGTGGCACTACATCTCTTCGCAACGTATGGCAGGACAAGTCAACTATTTTGGTTCTGGATTTAACGCCTTCCTCGAGGAGTTCACACGTGGCGCCACCAGTCAAGGACACATTCCGCACAAAGCTTACTATCGTCGCATCTTTACCCGTTCTATGCAAGGCGGAGAGTGGTTTAATCGCAACATATTCTGGTTTGGACACACCGATGGTGGATCTGACAAAGGCGCGCGCAATGACAGATACCAAACCAAAATGAATTACGATGGAGAAGATGCGGCTTATATGCAATCGGGGGGCTATATTGAACCCAAGGCTGGCAGTCCTATTACCCTCAAATATGTGGAACCTGGCGACTTTCTTCCTTCCGACTCCGTGTTGGCACAACTGCAAGCACAATATGTGGCAAAGGCACTGCACACGCAAGAAGTGCAGCGCATGAACACGCGTATGAATGACACTTATGAAGAAATCCCTCAAAAAGAATGGCAGTTAAAAGGCAAAAGTTCGGAGGAAACTGTGGGTGAGGGCAGTAATGGTCGTGCACGTTTGTATTAGACGGAGACGCCAAAACGTTCTGGCACACAGAATGGCAGAGTGGTAGTAACAAAAGATTTCCACACTACCTAGAATTTGTGCACACGGGAGCAACAACTTTGAACCGCATCGTGTTGCAAAATGATGCTAAGCATAGTGGTAACCGATACCGCGCACGCAAAGTGGTAGTGCAGATGGTGGATAGCAAAGGGAAAACAACGACGCAAGGCACTTATACCTTAGGTAATGGTGATCAGCAAGAAATAGTGCTTTCATCGACTCTTGAATTGTCTGCGCAGCAGCGTTTGCGTTTGAGATTTACCGAAGGCTATGATCCTAATGAGGGTATGATGGCTGTGGCTGAGATACGTTTTGAAAAGAAGAATTTGGAGCGTCTGCGTGAGTTGTTTTTGGCGGAATATAATAGTGTTGGTCAGTGGAATCACTATACCAAAACTGATGTGGAGAAATATCTCGGTGAGGTGAAGACTCATCTCGCTACGGCTACTGAATCAGAAATTCAGTCAGCACTCCTAATGTTGTCACAAAAGGGTAAGGTCATCAAGTATTTGCCCATTACCAACTTGGCTGCGCTCAATGCAGAACGTTGCTATGTGCTGACCAATGCAGAAGTGTCGGGAGTGCTCGTGCAACCCGAAGGTGCTGCGGCTCCCACGCTGAGAAATGTAGATGCGAAGCGTGCTACAAACACGCTTGATACTTATGCTCAAACAATGAGTGTGGCAGACTCTGCCGCAAACTGGCTCCTTGTGGCTGACGAACGCAGTGGCAGTGCCACACAATATGTGGTCTACAATCTCAAGTCGGGTATGTTTCTTCAACCTGCAAAGGGAGATGTGGCTGCAACGATGGGCGATAAACCTGCAAAATTCCGCAGTTCCCTTGTGGCGCATCCCGAAGCTGCGGAAGGAAAAGAGTTGACCGGCAGAGGAACAAAGGGAGCGGTGTGGAGCATCTACGAGAATCTGTATTATCAACCCAATTTCCGTTTGGTCAATGCCATTCGTGCGTATTTCAAAACAGGAAAATTCGAAAAACCTGTCGTCCCCACTGGCATTGCCGCACTCCGTTTGGCTGGCGCAGGTGGTGAGAATGGACAAAACGCAGATGAGGCGCGCTTCGATCTTTCGGGACGTCAAGTCACCACTCCTCACGATGGAGAAATCGTGGTGACAAGTCACGGCAAGACGGTGTACACGCGTTGAAAATAGCTCGTCTATTTCTAGACAAGAGGGTAGTGCGGTAAGTACTCCTTTCCTTGTCTGTTGGATAAAAAGAATAAGGCTGAATCCCTATGTGGTTCAGCCTTATTTTGTTGGGAGCGGATACTCCTTGTGTTCTCGTATTTTCTAGATGCAATTTGCCCACTTCGCAAGAAAGACGTAAATTTGTAGCACACTTAGTGCGATTGTGTCCTAGTCGTCAACGTTCGGAAGATGAAGGCGAAAGGCGCAACCGCTTTTTCTCATCACTATCAATAGATTATGGCTGAGTCGAAAGAACCCAAATATAAACTCTACTATTCCATTGGAGAAGTGGCAGAAATGTTGGAAAGGCGAAGTGCAATCGGCAGAAGTGATAGATCGTTTGCGCGGTATTCGTGCCGAACTTGTGGATCTCAAAACAGCTCTCGGTGATTTAGAATAAACACTGATTTCAAAACGACAGAATAATATGGCAAAAGCCAAGACCGCCTACGTTTGCGACAATTGTGGTTACGACTCTCCTAAATGGGTGGGGCGTTGTCCTTCGTGTGGACAGTGGAACAGTTTTAAGGAAATCAATGTTTCGCCTGTGGCTTCCCCCAGTAAGGGAGTTGCTGCGGTGGTTTCTGCTGGGTTGAATCGTCAGCAAAGCAAACCGCAACGACTCTCTGAAATCAACGCTACCGAAGAAGAACGCTATGACACACACGATGCAGAACTCAATCGGGTATTGGGAGGAGGCATTGTGCCAGGAAGTCTGATTCTTCTCGGAGGAGAACCTGGTATTGGCAAGTCCACCTTGTTGCTTCAAACGGTGCTGCGAATGAGCGACCGCCGCATCCTCTATGTGAGCGGTGAAGAGAGTGAGCGACAAATCAAACTCCGCGCTGATCGCCTCAGCACGTCCCCACAAACGCAAGGCAATCCCAATGCAACTGGAGAAGAACCTTTGCTCTTTTGCGAAACGCGCCTAGAAGTGATTTTGGAACAGGTGAAAGCGGTGCAACCCGATTTGCTCATTGTGGATTCTGTGCAGACGATGCAAACGGAAAGCGTGGAGTCCTCACCGGGAAGTGTGACACAAATTCGCGAATGTGCGACAGCCTTGCTCAAATATGCCAAGGACAACAACGTCCCAGTGCTCCTCATCGGACACATCACCAAAGAAGGAAGCATCGCGGGACCGAAGGTTTTGGAACACATTGTGGACTGCGTGCTGCAATTTGAGGGTGACCGCCACTATTTCTACCGCATCTTGCGCAGCATCAAGAATCGTTTCGGTTCTACTGCTGAATTGGGCATCTATGAGATGAACCAATCGGGACTTCGCCCTGTGGACAATCCTTCAGAACTCCTACTCACCCAAGGTGGAGAACCGCTTTCGGGCATAGCCATCTGCGCTGCGCTCGAAGGGGTGCGACCTTTCCTCATCGAAACCCAAGCTCTCGTTTCAACAGCAGCCTACGGCACACCGCAACGTTCAGCCACGGGCTTCGATTTGCGCCGACTCAATATGCTTTTGGCGGTGTTGGAAAAGCGCGTGGGCTTCAAACTGGGTGCAAAAGATGTGTTTCTCAACATCGCAGGTGGCATCCGCGTCACCGACCCTGCCATAGACCTCAGTGTCATTGCCGCTGTGCTGTCTAGCAATGTAGATACCCCCATCGACCGCTCCGTGGCGATGGCTGGTGAATGCGGTTTGAGTGGAGAAATTCGCCCTGTGACGCGTATCGATCGCCGCATTGCAGAAGCACAAAAATTAGGTTTTACGCGCTTCTTGCTCCCCGAACAGAATATGAAATCTCTCGATCGCCAACAGTTTTCGGGTATCGAACTCGTACCGGTGTCGCGCGTGGAAGCCGCTTTGCGCGAACTCTTTGGATAACCCCTTTGTGCAGGGCTTTTTCGTGGTGATGCATTTTTTGGGGGTGCAGTGCTTTAGATATTATGCTACTCTTCTCGCTGATACTTGTTTTTTGATTTGTGTTATCCAGAAAAGTAGAGCATTTGTCTATGAAAAAGCTCTTTGTTCTCCTCTTTTTGTTAGAAGAAGGGATGGGAAACGCGGCATTTTGTAAACTCTGACTAGACAATCTGCAGACAAACTACAATTTTATTCGTCAAAAAAGCAATTAGATGCTATATTTTATCCGAAAAATACTTACTTTTGTCATTGTCTTCTTCCTTGCATTGAATACTTTTGCAGGAAATGGCACTCCGCAGTCGCCATATACTGCTCAAGAAGCATTCCAATATCGCGACTCTCTTGCCAAAAATCAGGAGGAAGTGTTTATCAAAGTGGACTTCATCGGCTTCGGAAATAGTCTGAAGGAAGCCACTCCCCAACACCGAGTGGGCGATAACTTCATCGTGGGAACGGCAGAATGTCCCATCATCGTGCGCGCTGAGCACTTTGTTCGTGGACTCGAATGGGCGGACACCAAGACCGACTGGCTCATATATGGCTATTTCATCTATGAAGGTGGCAAGCGCAATGACGAACGTGGAGAATACGTCTTTGTAGCTGAAACATTGGAAGGGGCTTATCGCGCTGTCATCGGTGATCAAGGCATCGGAGCATTTGCCACAAAAGGTACTTTCACGCTCCGTAATTCAGATATCAAGCTGGTTTCTCCCTACATCTACCCACAAGAGCGCAAACTCCTCACTGAGACGTTCCCTGCTCACACCACCATTGCAGGCAGCAAATTCGACTATTCTGCCTTTCTGCTCGTGGGGGAACCTGGTACTTATCCTGTGACGCTGATAAATCAAAAGAGTAATCTTCCCTATCATAAGACGATGCTTCGCTCTGGTGTCACTCGCACACCGGATATGAACCTCACCTTCTATCGATTTGTCGCTGAAGCCGGAAGAGTGGGCTTTGAACTCGGGGAAAACAATGGGGCATTTATCAATTTCAACCGTCCTACAGAGATTTATGTGGCACTTGACTACCACAAAATCCAGATGTTGAAGGAAACTTTGCAGCTCGAAGACACTCATTTCATCCCTCTCACCAGTCAGACGCTCACTGCATTGCGCACGATTTCTGCATCTGGTGCAAGCGTTTCTACCGATATCTACGACCTCAACGGACGAAAGGTAGGCACAGCCACACAACTTCACACTTTGCCCAAAGGCGTCTATATTGTCAACGGACGAAAAATAGTTCATCACTAAGCAACAAAAGGCGGCGAGCACAAAACCTTTCGAAGCAACAAAGTCTTAGAATATTGTAGCAAGGGGGCAAGGTAGAGTAGGGAAGAAGTGAAAATATCATTTTCTCAAGAAATAAATCGCATATTCACCAATAAAACTTTTCAGCCTATGCAACTTTCTACACTGAAACTGTTCGTTCTTTCTCTCTTCGTCACGCTCACTTCTGCAGTGGCTTTCGCACAAAATGCAACTGCCAAGAACGATGGCACCAAGGATAAACCCTATCTCCTCACCGAAATCACGGGAAATGAAAACTTGATGAGTGAGTTGTTGGAAAACGGCACGAAATTCTATGTCAAAACTCCTTTTGTGGGTTTTGGTACAGATGGGAAAACTTCTCCCAAAGATGCCACTGCCGACCAAGACATTGTGCTTCTCGGCGACACTGTTCAGGTGAAATACGACACAGCTTCTACTGACAACAATAAGGATGTAGTGGCGCACGTGTTTCTAGCCAAAACGGACAAAGTGACACAAGCCATTCGCGCTGCCGAACAAGGTAAAAACTATGTTTGGTTCTGCACCCTCGTGATGGACGAAACAACGGGAGAAATCCTTTTCGATGTAGAAAATTTATCTCTTGCTCCAACAGCGCTTACTGCCCTTCGTTCATCTGCTAATGCCAATGCGGCTGTTTATGCTCTCGATGGTCGTTTAGTGCAAAAGCACTATCAACCCTCGGCTCTTTCGCCCGGACTCTACGTTGTGGGAGGAAAAAAAGTGCTAGTGCACTAATGCTTTCCTCTCATTTTGGACGCTGCTAAGCTACTCCTCGCTAGAGGTGATGCTCACATTTTAGCACATTTACACGAACTCGCACAGCTCGCTCTTTAGCGGGCTATGCGATTCGGTGTATATAAGCCTCGCTTCTCCTCATAGCGATAAGCGACTTCAAAACATATCCATTTGTCATACTCCGCGCGGTGAAATAAAGGTTATCCCACACCGCGCCATAACAATACTAAGCCCTCCATTGCTTATGTCAAAACTACTCTATGTGCTGCCACTGGCTTTGACCCTCTGCGCAGCTCCGGCTCAAGCCCGCAAGAAGAAAAACGAAACACCTCCTCCTGCCAAGGTGGAGAAAAAAGCACCCATTGCGAAAGGATTTTTCGGGGTGCAACGCGAAAAAGACGATGTATTCTTTGTCATTCCCGACAGTCTGCTCCGTCGCCCTATGTTGGTGACTACACGCTTCATCAGCACTCCTGCCGGAGCTCAAGTCTATGGTGGAGAACTCGCCAGTAGCAAGATGCTCACGTGGGAGCGTCACAACAACCAGCTCCTCTTGCGTGCCGAAATGTTTGAGTCGCTAGCCGATAGCACTCAGCGCATTTGGAAGTCTGTGGAAGCCAGTGCAGAAAATCCCATTGTTGCTGCCTTCAAAATCGAAGAAACGCTTGCTGATTCCACCGCAAAGTTGAAGCAATATCGCATCAAAGTCACCGATTTCTTGAAAGGCGACAACCCTGTGACGAGTTTAGAAACCTATCGCAAAGCAGGATTCGACATCGGCGCTCTTCGTGGAGATTTGTCTTACATCGACACGGTGAAGACCTTCCCCATCAACACCGAAATTCAGACGGTGAAAACCTTCAGCGCAAAGCCCAACAAGATACCTTCTGCAGCTGTCACGGGATTGGTCACGCTGCGTTTGAACACCTCGTTTGTGCTGCTGCCCGAAAAATTGATGCGCAGCCGCACTTTCGACCCTCGTGTGGGTTATTTCACCGACAACTTTGTGGAGTTCAACGACAAGCAGCAACAAGTGAAACGCCGTTCTGTCGTTGCGCGCTGGCGTCTTGAACCCAAGGAAGAAGACATCGAAAAGATGAAACGTGGGGAATTGGTAGAACCTAAAAAGCCCATCGTCTACTACATCGACCCTGCAACCCCCAAACAGTGGGTGAAATATCTCATTCTCGGTGTGGAAGATTGGCAAAAAGCCTTTGAACAAGCAGGTTTCAAAAATGCGATTATCGCCAAGGAATGGCCTAAAGATCGTCCCGACATGAGCCTTGAAGATGCACGTTTCTCCGTGATTCGCTATCTTGCTTCGCCCATTCCCAATGCCTATGGTCCCAATGTGCACGACCCTCGCACTGGCGAAATCATTGAAAGTCACATCGGTTGGTATCACAACGTGATGAAGTTGGTGCACGACTGGTATATGGTGCAAGCTGGAGCTGTCGATCCTCGCGCGCGCAAACAAGAGTTTGACGAAGAATTGATGGGACAACTCGTTCGTTTCGTTTCTTCTCACGAAGTGGGACACACCCTCGGTTTGCGCCACAATATGGGTGCCAGTGCTGCCACTCCTGTGGAGAAACTCCGCGACAAAAAATGGGTGGAAGCCCACGGCCACACCTCGTCTATTATGGACTATGCTCGTTTCAACTATGTGGCACAACCCGAAGACAACATCAGTTCCGCAGGTATTTTCCCACGCATCAACGACTACGACAAATGGGCTATCCAATGGGGCTATTCTTATTTCCCCAATGCCAAGTCGGAAAAGGAAGAGCGCAAACTCCTCAATGATCTCACTGTGAAGACCATCACCGGCAACCGCCGTTTGTGGTTTGGAGGTGAAGGTCGCGACAACGATCCGCTCGCGCTCACCGAAGATTTGGGTGACGATGTGATGAAATCTTCTGACTACGGGTTGAAAAACCTCCGTCGCGTGGTGAAAGGTCTTCCCGAATGGATTTATGAAGAAGGCAACTTAGGCGACAACCTTGCAGAAGGCTACAAAGCCGTGCTTGGTCAATATCGTCGCTATGTCGGCCACGTCGTGGCACAAATTGGTGGAGTGCACAAGGAATACAAGAGTGTGGAGCAGCAGGGAGCTGTTTTCAAAACGATGACTCGCGAACGCCAACAACGCGCTCTAGCGTGGCTCGACAAGAACGTGCTGGAATGTCCCACGTGGATGATTAGCGAACCCTACATCTCGCGTTTGAGTGCCACTCCTCAAGAACTCATCCGCCCCTTGGCAGAAATGGCTGTGAGCTATCTCGTGTCGCCTAATATGTTTAACAACATTGCCACCAATGCCACGGGAGCACCAGCTGCGCAAGTCTATGCCCCCACCACTTATGCCGACGATTTGCTCCGCGTGCTCTTCCGCGAAGCCACCACTGCTCAACGCGTAGGTTCTTGGCGTCGATTTGTGCAACAACAAGCGGTGACACGTCTCATCAAGGGTTGGAAAGCCACCACCGATGGCGATGGACGCCCTTATATGACCAGTTTGCTCTCGCGCATCCAGTCGCGTTTGTCTGCTGCTCATCCTCAAGATGCGGCCACGCGTGCTCACTATGCTGATTTAGCGCGCCAGATTCGCGTAGCGTTGGAAGGCAAATAGTGTTTCCGCTTTTCATAATAACACAGCTATGGAGATGTTGCAAAACTCGTTTTGCAGCATCTCCTTTTTGTATTTGATAAAGGGATAAAATGGTATTGTTCGAAAAAGTGTGTAAGTTTTTCTTGTTCTTATTTGGTGAAATGGTGGGAAACACGTACTTTCGTAGCGAATTCATTAAAGTAGGAGAAGTTCAGCGCCGGTTTGCAGTACTGGTAAGTTGCTTCTCCTACTTTTTTTGTTACATACTGCTCGAAGTCTTGACACAACTTTATTCCTAATCGGTCCTAAGACTGGTTATGTCGTCCTAGAAAAACATAATGTAAAAAATAGGCTACATCAAGCAAAGAAAAACTTGATGTAGCCTTGTAATGTATCTAGGCGATGCCTAGAAAACGAGGGGCGCGCAGCGGTATTAGTGAGCGCAACCTGTAGCGTTAGGCAATTGTTTGAAGAAATCATTGCCTTTGTTGTCTACCAAAATGAAGGCAGGGAAGTCTTCCACTTCAATCTTCCAAATCGCTTCCATACCAAGTTCGGGATATTCCACACACTCGATGGACTTGATGTTATTTTGTGCGAGGATTGCAGCAGGGCCGCCGATAGAACCGAGGTAGAAACCGCCATATTTTTGACAAGCATCGGTGACTTGTTGTGAGCGGTTACCTTTGGCGAGCATAATCATACCACCACCTTGGCTTTGGAAGAGATCCACATAAGAGTCCATACGTCCGGCAGTGGTGGGTCCCATTGAACCGCAAGCCATACCGGCAGGAGTCTTGGCTGGACCTGCATAGTAGATGGGGTGATTCTTCAGATATTCGGGCATAGGCTGACCAGCGTCCAGACGTTCCTTAATCTTAGCGTGCGCAATGTCACGACCCACGATGATGGTGCCGTTGAGCGAAAGGCGAGTAGACACGGGGTACTTGTCGAGTTCGGCAAGAATTTCGGGCATGGGGCGATTGAGGTCAATCTTCACCGCTTCACCCTCACCAGCTTGGCGATATTCTTCGGGGATGAGGCTACCGGGGTTGTCATAGAGTTTTTCAATCCAGATACCGTCTTTGTTGATTTTGCACTTGATGTTGCGGTCGGCTGAGCAACTCACACCAAGACCCACAGGGCAAGAAGCTCCGTGGCGAGGAAGGCGAACCACGCGGATGTCGTGGGCAAAGTATTTACCACCAAACTGCGCACCAAGACCAATCTTGCGAGTTTCTTCGAGCAAGCGAGCTTCGAGTTCTACGTCACGGAAAGCGCGACCTGTTTCATCTCCAGAGGTGGGGAGAGAATCATAGAAGTGAGTAGAAGCCAATTTCACAGTGAGCATCGTCTTTTCTGCGCTCGTTCCACCGATGACGATGGCAATGTGATAAGGAGGACAAGCCGCAGTGCCGAGCGTCTTCATCTTACCCACGAGGAAGGGCACGAGAGTGTCAGGGTTGAGGATTGCCTTAGTTTCTTGATAGAGATAACTCTTGTTGGCAGAACCCCCACCTTTGGTGACGCAAAGGAAGCGATATTCGTCGCCGTGAGTAGCTTCGATGTCGATTTGCGCAGGGAGGTTGCAACGTGTGTTCACCTCATCGTACATAGTGAGGGGCGCATTTTGAGAATAGCGCAAGTTTTCCTCAGTGTAAGTTTTGTAGACACCTTTGGCAATCGCTTCTTCGTCGCAAAAACCAGTCCAGACTTGTTGTCCTTTTTCGGCGTGAATGCCGCGCACTGCCACTTCAGCATTGCGGAGGAAAGTGAGAGCCACATAGCGGTCGTTGTCGGAAGCCTCAGGGTCGCGAAGGATTTTTGCCACTTGCTCATTGTGCGAGCGACGGAGGAGGAAAGAGACATCGCGGAAGGCTTGGTTCACCATCTTGGTGATGCCTTCAGCTTCAACTTTGAGAATGGGGTGTCCCTCAAATTCACTCACTGAAACGTGGTCTTTGGTGAGGAGATAATACTCCGTGCTGTCAGCACCGAGTTGAAACATCGGTGCGTAGCGAAATTCAGGGGTTTGTGCCATGAATTAAATTGTTATGTCGTTATGTATAATGTTATATTCGTCTATGGGGCTCCTTGTCGCAAGGAGGTGT
>QWCC01000574.1_pt1 | contig 14399 bp, 14 predicted proteins | sample 1972491 | NCBI WGS metagenome assembly QWCC01 (sample SAMN09866718, study PRJNA288562) | Human oral metagenome isolate term5_saliva, whole genome shotgun sequencing... | isolation source: mouth | host: Homo sapiens | place: USA: California
TGAGGGTTCTGCCAAGGCATAACACCGTCTTTTTGGACTCGTTTAATAAATGAGTCAATAACTACGTCGATTGCTGTTTTCTTTTTCTTTTCTGACATATTGAAACCTCCCATTAGAGCAGAAAATAAGAGGACAACCACCCACAATCCAATAAAATGGGCGCACAGTCCTAGCAATAAAAACTAACTATACACATTATAGCACAACTGGTCACAAAAAGAAACCCCCATTAAGGAGGTTTCATGACCGACTATTTACGTTTGTTACGTTTCTTCTTAGTCTTTGGTTTGTTTTGTTTCTTAGTTTCTTCTGCAGGAACCTCGTCCTCTAAGACATCAGTTTGTGGGAGGTCTTCCTCTTCGGTAAGGACATCGGTTTTAGCGAGTGCCTCATCTTCGGATTCAGTAAGTACATCAGTCTTAGCTAGGACTTCCTCGTCTTCAAGGAGTACGTCAGTTTTAGCAAGACCTTCTTCCTCTTCAGCGAGAACTGTCGTTGCTGCCATACCCTCAACTGCTGAGATAGCGTCGGCTTCTTCAGGTGTTTCGAAAGGTTCTACTGACAACTCGTCTTCAACTTCCTCTTCTGGAATGTCTTGCGTTGATACTGTAACCAAATCTTCAACACGGATACGGTCAGAAGAGTTACCATCCTCTACGAAACCAGTTACTGGTTGGTCAGAACCGTTAGATGAAGAGTGGCTGGCTGCAAGGAGTTCAGCCTGTTCAAAGGCAAGTCTGTCTTCTTCGTCGAGCTTACGTTTGCGACGGAAACCAAGTAAAGCTAGGAATCCGACAACTGCAGTACCCACACCACCTAAGAGGTAAAGTAGGTTGTCGTCGTTGAAGATTGAGAAAGCCAAATCAGAACTTAGCAAGAAGTTTTTAACTGAAACTGTTGCGAGGTTACCTGCCTCGTCTTCGACTTCTACTACGAACTCGTTACGGTCTTGACCAGTAGATTTCATGTCGTAGTAGTAAAGACCAGTTTTCTCATCGTAGAGAACTTTAACTTCTTTACCGTTGAGGTAAGCCTTGATAGACTTAATCTTAGAGATATCACGAACATCAATTGTGATACGTTTTTCATTGGACTTATAACGTCCTCCATCACGGATACCCGTGATAGCGATTTGAGGCGCTTTGTTGTCAATGATGAACTGAATTGTACGACTTGAAGAACTGTATTTAACACCAGTCTCTGTTTGAGAGAATACTTCTAAGGTGTAAACACCGTCCTCTTCGAAGTAAGATTTGTCGATGGAGTAAATGTATTCCCAGTTTCCGTTGACACCACCAGTACGAGATACTTTGATTGCACCTTTAGGAACTGAGATTTCCTTACCATCTCGGAAAACTTTAATAGTTGTTTTGTCTGAGTTAATCTTATCTACGTTAGATTCAACTAGTTGAACGTTAGAAGATAGAGATTTAAATGAGTGACCTTCCAACCCTTCGTTAACGATTGAGTAAGATGAACCGTTCTTGTTGATTGAGAAGTTTTCAGTTGTATCAGAAACTAACTTACCATTACTGTCGTAAGTACGAATGTAGAGGGTGTAGTAGTCGTCCTTATTGTATCACCGTTAGTTGCTACCGCTGAGTTCTTACTTTGGTCACCATACAGAGAGTTACCACCGACTGTGATATCTGAGATACCCTTAGGTGCTTCACGAATGATAGGCGCTTCTACTTTAGGTTCCTCTTTTGGAGGTTCTGGTGTGACAGGTTTCTCTGGAGTGATAATGTCTGTTGGGTTAGATGGGAGTAAGTTGTTATCTGTAATACTTGGTACAGGAGCAACAGGTTTTTCTGGCTCTACTGGAGGTAGAATTGGATTAACTGGAGCAACTGGTGCGACAGGTGTTACAGGTTTTTCTGGCTCTGGAGCAGGCGCTGGAGCTGGGTCCGCAGGAACTACAGGTTTTTCTGGTTCAGGCGCTGGAGCTGGCGCTGGTGTTGGAGCAGGTTTATTATCTTCAACTGGCTTTTCAGGTTCGCTAGGAGTTTCTGGTTTAGCTGGCTCGCTAGGCTTCTCTGGTTGAGCTGGAGTTTCAGGTTCAGCTGGCTTAGCTGGCTCGCTAGGAGTCGGTGTACTAGGCTCACTAGGAGTTGGTTGAGCTGGTTCACTAGGCTTGCTAGGTTCAGTTGGTTCAGATGTTTTAGATGGTTCGGTAGGTTCACTAGGTGTGCTAGGTTCTTCTGGTTTAGGAGTTTCCTTTTTAGGAACTTCTACCACGAATGCACCAACCAATTTGATACCGTATTTAGATACCCCTTCTACCGTCAAGGTGTGAGTACCCTCACTTAACTTGTCAGCGAAGTCGAATACCCCAAGTTTTTCGCCTTCTTTAACTTCCACAGTACCAAGGACGGTTTCGCCTTCCTTGATTGTGTAGGTTACTGTTGGAGCATCACCTTGAACGTATTGCTTGTCGTCACTACCGATTGAAAGTTTGCCGTCATCAGTTTTTGCTAAATCTAAGTTGTATTGCTTGTTAGATACGATGTTAGCGACAACTAATTCGTGTGATACCCCTTCTTTGTCGACATAAGTTGCAATAAGTCGAGAATTAGTAGGAAGTACCTTTCCTTCAACAGGAATTTTTGTACCATCTGGTAAAACTTGAACATAATTGATTGAGTCAGCGATAATATTGTTTATTTTAGCTTGGAATACGTTAGCGTCGTTTACTTCCAAGTCCTTAGTTGGCTCATCTTCAGATGCGGTAACAGTCTTGTCACCTACCGTAAAGTCAAGCGATACTTTTGGTTTTTCTGCTGGTTTTTCATCTTTAGGTTTTTCGCCATCAGCAGGTTTGTCACCATCTTTTGGAGTTTCTTCCTTAGGCTTGTCACCTTCACCTGGTTTGTCACCGTCTTTAGGTTTTTCGCCTTCGCCTGGAGTACCCTCGCTAGGAGGTGTAGGTTGGCTAGGGTTTTCATCTTTAGGTTTTTCACCCTCAGCTGGCGGTGGAGTTACAGGATTTTCCTCTTTTGGCTTGTCGCCATCAGTTGGAGGTGTTGTAGGCTCACTAGGACTAGGTTTGTCACCTTCAGCTGGCGGGTTAGTTGGCTCAGTAGGAGTTTCACCACCCTCGGCTGGAGGATTAGTTGGTTCCGTAGGATTGCTAGGTTGCTCTTCTTTAGGCTTTTCGCCATCTGCTGGAGGTGTAGGTTGTTCACCTTCAGTTGGGTTAGACGGTTGAGTTGGCTCAGTACCCTCAGACGGATTTGACGGTTGAGTTGGCTTGCTAGGATTTGCTGGTGCTTCGTCTTTAGGTTTTTCACCTTCAGTCGGATTAGATGGTGTGTCCGTACCCTCGCTTGGTTGATTACCTTCCGTCGGGTTTGACGGAGTTTCTGGGGCAGGGTTTTCTTCCTTAGGTTGACTTCCTTCGGCTGGAGTACCCTCGTTGCCAGTAGATGGAGCTGGTGTTTCAGCTGGCGCATCAGTTGACGGAGTACCTTCAGCTGGTTGGTTTTCCTTAGGTTGCTCACCCTCAGTAGGAGCTGGAGTTTCTTCCTTAGGAGTGTCAGCTGGTTTGTTTTCGTCAGCTGGCTTTTCCGTTGGAGCGTCTTCTTTAGGTTGACTACCTTCCGCTGGCGCTGGAGTAGTACCCTCAGCAGGCTCTCCTCCGTCCGCTGGTGCAACTGGGTCAATCGTTACAGTAGGCGATACCCTGTTGAACTCGCTGTCTTCAGCTGGTTTTTCTTTCTCAATCGCTCCTCCAGGTTTATTGATAGGAGCATCACCCTGTTTAGGGGCAGTTGTTTCGTTATTGTTAGTTGGTGTTGTATCTGGTTTTGCAACAGGCTCTACTACCTCAGCTACTTTAGGTTCGTTAGGAATTACCTCCTCAGCACCTACATTAGCTGTTCCTGCCATAGTTGCTACGGTCAAACCAAGGGCGACACCTGCGCCAACTTGACTTGCCTTATGTTGCTTACTTTTAGACATTCTATATCTAAACCTCCATATTCGACAATTCTTCCTATCACGGAACATTTGAGTGGTACTGGCAACTACTGCTGTTGCACCGATTGCCATACTTGCCTTCTTCAATTTCTCGATTTGACGTAAGCGTTTCTTACCACTCAGTTCGTCAACTGCATCTGCAATGTCCCACTTAATGTAGAGTAAAGCAGAAAGGACAATACATGATACCCCAAGACCCAACAAAATAAGAAATAGATTAAACATTGTACGTTACCTCCACTACTTTCTTAGCTTTTTCAAGACTAGATGAAAGTTCTTTGGCAACGTCTGCTTGCCTACCTTCACGCTCTTGACTCTTTTGGATAAGAGAAGTGATTTCGTTTAGCTTGCTGAGGATTTCATCTTTAGATACCCCGTCGGCTTTTAGACGGTAAGGATAGTTATTTACTAACTCAACACGTGCCTTGGCGATGTGTAAAGCTACTAACTCAGATTGACCTGATACTGAATCAAGTAAGTTCCATTGCTTCTTGTACATACCTGCGTCAGTACCCTCATTGGCTGCCTTAACTACATCAGTAGGGAACGAACCAATAGATGCATAGACATCAGCTAAGTCTGAGTAACCTTTAGCGTCCTTGAACCATCGACTAGCTATTTCCTGCGATGAGGAATCATTGTAGTAGAGCCAGTACAAGCGACCTACCTCAAAGGCAAGTTCCTTAAATCTAGGACTCTTTTCTAGCAATGATAAGCTAGGGTTTAGTAAATCAAGGAATTGAGTTTCTTCTTCTTTTGTGAAGACACCGTCCTGCTTGATAGCATCGATAATACCGAAGTAAGGGTCTATCTCTTTAGGAGAGTATTCGATAACCTTTAAGTAGTCCGAAAACTCACCTGACTTACTAGCGTTGGCTACGAGAACTTGGTATTGGTTCTTTAAGCCTTGTTCATAGGACATGTAAGGGGCAATAGATGCTAGACACAGACCAACACCCACAACTCCGAGAGTTACTACACGGTTTACCCTTTTCCTTAGGGTTTTATTATACCCCATCTCTACCTTGTCGAGGTCTTCTAGGGCAAGTTGCAACTCCTCGATGGATTGGAACCTGTCTTCTAACTCAGGTTCCGTAGCCTTAATGATTACGTCTGCGAGCGATTGAGGAATATTCTTTGCATATTCCCTAACGTCACGTGTAACTTCGTAAGTACCCTTAAGCGATTCGATAATCGAGTAAACCTCTTTTTCAAGACCTTTAAGCGATAGTCTGTAACCTTTTAGTGTTTCTTCGTCTGGTGTGAAAATCGTTCCGTCTTCAGCAGACATACCATGAGCGAAAGAGTCTACCAAGGAGTTAACTGCTTTGACTACCTTAGGTACGAAGTTCTTAACGTCTCCAGTTTTGACTAACACCTCAAGAGGTTTCCTTAGCGTCTTGCTTAACTTAGTTTTGCTTACCTCATCTAGAGGGATACGATTTTGAATCGGAACTAGAACAGCATCGAGGACACGTTTCTGTTTACTTGCTACATAGTTGAGTGGGTGGACACCGGTGAAAATCTCGAACATTGTCCAACCGAGAGAGTAGATATCCGAACGTAAGTCGAAGTAACGAGGTCCAACACCTGCCTTAATTTCAGAGGACGTAGGTTTAATAGAATATTTGTCGTAATACCCTTTCGTACCAACGCTATCTGGAATGGGTTGTGTTGGGTCAACTTCTACCGAGATACCAAAGTCAAGCAACATCACCTTCTTGGAAGATGGGTCAAACATAATGTTCTCAGGTTTCATGTCCCTGTAGAAGATGGTTGGCTGTCGGCTGTGCAGATACCCAAGTACCGAGCAGACAGTTTTAACGATGTTGATACCCCTTTGCATAGGCATCGCACCACTAGAGCGAATCCACTCTCCAACAGACCTACCATCTGCCCAGTCCATTACTATAATGATGCGGTCAGGTAAGTACTCGATACTCACGATACGTGGGATTGACATGTGCTGGAGCTTACGCATGATTTGCGCTTCTTTTACCAATGAGGCTTGTTGGAGCGAGATTGTTCCGTCAGAGTTCCTCATGATTTCCTTGATTGCCCAGTAAGTACCCAAGTCTTTGTCTTGTGCTTTGTAGAGGTTGGACATTCCAGACTTCTCTAAGCCTTCTCCTGACACGACTTTAATAATTCTGTATTTTCCTAATACTAAATCATTTACTTTCATTCTAACTTCCACCACCTACTCTAACCACTGCTGCAGTGATGTTGTCTTGCTCGCCTAGACGTTTAACTTCTTGGATTGAGCCGTTAAAATCATCAATACCCAGGTTCCAAAAGTGCCAAAAACCATCAGAGCAAGAAACAAAGGCATCTCCCTCAGAGTAACTACCCTCTAGGTAATCGATACGAGGTTTTGCTTGTACCCCAATACAACGTGAAAGCGTTGAACGGTACTTCTGTTGCATTTCTGGAGTGATGGTGATACCTTTCTTACGTCTAACGTTGAGGACTGTGTGGTCTTCTGTTAGAACCTTGTAGTTACCACCACGGAAATGATAGATACGGCTGTCGCCAATGTGATACCCCCAATAACTACCTTCGGTTAGGACGATAACAGAACAGGTAGTTCCACACTGCTTGCCAGTTGGTTTGTACTTTTCTAAGATTGTTGTGTTAGCCTTTAAGATTGCAGACCTAACATCTTCTTTGCTGGTTAACCCTTCCTTAAGAGTTTCACGAATGTTGGATACTACTAGCTGACTAGCGTAACTTCCGTCCTCAAGACCACCCATACCGTCACATAAGACAAGGATAGCAGAGTTTACACCGTTGTCAGTAAACCTTGCTACCCAGTAGGAGTCCTGATTGTTGGAGTAACGAATACCCTTATCTGTATAACCTTCGATTTTGAACATCGAGTTATTCCTCCTCTAAACTTACTTTCAATGTAATTCTACCAATCTTGACGCTGTCGCCTTCTCGGAGAACTACCCATTCATGTGAGCGAATACGCTTCTTGTTAAGGCGAACACCGTTTGTAGAACCTAAATCAAAGATTTGTAGGGTTCCGTCTTGGTTTCTTAATTTACAGTGGGTTGCAGAAACACCACCATCAGAGATTACGAAGTCGCACTCTGGACTACGACCTACAGTGTATTCGTCACCTTCGTCATATACCTCAAAGGAGATACCAGCTGCATGAAGTACGAAGTAATCGTCACTAAGTACCGAAGTTGCACCGACTGGAGCGTAAGAACTAGGTTGAGCGTAGCTATCCACTCGTGGCTCGACTCGAGGTGTCCTAGATGATACCCCTCGGACAGACCTAATTTCAGATAAGACCTCCTCAGAACTACGAGGAAGTACTCCCTTACCAAAGACGAGCGAATAATTAAGAGCATTTACTGCGACCTTCGGACGGAATAATAAGCGTTGAGATACCCATTCGGTTAGGTTGAAACTATCTTCATGCCTATCAGATACCAAGGCATACACATTCTCGCCACGAGATAGGAATCCTTTGACCTTTGATGAGGTGTCGTCGCCTAGAGAAAGAATATCCCTCCAAACTGCACCGATATTAGCTCCCATGGATTTGTCAATGCTTGAAATGACTGAGAACTCATTTGAAAATTGATTGTAATCTGCTACCGATAATACAGTACTCATTCTTTAACCTCCTACTCTTACTCGTCGAGCGAATTCATTCTTCATTTTGGTTGCTAGATTGTCTAGCGATAAACCAGTAATTGTGTTGAACTTCTCTGGTTTGGAGAAGTAGTTATAAGTGTATTTATAACGGAAAGAGTGGTTGTCAACTGTCAAACAAAATACATTAGTTCCAAAGTGAACTTTTAAGATGTGCTGATTTCCACTTTCAATCAGATAGATAAATACATTAGGGTTTAATTCATATTTATTAACTAAGTCTAGGTAATGTCTCTCTAACCGTTTTAGTATCATAAGCGTACTCCATAGCGTAATGCCATGATACGAACCTCAGGCTTAGGCTCAGCTAGGCGACCACCAGTTCGCCAATTACCGTAGTTTAGCATAGCCTCAAGATACAACAAAGTGTCCTGAGCTACCCACATAGCGACCAAACCTTCAGGTGTTCTGACAGATACCCCATCGGTAGAACCAAGGATAGCCATAGAAATTAGACGGTGAGCCTCTTCTACTTGATTCTGACTGTTCATATAGATTCCTCCTAAAAATTAAAAAACATTAGTAAGAAAACCTTACTAATGTTTCATCGCTCTTTTCGATTTGGGGATATACTCATACAACGTGGATTTGCCGTCAACTAGGTTACCCCACTTGGTTCGGCAGAAACGGTCAATAAGGTCAATTAGAATTAAGTCCATATCGTTACGAACTAGTGGGTTACAGAATGTAGTCTCCCCACCAGTATTTTGAACCATGTAGCGATACCCCCACGGCTTTTGAGCCGAAGAAAACGATAACCTGTAAGGTATTTCAACAGTAACACTATTCCAATCGCACTCAAGTGTTGTCCAGTTTAGAGCGTTTTTTAGTTCCCACTTGATTGCTTCTACTACCTTCTCTAAATCAAGTATGCTGTCTTCTACCAATAATCCCATATCTTCTTTACCAGTTGTTTCTAGGTTAGGCATACTAACCACCCCCAATGCAGAATACTAAGTTACCACCGTGAATCAAGCTTGATTTTGTTGAACTGCTCAAGGCAAGATTTCAGTAAGGGTAAGAGGTCGTTGTAGTCAACCACAATTACCGTAGTTGAGATAGAGAACTCTTTCTCGACACCTTCAAGGACTACCTCTTGTTGGATAACTCTAGGATAATGAACCCTAAGGTCACGTTGGATTTTAACGATGTGGTCAATCTCCTTATAGTCGATACCCTCTTCGTTGAAAGGCAGTCTAATGGAAGTACCCTTATCGTCATAGAAACCAACATAACCGCTCTTGCACATGTCCAGTTCCATCATGGATTCGTTATCTGGTTCTAAACCAAGATACTCTTGAACCTCTTCAATAGCTTTAAATGCTTTTTCCATTTCCACTCCGATACCCCACTTACTGAGCCTGCAACAAACGTTTGAAAAGAGCCTTCTTGCGAACTACAAAGAGTAACTTGTCAAGCTCTTTCTTGGTTGCTAAGTGTGACTTATCTGAGTTGGTAGATTTACCATTCTCAAATACGAAGTTGTCACGCTTACGAATCATAACACGCTCGCCACTCGGTAAGATTGCGACATAGTAGTTCCAGTGTTCAAACAATGGTTTACCAATAACATTTTCTGGCATAGATACCCACTTACCAAGTCGTTGCTTTTCCTCAGAGTAAACTACCCAGTCTTTAACTTGTAGTGACATTTGATTTGACTCCTTTCTTTTTGGTTTGTGCTTCTTTCTTAGAAGATTGCGATTTAGCTTGAAGTTCTAGTAATTCTTCTTTCGAAGAGATAACCCTTAAGCCTGCTGATACCGAACGTTGAGGTGTGCGAGATACCCCAACTTGATGAATTTCTTCGGATTTACTTTCAACCTCGTCAGGTTTTTCTTCTAAGTCTGCAGACTTAGGTTTATGCTTACTAGAACCCTTGTCTTGCATTTTAGCTTTTACAGGAGAGCCTTCGTTAACTATCTCATTAGTTTTCTTACTGATAGCTACCTTACTACCGTCACTTAACTTAGTGACATAAGAATCCCAAGACTCAAATGTTGGCTTACCTCTGTAGTCGATAGGCATTGGATACCAACGATTACGTTTTGACGAGTCCAAGTCGACTACCCAAGGAACTTTTTCATCGTACCTATCTTTGACAACCTGCTCAATGGGAACAGATTTAGCTTTGATAGGTTTCTCGACACCCTCTCTACGCTTGCGAGCCTTTCTTACTGCGTCTTTGCGTAGCAATTCTAACTCTTGAGAGTTTACCAAGTGACCTTTATCACGCTCTGTGTTTACAGAACCCCAAGTGATTTTACCAGTCTCTTTGTTGACGAATACCCTTTCACCTGACTCTAGGTCAGTGATGTAGCAGTTCCAGTACTCAATAACTGGGTTACCAAGGTAGTCAGTGGGCATTGGAACCCACCTACCTTTGATATCTCGTCTTGATACTACCCAGTTACCATAACTTTGAGGTAATCTTAAATCTGTGTGTTTTGTAGGAACGAAAGGTGCTTTACCCTGCAGACCTTGTCTACGACGCTCTTCTGCTTTGCGACGAGCATCTTCACGCATCTTTTCGATTTCCTCTGGAGTAGCCAAGTGATTCTTATCAGAAGTACTTACCCCTCCGTTTTTGTAGACGAAACCATCTTTCTTGCGAACCATAACTCGTTCGCCAGTTTCTAGAATTGTTATATAGTCAGTGGCGTGCTCATAAAGGGGAGAGCCTATATACTCTTTAGGCATGTCCACCCACTTACGGGTCTTTTTCTCCTCTTCATAGACAACCCAAAAAATATTCTCTGTCATAGTGTTACCTTCTCTCCTTATCCCCAAATCGGCTTAGTCGATTTGAAGACCATGATTATTTCTTTCTTCGCAACTCCCATTTCTTGCTCCAGCGAACCTGCTCGGGCTGTTACCCCAAGGTAGATATTCGTGAAGTACTCTAATCCTTCTTCTTCTGCTATTCGTTTCCATTCGTCAACGAATGATACCATACCCCTACCCTTCATGTTGAAGTCAGCGATATTTACTGCACTAAATGCACCACCTTTAAGAGCCTTGTAGATGTTACGGCATGTGCCTCTTACATACCCCTCTAGCCAAGATTCAAGACCAGAGAACTTAACATGAGACTGATTTGCCCTATTTGCATCATGCTCGCCATAGTTTTCGAGCTCAAAATATGGTGGACTGGAGAAGTGAAAATCCGCCCATGACTCTTTTTCCATAAGGTCATCAAGCTCAGAACCACAACAGTGCAATTCGTAAGAACCAGTTCTACCCGTTACACTCTCAATCGCTTCAGCGATACGATGTGTATTATACATGGACTCCATGTTAGGGTCGGTTCCTACATAAGTGAAATTCTTTTTAGAGGTCAATGCACCTACCAAGCGACCACTGAAACCACTAGAGGTATCAAAGATTACCCCATTCTCAGGACAGAATCGCTCAAAGATAGCTTGTGCATTCATAGGACGGAAGTTACTAGGTGCTGAACCTACTAACCTTAAGCCACCCATAACGTATGAGGGAACTGCGTCACCGTCCTTGTAACCGAAACAGAACTGAATTGCTCTGTCTAGGTACTTGTCATTCATGAATTTACCGTAGAGGGTGTCAGCGCCTTCTTTCTTCTTGTCCTCGTCCTGAATACTTGCAGTATCAAACAAGTTTGGGAAGAAGAAGTTACACATTCCTGTACCTACACCTGCGCCAGTATTAACGGTGTCTCCGTCAAACTTAGCTTCGTAGTCGATACATCTACGTATTTCTTGTTGTACCCCTAGTTGGGAGTAGTAATTGATTGGCAAGATATTTTTCTTACGGTAAATAGCTCGCACCTTTTCAATCATTTCTTGTTGTGCTGGAGTCTTCCTACCAGTACCATCACCTAGAGAGTCATACATCTCTTTGGTGTATTTGTGGATTTCTGGTAAGTCCTCTTCGTAACCTGTTGATACAGGTTCTATAGACTCATAGTTCCAACTGTGATACTTCTCTTCGTTGGCGAAGATTTTCTCTTTTGAAACTTCGTCTGTTGGTGTGTTCAAGTAAGCCATGCGCTTATTTCTCCTTAAGTTGTTTGACTTCCCAAACCCTATCTAATTTTAGTAACTCTTCACTTAAGGTAGATACCCCAAGCTCAAAGTTTAGTTTAATTCCATCTTCAATTACTCTGTAGGACTCGTCTATATACTTGTAAACCTTTACAGAGTTCCTACTCGTGTTATATAGGACAACAATATCGTCATTGATACCCCTATAGGATAGTTGCACTCCATAGAGGTCAACTACCTTAATTTCCTTTGTTTCAGCTAATTTAGTTGCTAGAGCAAGGCATGTTTTATAGTAAGCACCGTCTTTACTACTCAAGTACTCTAGGTGCTTCTCATTTAAAACATTTTTTATAAACCCTCCTATAAAAGAGATTAAAACTATTGTACCGTATGGAAAGCTTAAAAGCAAGGCTCATGAAGAACCTAAACCCCAATAACTTAAAACTAATTCATACAAGTTAAAAGTAGAAATATTTTCTACAACCATTCTACCAAGATTATAGCAAAAAGGCAACCCCAATTAAGGTTGCCTTTGTACTACTTAGTCTTTTAGCAATGGATAGTTTACTGTGACAGTTCCTTCCTCAGAGGGATACCCCATTGTACCACGATAGAGAGCTCGCTCAATGGAGTCTACACTATGCGAAGAAGTGTTGATGATTGATACATCGGAGCCTTGGACTACATTCTTCAGAGCATAAACCGTACCATGACCGACAAAACGTTTAACAACTACTACAATGTCAAGGTCTGCAAAGCGCTGAGGAATAGATACTGTATCCATGTGGCTAGATGAGTCGATAAACTCGTAGTTCTCAGCACCCTTTTCCTTGCACAATGAAGTTACACGCTCTTTGTTAGATGGAGGAACTCCGATAAAACCGACAGACTTACCTTTCAAGTCGAAGTCATACTTTTGGTAAGTTTTAGACTTTGTTTTGGTTGCATCTTTAGTTGTTTTTACTGCATCTTTAAGGTTGTAATTCAAGGCAGATGTTGCCAAAGGTTTGTAGAACCCACGATTTGCATACAAAACGTAAGGAATAGAATTTGGCTGGATGTAGAGGTCTACAGAGTCATCTTCTTGAATACCATAGGCTTCTACTACGTTGTAAGGAATGTTGTACGGACTAACAGGACTTCCGTGTTCAGTCAACGAATTTCCGTTCATGTCAGTTGGAACGTAGAAACCGTCTTCGTCTTTCAAGACTGGGCAGTTAGTTACTACGTTGATGCCGTCGTTGAAGTCGTAAGTGTCTTCTCGGGAGATATCGGTCATTCTGCCCAAGTCGTCTAGGTTAAATGAGATAACTTCACCATGCATTAAACCTAAGACACGTGCCACGTGGTGAGTGTTTTTGTATAATAATTGACCAGTTACAAGGTCTTCAACGATGAAAGCTCTTAGCTTGTAGATGACTACCCCTTCTAGTTTACCTGCAGAAGAGGTATTGTGGAAGTAAGGCATGTACTTAGGTTTAGGCGATTCATCTTCTTTAGGTTCGAGATACCCTGCTTGGGGATACCCTTTAAACGGAATATCGGTACAAGTACCATCCTCAGCATAATGACCTTGGCGAGATTCAGCAGTTACCGTTACTACATTATTTGATAAGAATGTGTGTTTACCGTCAAGTGAACGTGCTTCAAAGCTATTACCGATAGTTTCTGTGTCGATAGCTACTAAGTCATCTTCTAAATCAGCGTTAGAGTTTTCAGAAACGCTACAATCATCTTTTAACATGGGAGCAATAAAATCACCGAAGTCAATGTTAGAATATTCAAGAAGTTCCTTTACTTTGTTGATTTCTAGAATATTACTGCTTAATAACATCTCTTTTACGGTACTTCTAAGCTCATTCAAAAAATTATCACTATATAACATAATATAGCCTCCAAAAATATTGATAAGATAAGTTTAATACAATTATAGAAGAAAAGCAAGGACATTATATTCCTTGCTTCACTACTTTAGTCCTTCTTGTCCTTCACCAACAAACCGTTAGTCTCCAAAATGTCAGCCAATTTTGCAGACTCAACGTAATACAGACCTACGTGTAATGCTTGGGCAATGTCTTTACTTTTAGTATGAACCGTTTTAGTGTATTCTAGTGAAGATGTTGGTAGGACTAATACCTCTTCATTACTCAATTTAAGTTTTTGCGATACCCCTTTGACCGTTGTCTTGAAAGTGATGGTGTAATCAATAAGGTCTAGTTTGAATGTGATAGAACCTTCAACTACTTTGTTGGTAGTCCAGTTAGTCTTCTTAAAGTTAAGTTCTACATTTTCACCTAAAACCTCTGCACTAGTGAACTCAGCACCTTTCAAATCTCCAAGTTCAGAGTACAATCTATTAGAACGTTCTGCAACCTCAACCGAAAAGTCCATATCTTTTAGGAACTTATTTTGAGTGTTTTCAATACCAAGAGAATCGAAATCTTCATCTAAACCAAGGATTGGGACAGGATAGTACAAGCCTTTATCGTCATATACCCTTACTTCGGACAGGTCTTTAGATAAGATGATACGAGTCCCGTCTGCATATCTACCATTTTCACCTTTTACAGAGCCTGCAATTAGTCGTTTATATTGAGAATATGGGGTTGATGCACCCACAGAATAAGTAATCTTAGGCAAGTGATGTTGCACATTAAGGAAACCAATAACTTCTGGCTCACCTGATGATAGGTCAATCTCTTTGTTGCTTTCGCTCTTCAAGAGTTCATAGAT
>QWCC01000389.1_pt1 | contig 14282 bp, 27 predicted proteins | sample 1972491 | NCBI WGS metagenome assembly QWCC01 (sample SAMN09866718, study PRJNA288562) | Human oral metagenome isolate term5_saliva, whole genome shotgun sequencing... | isolation source: mouth | host: Homo sapiens | place: USA: California
ACTTACTATCTTAGAGTACGACAAAGTTTGGTAAAACATACATATCACCCCACTCTTCATCTTGGAGAGAGTACTTAGCCAACTTAACTAACTTAGGCAAACCTTCATCACTACCTGAAAGATAGAGTTGTTGGTTTTCTTCCTCCATTAGCCAATTAAAAGCCTCCAATGATTCGGCTTCACGTTCATCTGACAAGTACCAACTCTGACAAAGAAGATACTTTAAAGTTCTTTCAAGAAATTCCTGTGTCATGAGATACCCCCTAAGAAATGTTCCTTACCAGTCATGAACTGCGTTACGCAAGCCGAGAATAAAACTTACAGGTAAAAACGATGCTTACAATAGGAATTTAAACAAAAATCATGCGAAAAATGTCTTGTAAATGAAAAATCCACAAAGATGGCTTCGTAAATAAGGAACTTATAAAATAGGCAAGGGTTTTTAGCCCTACCAACACATACACTGCAGACAATAGATGTTTCGTACCGACTCTAACTCTCATAGGCTCTCGACTTCCTACTACATAGAGTCCTTTTTGGATGTACGGGCTGGCTTGGCGACCACCAACTTTCACCTAACAAGAGTAAATAATACGAGTTCTACTGTTATAGTCTACTTACGTGGACGTCACTGCAAAGGATTCCCTTGAGAACACCTCTACGGTTCCTAGCTCTCACCCTAGTCATACCGAGGTGACCTAATGACACGCATTAGATACTTATCTCCCCAATCGAACTCTACATCAGTCGTTCATGTATATGAGGCTACCTAACCCACGCACAGATGCTTCCACCTGCTGACTTTCTAGTCGTCATCACAATCAGTACCCTATCGGACACTGACGGCTTATCGAATTAGAGGTTAAGTACCTATCTAGGCTCGTCACACCCTTACAGACAGGTTTTGCCTAAAACCACGGACGGACTCTAACCGACAATGTAAGATACCATAAGGATAACCTACCTAACATGGAGTAAAAGAAATACCCCTCGTGGTTGAAATGAAGAAATTGGATTTAAACCTAAATGGGAGTTTTAGGAAATTTGCCTGTCGGCAATACCTACAACTGGACTCGAACCAGTATCACCTCGACAGAGAGGTACGTTCTCAGACGCTTTCCGATTCATCAAAAGCCGTTGCTTGCTTAAGACTATGTAGGTACTTAAGCGGCTAGGAAATTCCACCACGTGATTTGCAAAATCACTTTTACAGACAAAGCACTTAGAGTAGTCACCTCTAGCTCAATCTGTACGATAGTCCTTTTTCAGCTACCCTCATTACCCTTAGGAACCTCCGACTTAGAGGACGGATAGCCTTCTGCAATAACAAAAAGAAAAGATGTACTGCTCGTTTTACGCCTGAGCGAGCTCCTCAGTCCACCATGTGGATAACGCAAGATCGAAAATGCTTGAGGTTTTATTTGGGTTTACCTCTAACCACATACACCCACTGGGACTCGAACCCAGACGTCCAAAGGGACACAGGATTTTAAGTCCTGAGCGTCTGCCAATTTCGCCATGAGTGCATTATTTAAGCTATAAGTAAGTGTTAAGATACACCTTGATAGCAGTTTCAATTTCATTGAATACATAGTCGCCTAACTCTTGGCTTGCAGAAAATAAACGTTCAAGTTCCGTGCTACGGTGAGTTAAGTTTCTTAAATAGTCATGAACTTGTACACCTGCAGTACCTTGATAAGACCAACCGTGAATTACATACCCTTTAGGACTTCTTGCGCTAGTAATCTCATACTTAAGTATAGCTTCAAAAGGCTCGAAAACAGGTTGTCCTGCTACCCAACCTTTGTGGGCATACCCTGACACCAAAGCTTGCAACTTGAATTCGTTTTTGCCTTGAGATTGAAAAGCAATGACGTCTCCGTGCAAACGTGCTTCAAGTTCTTTTAACATTTTGTTACCGACTTGCAATGTCTTCATAATACCCTCCATAACTCTTGTGACAGGACTCGAACCTTCAAGCCTACCATTGAATGAGGCACCTGTTGATTCAGGATTTTAGGAGGTTTCGCAAGCATGGTAACTTGGTATCTAACTACCTAACGCTGCCTCCATGTGTATTCCATTCCACCATACAAGCTCTTGAGTCGCAGATATAAAATCTCCGTTTCTCAGATAAAACTCCCAAGGTGAAGCCGTAGCGATTGGTTTTTGAAAATCTAAAGGAGATTTTACATAGGAATCCACCTTGGAATGGAGAGGATAGGAATCGAACCTACCACCTTCGGTGCTTCAAACCGACGCTCTACCAACTGAGCTACCTCTCCTAAAAGGCTCCAATTTTGGAGCATGTAGGTATAAGTCCTAAGTACCTACTCTCGATTCCGTTGCTATTTCTACGAACAAGTCACCGTCATTATACGGATTGTCCTCGGTCACAGATATAAGTTGCAAGCCTTTTGTGAATTTGTTACGCTTGATTGACCTATACCATACCTTTCTTTACGGTAGGAGAATACCGTAGAATAGAACCCTTAAGCATACTGCCTCAATACGCTGACTCTATATCTACCCTTTCGGTTAACCTAACAATTGAGGACTTAGGGCTGTTAGATACCCCGTGTAGACAAATATGCCAACAGATGCTTGGTAGTCGTTACTACACAAAACACTCAGTTAAACACATCTACAAAAATAACACCCAATATTATTTAAAACCACCTACGAATAAGCAGTCGTTCAAGAACATGGAAATAGTTTCATGAACCTTGAAGTAGTTTTCATGCCCTACTCTTCCAATAGAGTTCATCATCTGTTGAGAGAAGTAAAAATCGTCGCCAGTAAAGTAAGCATTGCCAAGACACTCACCAGTCCATCGGTTGTGTACCCTTACTGCCCTAGTACAAGCTGAAAAGCTAAAGTCTAATGACCTACTTTTGGCTAGGCTACGTTGATTCCTATCACGTTCGGTAATTAAACGTCTTAGACTAACTGGTAAAGGTTTTCTAATCCTTTGCATACTACCTCTCCTTTCTGTAAGATAATGAATATGACTTTTGAGGGGATCGAACCCCCTACTGCCTTGCAAAGCAGTAACCCCAAGTAAAAGTCACGTGTGCTTTAATTCTGGTAAAACTAGACCTCTGCCCAAGGCTTTCAACACACAAATCACCGTAAACCCACTAATGAATCTATACCCTTGCGCAAGAGATAAGACCATTAGTGCAACTTCCAACTCGTGCACAAGTTGGAGGGCTGGCTGTCGCCCCTGTCGTTGCCGACAATACACCGTATGGGAATCGAACCCATGTTAATGCCGTGAAAAGGCAATGTCTTAGCCACTTGACCAACGGTGCTAATACTTAATCTTCATTTTCTTCAGAGTTATCTTCTATAAGAGTTATCTTAGATGTATTGATACCCCTAGCTTCTAGTTTTTGTAGTAATTCATCTAAAGGCATTTCATACATAATAAGTACTCCTAACTAAGATAAGACTAGTTTACCATACATTGTAATTTAAAGCAACTCTACTTAAGAAGTAAAATAAAGTTATTTCGGTGACAGGATTTGAACCTGCGCTCTCGTATCAGATACCCTTAACGAAGCCTTACCCCCTTGGCTACACCGCTGATGTCTAGGTTGTACTTCCCATACCCTCTGTGCAAGGGTTAGATTATACTGCTCGACATTGTTGCAGTCACTTACTACCAAGGATTCGATTTTGTGTATTTAGCCGAACCACTAAGAGCAAGTGCTCCTTGATACGTTCAAGGCAGACGGTCACTTATTTAACCTCGCTGATTTCTGACGAGGGGAGGGTTAGTAATTACCAAACCCACCGAATAGACGTTGTTTGTAGTAGTCACCCTTTTCACGGTCGTAGTGAAGTAAGGTTAAGCTAATACCATTCAAGGCACAAAAGCTGATGACGGACGCTGTAAGGACTGTTAAGCCTGTTACATACAGGTGAAGTACCTTCTCACCCTCAAAGCAAGGCACATCGTCATAGGAATTTTGGTTCATGCCTACACGTGGTACTAACTTGATACCCACAAACTCCATAAGCTTCTCTCTTACCGTATTGTTGATGTAGCCTAAGTCTGTTGGGTCTACTTCCTTGGGGAAGATAAAACCGTCGACTGGAGGTAGGTCGTGGCGACCTTCTGTAAGACCTAATGTAATAATCTCTTTCATCTCTAAAACCTTTCCTAAGAGTTTACTGCCAGTTTAGGATAATAGATACCCCTAACTAAGATACTACTAGTTTAACACACATGAAGATGTAAGGCAAGTACAGTTAAGAAAGGAAATAAGAACTATCTAAAAGAAAATTTACCACCGTCTAGTTCTTTTATAGCATTCTCGATGAATGGGAAGAAGTCTTCTTGGGTGAGAGTACCCTCCAAGATAATAGGAATGGTTATGCTGCCCTTATACCCACCAGTTAGTTCATTGTCAACTACAACTCCACTAGAGAGGTAAGCTACACCGAGTTTGTGAGTGCCTTTCTCTTCGTTCATGATTTGCTTAGTCATGTTTAGGTAATAATTATCAAAAGTTAGTTTGATACCCCTCTTGGCAGAGTATAGGTAGAACTCACCTTTAACATCTATTACACTGAAACGATACTTTTCAAGCAAGTCGAATATTTTACTGTACTTCATGAACCAATCACGAGCATCGTACTGAGTTAGCCAACTCTTGTTTGGGTTGTACATCTCTTCGACTGGGAATTGTGTTTGTTTAAGTTTTTCTACTATCATGCTACTACCTATAAACCTTCTAGTTCAATTCTTTGAGAAAATCAGAATACCCCTCAAGTATTTTATATTTTGAGGAATTTCCGTGGTTTCCAAAGCTAACTATAGCATCTACCATACTCTTACAAAGTGTAAGCAAGTCTCGGTATCCTACATATCCATAACGGTCTTTAATGTAGTAAATAAAATAGCTTAAGAAACCACTATATAAAGTTATAGTTCTTTGCTTTTCATTTACAACATACCCAATTATGTGAGAATAATTGTCAGAATAGGTTTTATAGAAAGCACATCTACAATCAAAATAATACCCCAATTCACAAGCTATCTTAGGTAACTCTTTCAAAGCAACATGCGTTTGTTTTCCTAAGTAACTATCTAAAACCTCAGTAATTTCCATTGTTACTACCTCTTAAAATAAAGGGCAACCGAAGTTACCCCCTCTGTACTGTTATGGAGAGTAATTCTCCAAAGGACATGAAATGGAGCCGGTGGGAGTCGAACCCACGTCCAAACAACCGCACCTAACAACCCTATAGCACTCTGCTACATTTAGGAATTCGACTTTAGGTAAATGCACAAACCCTAAAGCTATATCTCTAATTTAACTAGAAGTCTGAGATACCCCTTCTAGCGATTGACTGGATTTATAGCTACTATCTATATAGCCACCTATAGATAGTCGCTCGTCAGTATGACAATTTTGTTTGTGTTGATAGACAACTAAGCCGAGGCTTAGGCTGCCATTTCAACTGGAGCAAATTGTTTTGCAGTTATGTTTAGGTTTGGTGATTACGTCACCACTCGGAGTGAGGTTATTAACCTTGAATGCCTGTCGAATCCAAAAATCGACCCCTGAATATTAAAGTTTGGTGGTGTCTAGTTCGTAGTAAGAGAACTCGTTCCCGTCTTCGTTTACCCCTTCTACCAGTTTAAGGTTTTCTGGGGTAGATTGGACATCTTCGTCTGCTTCTTCTTCCTTTTCAGAATAATTGTGCAAACAAATAAAAGGCATACAATCGTAGGTAGATACTACCTCTGTTGCTTTTGCAACCTCTTTTAAGAAAGCATACTGATCTTCAGTACAAAATAACTCTAGTTCTGTACTTTCATGGCAAGCCCTTATTTTGATACGAATGTCCACTAGAAACACCTCCTAGAATTTAGCCGACCAAGGATATACCCTAACCGAACTATACACCTATTTTAGCATAGTCTCAGGGAAGTTGCAACAACTTTCCATAAAAACTTTGCTATAATTACTAATAGGACATTCTAGCTTCAAGAAATGAAAGCAACTCATCTCTTGAAGTGATTTGCATCATAGTAAGGTAATCCTTCTCCCTACTTTTGCTTTCATAGCATGACCTTTATTTTTGTCTATGTAGTAAAGGGTAAACTCTTTTAGGTTATATACCCCAAAATCTACAAGAACACCTTCGTTGTCTTTAGGGTCATACCCTAAGACTGATTTAAGGTGTTGTTCTATCTCAGATAAACAGGAACTCATCTCTTCGTGAAGTTCCACAAACTTACTAAATGATATCGTAGTAATTACCTACTTTCTTTTGTCGTCAAGCCATCTCGATTCAGCAAAACACTCATTCCAAAGCAGAGCTGCTTTGTTAAACTCTTCTTCCTCAGCTTGAGGTAAGTCTTTATTCTTATTAGTACCCCATACAAGGTGAGGATAAATTGAGAAGAATGCAGTCTCTCGGCTAGGTAATACCAACTGAGCATAATATGCGTACTCTTCAGAGTCACCTGTTAGACTAACCCTAAAGTCAAAACCTTTGCTCCGAGCATAGTTGTTAAACTCTCTAACTCTCTTCTCCAAGTCATTAAAGTAGAGATAGATGTCACCTTCTTGTAGGTTTGCATATCTTGATACAAATTCTCTAGTCATTTTAAAGTTTCTTTCTTCTAACTATATAACTATTTTAGCACAATCTAGAAAAGAAAACAAGTAGTCTGCAGAGCAAACTACTTAACTATTCTTACTAAACCCAACGAAAAGTGAAACCAAGCGGTCCATAATCAATGTCGAAAGCTTCAAACTGCCCACAGGTAAAGAACTCAAAGGTTAGATTATCTAATTCTGAATACTTCTCATCTAGTACATCCAGTAACCGTGATAATACACCAAGTTTAGTTTCAAACAAGATATCCCAAAACTTATCGTCTTTAGAACCAGTATAAGCATTTAACTTACTATAAAAACGAACTTTAGATTCTTTTAATAGAACCTCTATAGCAATAGTACAATCATCTACAAACTCGTAGATGTCACGGTCTTCGTTTCCTTCTTGTCTGCTACCCTCATAGTAACGCATACCCAAGAATTCCAATAATTCTGGTAAGGTTGCATCTTCCTCTAAGTAACATATTCTTTGGTGTAATTCCATTAAAGTATTTATCTGCATTCGATACCCCTACTACTCTTCAAAGATATGCTCAACATACCACCCACACGCGTGCCTATTAACCTTGAAAGCGAAACAATCATGTCTATGTTGCTCTTCAAAGGTCAGAGAACCAAGATGCGAGTACTTCTCTTTAAGTAAATCAACTAACCTTGATAGTAACTCTCGGTGTTGGTCAAACAAAGTCACAAAGAAATCTTCTACCATCTCTTTACTATCTTCTTTAGGAGAAAAGGTTTGGAAACGAACCCTAGCTTCACTATGAAGTACATCAAACACCATTAAATCAGTGTTAGCTAAGTTATAGATATCTCTTTCACTACCCTCAATGCACTGCACCTCTAAGAAAGCTAACAATTCTTCTAAAGTACCCTTCTCCGTAAGGTAGTTTATTCTATTGTAGAAGTCATTTAACGTAAAATTTTCCATACTACCTAACCTGCTCCAACCGTAAGTGAACTACTACACGGTCTTTATAATCGGTACGGTCGATATCACGTTGCATACGGTACGAAATGTAGTGTTCTGCGATGTGGATATACCCGTTAGAGAGTAATCTCTCTTCGACTAAAGCCTGTACCATAGAAATAGTAATCGATTCAGTTTTAGCTTCTCGTAACTGAGATTCAATACTACGAGCAATTCGACCTAGGTTGTCAGCAATGTCGTCAGATACTACATAAATGGAACTTGCTGCCTTTAGCATGGCATTATAGATTTTACTAGCGTCGAAGTCGACTGTTGTTCCGTTACGTTTGATTATTTTCATTTAATTATACCCTCCTACCGTTATTGGACTCGACGCTCAACAAAGTAGTTGTAGAAAGCTCCAGCCTTCTCCTGATAGACTTTGCCTGGTGAATCTTTTCCAGTATAATGTACCATAACAACCCCAATATTATTGTCGTAAGACATACCCTGAATTGTTACATATCTAAATATAAGTTGTGGAGAAAACCATACTGAACCAACAGGCATGTACCTTAGCCAGTAATCTATTTGTTGTTGAATTGTTTGTTGTTCCATGAGGATACCCCCTAAACTTATTAAGCTTGATGACTAGCAGTGTACTCTAAGAAGTGTTTGACCTCTTCTTGATGAATTAAGCCTGGTGTTTCTTTTCGTTGGTATAATACCATAATTCTGTCGTTACCCTTATCGTACTCGATACGCATTACTTGTAAGTAAGCAGTATTGAATTCTTGGATTACCCATACTGAACCTATACCAATCTTCCGTGTCCAGTAGTCTAAGCGTTGTTGGACTGTTAATTCTGTTACCATTATACCACCTCTAAATCTAAAACAAGACCTTTAAATTCTTGTAACTGTATAAATACCCTAAGAAAGACGTCTGTCTAATAACTACCCCTAAAGGCTGAGATAACCAAGACTCCAAGGAGTCTCTACCGAACTGCCGTTCTAAGGAAGAATACAATCGGTTCTGCTTTAGGAATGATTCAAAAGTTACAGACAAATCTTCTAAGATTAAAATGTTTTTCTCTTTCTTTAGGCGCTCTTTAATATAACTTAATTGGTTGACGTGCAAGTCTGGTCTGCTCACATCGAAGTAGTAATACTCTTTATAAGTTTCAATTTTCTTCTTTAAGGAAGTGTAACTAGACAACTTAGGAAAGATATAGTTGATTAGGTCGTCTAAGTCCTTAGCTCTGGTGGAGAAGAGTTTCATCACTGCAAGGTCTTCATAAGAGAGTACCCTAACTTTCAAGTTCTTGAAACCATTCAGTTCCAAGGCTGAATACTCATCAGTACCATAGAGAGCGAAGAAAGTCTTTACATTGCTAGAAAAACCTAGACTACTTAAATACTCCTTAGGCAGATACCCCATGGAGCCAATATAATCAATGTCAGAAGTCATACGTGACTCACCTAACAAAGCAAGCGCTGAGCCACCGACTATTAGGACTTCTACAGGAGAAGAAACACCATTAGAGGTTTTATCTACCTCATGTAAGCGTTGGAGTATTTCAGATTTAGATAAAAACATACTACATCAACCTCAATCCTGTAACTTCAATCCATAAATTCCAAGCTTCGTGATAAACTGCATTAGCATGAGGTGCGTAAGAGAACCTTCCAGTACCCCAAAGTAAGCCAGTGTAGATAAGAAACGGTATCCTTAATCCTTGGCAATCCAAGAACGCATAGTATGCGTAGCTTTCTGCTTCGCCTGATAATACAATAGACATACCTTTATGTTCCGCATGAGCAGAAGAGTTAAATACATTAAGGGCTTGTTTTAGGTCTTTGAGGTACAAATAATCCCAAGAACCAAATTGATTTGTTTGTCTTACGAATTCTTGCATAAGCTACTCCTCTCTTTCAAAATACCCACTTAAAGCCATTTGCACATTTAACCAAACTTTGTGAGGTAACTGCTCTTCAGACATACTAGAAGAATACTCACCTGACTCAAACTTAGTTATCATGTCAGTCAACTCTGCATAACGAATACGGTCAGGGATGAAGAGTCGTTGCGCTTTTAGGAATTTGATTACTTTTTGGTCGTTTTCAGATAGCATACCCATGGGCTAGCCCCTAACCTTCTTGAACCTACCGTCCGTAAACTTATAGACTGGCATAGTTTCTTCTAAAGGTTTACCATTAGGAATGAAAGTGTTGATGACACCATAATCAACTACGAAAGCGCCCATTAGCCTGTCATAATATACCCCATATACTACTAATTCTCGAGAATCACTACCATGTATAGGCTTCCAATAAGAACCAATACCTAGTTTACGTGACCAATCTCTAATTCCTTTTTCGATTTCTTGGCTTGATAACATACCCTACCTCACTATCTCCTAAATCCAGTAAACCTAAACCATAAATTCCAAGCAGTCCAATACGCATATTCTTTTCTGTTGATGCGAGAATAGTGTTTCCTAAACCCCAACCCATACTTGGGTAGATAAGGAAACGTACCTTCTGCCCACGATATTTTAATACTGCGTGATATGCATAGCTTTCTGCCTCGCCTGTTAAGATAACAGATACTCCATTTGCTTTTGTTGAGGGATTACTATTAAACCTATTTACAGTTGCTTTTAAGTCATTAAAACTAAGACGAACTGAATTACTACCCCAGTTAGGTTGTGGGATATACTGTTGTACCATAACTTAATCTCCTTTATCTTTCTTAGATACCCGTTAAATCGGTATGAACCTCTTCCTTGTAGTACCCATTAGTAAATATCTTCCACTTAGACCAAAGGGCTGACAAAATTTGCATTTCTTGATGGCTTCGTTTAGTACGAGAAGAGTAAGTATCAAAACTTAAATCTGCGTTGATGAAGAACGAGATTGACGAATGTAAAGTCGTAAATACTACCTCGAAACCAAACCTAGAAGTATTTCCAGTTAAGGATAACTTCTCATTAGAAGTTAAGTGACTAGCATTAAATTTAGCTACTAGACGTTTAATCTCTTTATATGAGATAACATAGGTCGTACCCATAGGGTTGGGGATGCGTTTATATACCATGAGATACCCCTTTAAGCCTTGAAAGGAACATAAGCTGGAAAGTAGTCAGCTAATTCATCTAACTGTTCTTTTGAGAGTGCTTGACCTTCGATGTATTCGCTGTCTTCAGAAACGTATAATACCGTTCGACCACCCAAGAACAATTCTTTAGGGGAAGTTCTTTCTTCCTTTAGGGATTGGATATCTTCTTCTGATACCCTAACTAGCACCCAGTAGTTAAAGAATTCTTCCTTCTCTATAACCTGAGCCAAGAACATCTGGTCTTCGGAACCAACGATTGTAAATAGTAGAGGTTCTAGATTAAAGTGGACTAGTACCTCTTTTAAGGATTTCTTAAATATATCACTAATAAAATACTTAGAGTTATCCAAAATCTATACCTCCTTAATATAGGAGCAATCGGACTCGAACCGACAACCAAGGCTTTCGCATACCCCAGTTTCACCGCTGAATACTCCTACCTCTAATGAGAATCAATGAACAAACTACCCCCAGACTAAGAGGGCGAAGATGCAAGCACCTTTTAGAGTGTGTGCATCGAAATTACAAAACATCAATCTTCTTGATAGTATATTTAGTGAACTCAAGTAAGTGACTCGAGTTAGCTACAGACCTGTATTTCGAAAGGAAAACAGTATCTGCTACTTCATTCTCTACATTTAACGTACTGTATAGGAACTTAGCTGCAGAGTCTATAGATGAAAATAAGTAAGGCAAGTTATAACCTGCGTCCTGCTTTACCAGTAGCTTAGGTTCAGCTACAGGTGCAGAATCTAACTTAGAAGTTACTTGGTTGTAATACCTAAGAGATGAATAGATTACATAGACAGACATAGTGTTATTCCTTTTAAAGTTAGTTATTAACTAAAAATACTTTCTTATAGTATGAAGTGCCAACCTTTTACAGTCAGCACAACTAGAGTAAATTAGAAAAAGAAAGTTTAATCCGCCTACTCTACCCCACTTAAAGCTAGGTTATAGGCAATCAAGCACTAACCCGTTAAGATTAGTACTCGTAGAAAGTGGATTTCACCTAATAGGGAAAGTTATGGAAAACCTATTAGGCTATGAGATACCAACCTTTTAGAGTTGATACCCCTCGTTTATAGAAAGTGAAACTAACTTGAAAGAGTTAGCCTCTACCATGAGACCTCTCAAAACATGATAGAGTAGTTTACTTAGCAGAGGTTTAGAACATAACTTCACGAAAACTTTGACTGTTATCGTTACTGATACTAAAGTTTGCATCTGTTAAGTATGCACTAAGCAGGACTCGAACCTACAACCAAACAAGGGGCTCCCCCTCCAAGCTCAGGGGCGGGTGTGCCAATTTCCCTATTAGCGCCTATAAATATAATACCTCAAGTCAATTGAGAAAGACTTACTACTCATTTCTAGGCAGTAAGCCGAGTTGCAATGAATTATTTCATTACAATCTTTTCGGCATCGGAAAGACAGGATTCGAACCTGCGACTTCGTGCTCCCAAAGCACGCACTCTAACCAAACTGAGCTACTTTCCGATAATAAAATGTTAAGGGAGCGTACCCCTTAACGCTTACAGTCGCCAACTGTAAATTCTCTTGTCGATGTCTCTATCTTTTGAAACAGTTCCCCTCTGCGAACGTTTAGCTAATTATGTGAACTTCGTGGAGACTTAGGGTACGCATCACAAATTCTTAGCACGGAAATGATATAATGAGGATAAAAGGAATTGAACCTTCGGTCATAAGGAGTCAGCTGCCTTACCACTTGGCTATATCCTCGATTTGCTAATTAAAACCCTTTTGGGGTGGAGGTAGAATAAGATAATCTACCCCGCTTTTGTCCGTATTGGTTCGGGATAACGGGTTTCTTTCCCAGTAGTTTTGTGTCGTACTTAGGACAAATCTTTTGCCAACTTTATGCATCTAAGTGCAAAGGTATGGTATCACCTAGAGCAGTTAAGGTGACGTACTCAGGTCGGTTTAGTTGCCAACTTTACAAGCAAAGCTTGACGGTAATGGTATCTCCGTTGGTTTTACGTTAAGCCTAACGAAACAGTTTAAACCATATTTAGGGTAAGGAAGATGTGGGATTCGAACCCACGTGCCGTTTTACCGACCTAATGGTTTTCAAGACCATCCCCTTATAGCCAGACTTGGGTAATCTTCCGTGTAGTGGGGTTTTAGGATACCCCTTACTGCATTTTAACTTCGACATACTCAAGACGAGCAAGTAAAGTATGAGCAACTTTACCCATTGTAGTTAATCTTAGATTAGGTATTGCAACATCCTCATAAAATCTCAAATCATTGTAGGAAAACTTCTGAAATTCACTTAGTTCACCTGTTCTACCTAACTCCTTATAGATAGATGCTACAACTGTGTCTTTGTATGCTAACTCTTTCATTAAACCACTGACACTGTGGGAAGTTCTAGAAATCCCTAAACCGTAAAGCAACGCTAACTTTTTCAAGCAAATCTCTATGATTAAGTGTACTGTAGTAGAAAAAACCCTGTAATCTTGGTACTGTACAGATATGATAGAGTTATACATAGAAACTAAGCTGGCGTGAGAAAGATAATCTCTGTCAATCTTACCTTTACTAAGTCTTGCAGATGCAGAACTCATAAAATCACCTCTTCTACATCAACCAACCTATCTCTATCGTCAACAAAACCATAACGAGAACCTACAGGTGTTGAAGATACTGCGATACCAGTTTCTTCTCTAAACTTATCAATAGAATCGTCCATCAAACCACCACCTAGGAATGGGTTGTCTAGAGAGTCTGGGTAAATTAAGTGTACCCAATTTTCTTTTTCGTTGTAGAATGCTACAACCTCTTTTCGAGTATAACGTTTACGATTAGGAAATAGTTTTCTTGCCATAATAGAATACCTCCGATATAATAAAAGTTTACACTAGATTAAGAATAAAGTAAAGCCTTATTAAGAATATAAACCAAACTCCTTACGAAGAATAGGTTTAACTGCATTAAAACTATCTAAGGCAATGGGGAGGTTAAACTCCTTAATACCCCTATTTAACACGTCAGTTAATTCTTGACATAGTACAAAGTCATCTATACCGTAGGCATTCTTTTTAAAGATATACCCATAGCTGGCTTCCCTAAAGAACATGCTAGAACCTACTACATAGATTAAGGTAAAATAACAACGGCTAGGAGTAAGTTCTTTGCCTGCAATAACACCATAAACAATTATTTGTACTAGATGTGTTCCGTCTTGGAAAGGAGATACCCTATTAACTTCGACTTCATCTACAGTCAAATTGTAAGAGCCGAGGTTGTAGGTTTTGATTGGACTTATTGTTACCACTAGACTATACCCCCATTATACCACCCCAAGGATTCGAACAGTCCCCTGTAAGAGGAACTCCACTGATTTACTGGCTCGTCTATGTTAGCTATGACTCAAACATAAGCACCATGCTATAGGTGGTAATCAGAAATTAAACAAGTAGCTGACCCATAGAGCGCTCTATGAACCACTTACCTCAGTCGCTCTGCAACCAAACTACTTATCTTTCTACCTTACGATAGAACTCCACCAACAGGACTCGAACCTGTGACGTCATGATTAACAGTCATGCGCTCTACCAACTGAGCTATGGTGGAATAAAAATGAT
>QWCC01000386.1_pt1 | contig 14231 bp, 8 predicted proteins | sample 1972491 | NCBI WGS metagenome assembly QWCC01 (sample SAMN09866718, study PRJNA288562) | Human oral metagenome isolate term5_saliva, whole genome shotgun sequencing... | isolation source: mouth | host: Homo sapiens | place: USA: California
TTGTAGAATTGCGAATGTGGTGCATTGGCATATAAAAAATGTACAGGCAACAAACCGTGCTCCCTACAATTAAACCCCACAAACATTGTAAATAGCAACAAAAAAATATTTAATATAAGGTGAAAAAACTCTTATTTACACTCCTTGTAAGCCTATTTTGTAGTCAGATACAAGCCCAAATGCGTTGCAAAGTGTTAGAAGCAGGCACACAGCAACCCATTATAGGCGCAACAGTTATGGCACTTACCACAAAAAAAATAGTAGCCGTAACCGACCAAAACGGTTGTTTCCTACTATCAACAAACTTCAATCAGCAGGTAAAAATATCCTATATAGGCTACAAACCCCTACAAGTGGTGCCCAAACAAGGGGCAGTTTACCATCTAAATTTAGACGTAAACAGTTTGCAAGAAGTGGTTGTTACCGCACAAGAAGGGCGTGGCTTGTCGAGCGTTTCCACCATTAGCAAGCAAGCAATGGAGCATTTGCAGCCCTCAAGCTTTACCGATTTGCTGGAACTTTTACCAGGAGGACGAGCACACGACCCACATCTTAATGTGCCAAACACCATAAATTTGCGCGAAGTGCCCATAGCAAGCAACCAGTATAACACCTCTTCTCTGGGCACACGCTTTATTATTGACGGTGCACCAGTTAGTGTAAATGGAAACATGCAATACCTTTCGGGAGCAGTAGACCGCACATCTGGCAAACGAAACTACGCAAATGCGGGAGTAGATATGCGTACTATTTCTACCGACGATATACAAGAAGTAACCATTGTTCGAGGCATTCCGTCGGTGCAATATGGCGATCTTACCAGCGGTTTAGTAAAGGTTAAGCGAACAAAAGGTGGCAATTTCCTCTCCGCAAGGTTCAAAGCCGATATGGATTCGAAGCTGTTTTATTTGGCAAAAGCCTTTGAGTGGCAATCTAAAAAACTATCGCTCAACCTCAGTGCCGACTATCTTGACAACAAAGCAGAGCCACGAAACCTGCTCGAAACCTACCAACGCATCACCCTTTCGGCACGTCTTAACAAACAATGGAACACAGAAACAATGCGCTATAACGCCTCGTTGAATGTAGATTATGGTGGTTCGTTCGACAACGATAAGGTAGATCCAGAGTTCAACCATGGGGGAATAGACAAGTATAAGTCTACCTACAACCGCTATGCAACCAGTTTTGTGGTTGCCATAAATAGCAAAAACAATAAAACTTTCTTTACCAATGGCGAGCTGTCGGCATCGTTTTCGTACGAACGAAACCGCTTAGAACGCACCAAACTTGTACAGTTAGACGGCGACACACCCGCAGCAACAACCATGACAAACGGCGAAAGCGATGCCGTGTTAATATCTCCTTACAAATATACCGCCACACATACGGTAGACGGAAAACCCATTAGCGTGTATCTAAAAGCCAATGCCAACTTTACACTACCCATAAAAGGACTCTCTAACACTATGCTTGTGGGAACCGATTACCAGATGGATCGCAACCTTGGAGAGGGTCAAATGTTCGACCGTTTGCACCCCGTTTACACCGGAGCATCGTATCGTCCGCGCCGATATGCCGACATTCCAGCCTCGCAAACATTGGCTGCTTACATAGAAGAAACCCTTAGTAAAGGCATAGGAAACCACAAATTAGACATAGAAATGGGCGTGCGAGCCGAAACAATGCTGGGTATAAGTAAACGTTTTGCCATATATAATAAGGTGAATATAGACCCACGACTGAATGCAGGGTGGACTTTTCCATCGTTTAACCTGTGCCAACGCCCCATAACAGTGAGCCTTTCGAGCGGAATAGGCTGGCAAAGTATGTTTCCAACCATAGATTTGCTCTATCCAGAACCCACCTATATGGACATAGTAGAGCTGAACTACTATCACGAAAACCCACAATACAGGCGTATGTACCTACAAACCTACGTGGTAGACCCTACTAACACGGCACTGAAAGCGGCACGAAACCTAAAGTGGGAAGCCAAAACAGATGTGGAGTGGGGTGGAAACAGGCTCACACTAACCTATTTTGTGGAAGACATGAAATCGGGTTTTCGCACTATGGAAGTATATGCTCCATACGCTTATAAGGAGTTTGATGCCTCTGGAATAGACCCCGATGCACTTACAAACCGTCCCGATATTAGCACATTGCCCTACCAAACAAAGCGCGTAATGCGGGCTTACGACCACGCTTCTAATGGTAGTCGAACCTATAAACAAGGTTTAGAGTGGGTGCTATCCACAGTTCGCTTTCCTGTTATCAATACTAGGCTCACCATAACAGGGGCTTGGTTTCGCACCGAATACCACAATTCGCAACCCATAATGTACAAACCTGCTAAGATGGTGGGTGGAGAAACACTCGAAATAGTGGGCATATACAAAGACGACGATGGCTTTATAAGAGAAATGGTAAATACCAATTTCACCTTCGATACCACCATTCCAAAACTCAAATTGGGCTTCTCGCTATCGGCACAATGTGTTTGGCTCACCGCAGAACAGTCTATGCGGAAAGAAAATATGCCGTTGAAATATATGGATACCAACGGAAACATACACCCATACACCGAAACCGACACACACGATACCTACTTACAATATCTCGTTAGAACCTATACCGATGGAATGTTTACCCGACAAACCGTTCCATTTAGTATGGATTTGAACCTGAAGGCTACCAAAAAACTCTTCAACAACAAGCTTATGGTGGCACTATTTGTAAACAAACTGTGGGACATACACCCCGATTACAAACGCAACAACTTTGTTATAAGGCGATATGTAACACCATATTTCGGACTGGAAATGAACGTAAAACTATAGAAAAATACGGAAACGCACACCGTGTGCCTATCCAAACACATAAAAACAAACACTACAATGAAATGCTTATTCTACATTATGGTTGTGCTTATGCTACCCTTACTGGCAATAAGGTGTACACAAAAAGACGACGACTACTATACGCAAGCAATGGTAACACTGCAAGTTCCCGACACTATAACACCCATAGAAATGCAAGGAACTGTGGTGCTTAAAAACCTATCGAATGGCAGAAGCTACACCGTTTCCACATTTCAAGAAAACACTGCCAACATTAACGTGTTGCGAGGAGCATATATGATGGACGCCGAAGGTACCATACGATACCGAATGGCAGACGGAACAGAAGGCGTAAAATACTATAGAGCATCGGAAAACTATATAGAAATTGTTGCTCACCCCACACAAATACACACCAATATACTATTTATGTAAAAACAATAAACTATTGGTATGTATAAACTATATAATTCCTGCAAAAACAAAAACCCCCTTTTTGCAAAACAAAAACTACCTTTTTGCACGCCAAAAACTACCTTTTTGCAATGCAAAAACCATACTTTTGAAATTCAACCACCTACTTATGTAAATACGAAATGAGAAGATACCTATTTATAACCCTTTGTTGTTGTTTGCTGTTTTCGCCCATAAGAGCACACGAAAAAGACACTATAGCAATTGCCGAACACCAAAACCAGTGGACAAAAGTGTTAGACAACGCCCTGCACAACCCAGCTTTTATGCACAACGTGTACACCACATCGCTATCGGAAATGTATCTGAACCTGAACTATAAACATGCCAACATTCCACAACAACCACAATTGGGCAATGCACACACACTGGGCAATGCAACCGTAAGCTCTTATTTGCATCTCAATGCTACCACTACCGTATGGGGAGGAGCATCTTACAAAACAGGAAAAATACGCAATATACGTTTCAATTCCACCTCCGACTACGAACAACTATACCCATACGTAATGGCAGATACCATTGGAGGAGACCTGCAAAACGAGCAATATGCCTTTTACGGAGGCTATGCCGTGAAGCTGAAACAATGGACCTTTGGAGCAAAAATAAACTTTAGAGCCGAACACGAATACCGAACCATCGACCCCAGACCACGAGGAATAGCAACCGATTTGACCCTACGTGTGGGGCTGGCTCGTGCTTATGGAAACTACAATATAGGGGCAGGAGTGGGTATGCACACCTATAAACAAACCAACAATGTAGACTTTTACAACCCTTTGGGCGTAGTTCCAGAATACCACATGACGGGACTTGGAACCAACTATGTGCGCTTTGCAGGTGCAATACGCTCGTCGTACTATAAAGGAACAGGCACCATTGCCGACCTACAGCTAACTCCATTAAACACCAGTGGCGCATATTTGTCAGTCGAAGGAACATATATGCCTTACAACAACATACTTACCGAACTTAACGCACTACCCATTAGCAAACTCGAAGTTACCACTATGGCAGCACAAGCAGGCTGGAAACACGAAGGAAAATGGCGGTGGGCACTCTTCGCAGGATACCGTACGGAACACCGGCGAGGTAAAGAACACATAGCAGGAAGCTCGTCGAGCACCGAATATAAGTCGCTTATAACACTCTCAATGTACCAAAACAACAAAGCCGACTACCATTTGGGCGGAGCATTAAGCACAGGCAACCAATCGAAAATAATGCTTAACGCACAGTTAGGGTGGCTAAACGACTATTCGGAATACATAGATTTGCGACGCGAAATGGCATTTGCAAAAACCTACGGACGGCTCGGTTGGCAGTGGTTATGGTGCAACAAAACACAACAAAAACACCAAAACACAGCACAATGGCAAATAGAATGGAACACAAATGCTGCCTATTTCCACAACAACTCTAAACGAATTGTTATGCCATACGCCATTATGGATAAGCAAATAACACAACTTGTAAACAACATATATGCCACCAAAACAGCGCATCTCTGGACTTTGGCAACACAATGCACCGTCTATCATCAGCCCAAACAGTGGAAAGGGGTAGGCGTTTTCCTAAAAACAGCCTTCGCTTATAGCCATTCTGCCTTGCTACATCAGGTAGAAACAAACGTTGCAATGGGAGTAACCTTCTAAAAAAAACCAAACATAACAACACAATATAACAATGAATATAAACAAAAACAGCCAAAAGCAAAACCCAATATTAGCACTATTTGCAATGCTTTGCATAGCTTTCGCATCGTGCACAAACTATAACGACAACGGCATAGAACCCCAAATAGCAAACCATAGCCTTGCGCTCACCATACCACTCAATATAAATGGCGCAACACTAACCCAAACAACAGCCGTGCTAACCAATGTAGAAACCGGCAAACAATATACCGCTACCAACTTTAAACCCACAGGAAAGAGGTTCGAAACCACAGTTTCAGTACCCGAAGGCAACTATAACATAGCCGTAAAAGGCACTATAAACTATAAATTAAACAACCAAAACATAGCCGCAAAGGTAAAAGCCGAATGCCAAAACATAGCCATTAGCGCAGCCGAACCCCAAAAAACAACCCAAATAGCCCTAAATGTGTATTCTGCACAAGAGGGTTTTGTAATATCAGAAATATTCTTTACCGGCACAACAACCCCCGATGGGTTTATGTATACCGACGATCAGTACATCAAAATAGGCAATAATAGCGACACAACAATGTATGCTGACGGCATAGCTTTCATAGAATCGTTCTTCACAAGCGACGATAAACACGACTATCAACCCGATATTAGGAACGAAGCAATGACCATTTCTGCTATCTATGTCATACCCGGAACCGGACACGATGTACCAGTTCTGCCCGGAAAAGAACTACTTATAGCTCTCACCGCCATAGACCACCGCCCCATAAACCCTAACTCTTTCGACCTGAGAAAGGCAGATTTTGAAATCTACGACAAGTCTTCGCACCCCGAAGGAGACCAAGATAACCCCAAAGTACCCAACCTTTTAAACTGGTATGCTAACTTTAATGGAACGTTTGTAATGCACACTCGTGGAGTAAAAAGCTACGCATTGGCTCGCCCAATGGTAGACCAAAGCACATATACAAAGCAATATAGATACAAATTTGGCTACATTTTTAAACAAGGAGACATAGTGGTGCCAATGAACGAAAACGAATATTTCATGCCAAATGCGTGGATAATAGATGCCGTAAACCTTGCCGTTCCCACCGTATACGAGTGGAATATAATATCGGCAAGGCTAGATAAGGGCTTCACTTACTGTGGAAATGTAGACTTTGATGAGGCTCGTTACAACAAAGCTGTGGTAAGAAAAAGAAACGAAAATGGGTGGATTGATACCAATAACTCTACCAACGACTTCACGCCAAACGCTGTTCCATCGTGCTCAAAGATGCCTTAAACAACATAAAAGCTGGCAAAACAAACCACAATAACAATATAAACAAAACATAAAAAGTAAAATATGCAAAACAAAATGAAACACTTTCTAACCATTGTAGCACTTTTCTTTGCATGCAATATATATGCACAACAAGGAAAAATAGATAACGATAACACCATAAGAAAGGGCATTTTGCCGAACGGAATGACCTATTATATACGCCATAATGCACAAACTAAAGGCGTAGCAGACTTCTATATTGCACAGAAAGTTGGCTCTATTCTCGAGGAAAAACGCCAACGCGGACTGGCACACTTCCTAGAACACATGGCATTTAACGGCACAAAACACTTCCCAGGCAACACTTTGCAACCCGGAATAGTGGCTTGGTGCGAAAGCGTAGGCATTAAGTTTGGTGCCAATCTTAATGCTTATACCAGCGTAGACCAAACTGTTTACAACATATCGGCGGCACCTGTAACACGCGAAGGCGTAATTGATTCGTGCCTATTAATACTAAACGACTGGAGCCACGAACTACTTTTAACCGACAAAGAGATAGACAAAGAACGGGGAGTGATAGAAGAAGAATGGCGAACACGCCGCTCTGGTATGGCTATGCAACGACTTTCAGAACAAGCTATGCCCGTTATTTATGCCGGAACAAAGTATTCTGACTGTATGCCAATAGGCAATATAGACATTGTTAGAACATTTCCTTACAACGATTTACGCGACTATTACAGCAAATGGTACCGTCCAGACTTGCAAGCTATTATAGTTGTGGGAGACATAAACGAGGATAAAATAGAAGAAAAAATAAAAAAACTGTTTGCTAAAATACCACTTCCACAAAATCCCGCACACCGCATTTACTACCCAATAGGTAACAACGAGAAGATGATACTATACACGGCTACCGACAAAGAACAACCTACCGTGAATTTTACACTATACATGAAACGCGATGTAACACCAAAACAAGAACGAAACACCATACAAAACTATGCCGACGACTACAAAACTAACATTCTGAGAATGGCTATTAACGACCGATTAGAAGAGTTGAGCAGAACAAAAAACGCTCCTTTTATATCGGCATCGGTACGAAGTGGCAACTTCTTTCTGGCATCTACAAAAGATGCTTTCGAGCTTTCGGGCGTACTAAAAGAGGGAAAAGCCATCGAAGCAATACAACTTCTGGTGGGAGAAGTGGAACGTGCACGTGCCAACGGCATAACTATAGATGAACTGAAAAGGGGAAAAGCCGAAATGCTATCGTATGCAGAGAACGACTATAACGACCGTTCTAACAGGCGAAATGGCGAATTTGTGGAACAATGTGTGCAGAACTTCCTCGAAGAAACACCCATTATAGAACCTGAAAAAGAACTCGAAATGGTGAGAAAACTCGACAAAACAGTTACCATAGACGATGTAAACGCACTGGCAAAAACTATTATTACAAACCAAAATCAGGTGGTAACAATGTTCGGACCAGACAAAAATACCTTTAAAATGCCTACTAACAGCAGCATAGAAAATGCTATTTTAAAAGCTCAAAAACAACACTACACACCATATAAAACACAAAACACGCTAACAGAAAGGCTTATAACAAAACTGCCAAAACCTGGTAGTATAATATCGGAACGTACCTACAAATATGGATATACCGAATTTACACTATCTAACGGACTGAAAGTTTATGTGCGACCAACCAACTTTGAACCCGACGAAGTGAACCTAAAGCTATTTAGTTTAGGGGGAAAAAACATATATCCAGATAGCGAAATGCCAAACTTAACCTATCTTATGGCTGGAGCTACCATAGGAGGGGTGGCACAATACAACGACCTTACTTTAGAAAAAATGCTGGCTGGGAAAACCGCAACCGTAACTCCTTTCATTGATAACGATACTCGAGGCATGGCAGGAACATCGAATGTGAAAGACACAAAAACGCTTCTCGAACTGGTATACCTATACTTTACACAGCCCAGAAAAGACCCACAAGCGTTTAAAAACCTAATGGAACAACAACAAGAGTTCCTTACTAACGCACACGTAAACCCAATGTTGGCATACAACGACACACTACACAAAGTGGCATACGCTACCAACAGAATGGAATCGATGAACAAAGAACAACTGAAAAGGGTGAACTACAACCGCATTATGCACATTTATAAAGAACTGTTTGCTAATGCTGCCAACTTCAAACTTATTCTTACGGGAAACATAAACATAAACAAACTGAAACCATTGCTATGTCAATACATCGCAACACTGCCATCTAACAACGCAAAAGAAACCATTGGTACGTATGAACCAAAGCTTGTTGATGGCAAAAAAACATACATTTTCCATAAAAAACAAACTACTCCTACTGCCATTACTACCATTGTGATAAAAGGAAAAATGGAATACAACAACCGAAACGAATTACTAATGGACGCCATAGGACAACTGTTGCGCATTGTTTACACCGAAAAGGTGCGCGAAGATAAGGGAGGAACGTATAGCGTACAGGCATCGGGCAACTTGCAACACCACCCCAACGATGAGGCTTTGCTACGAATTGCATTCCAAACAGACCCACAAAAATATAACGACCTAATACCTATTGTATACAAAGAATTGGAAAAAATGGCTACCGAAGGACCATCGCAGCAAGACCTCGATAAGGTAAAAGCATACGAACTAAAGGTGTATAACCAAGTGTTGCGTATGAATAACTATTGGGAATATGTGCTCTACACCGACCTATACAATGGAATAGACGTAGATACAGACTTCCGTTATATTGTAGAAAATATGACTTGCGACGACATTCGTACCACTCTTCGCAATCTGCTAAACCAGAACAATTGCATAGAAGTTACAATGACGCAACCCACAACCCCTGCAAAGTAAAACCATTTTCCAGCATCTGCAAAAACGTCTACCATTATAACGAAAAACAAAAACCCCCTTTTTGCCGTGCAAAAGTATGGTTTTTGGCGTGCAAAAAGGGGGTTTTTACATTGCAAAAGTATGGTTTTTGCAATGCAAAAGTTGGCATTCTGTGTATATTGTTGTGTTATAGCGAGTTGCAAGTGTACGTTGGCACACAATTTTATGGTGTTTGCAGATACGTAAACAACCACAAAATTCCAACCCATTAGCAACATTTTGGCAGACCGCAAGCAGCCGTAGGGGTCTGATTTATCGTGCCCGTGCCCACGAATATCCACAAAATGGCGTTGCAATTTTCCACCATTGGCATTGCAATACATCATACCGTACCCACGAAATTCCACAAAATGGCGTTGCAATTTTCCACCGTTGGCATTGCAATACCTCATACCGCACCCACGTAATTCCACCAAATGGCGTTGCAATTCGCATCATTTCGACACATCAAAACCATTTGGTTCGGTTGAAAAACGGGCGCGATGAATCGGCCCCTACGCCTTGCGGAATGTTCGCTGCCATACATTTGCGTAATAAATGAATATTGCGGAATGTTCGTTGATATATATATGCGCAATAAATAACCCACATATAATGTGTTCGTTGATATATTTTGCATTACCCATTTTGTTATTTATTGCCCCGTTCACCCACGTTTTGCCCCGTCCACCCCGTAGGCGTAGGGGCCGATTTATCGTGCCCGTATCCACGAACACCCACCAAATGGCGTTGCGATTTTCCACCATTGGCATTGCAATTCGTAATATTTCGTACATCAAGACAGATAGAAAAAAGAGAGAAGCAAACCCATGATGTTTGCTTCTCTCTTGTGTTTTATGTGCTAAACTGAATACTTTTGTTAGAACAGTTTGTAGGTTTTATCGCCCGAAATGTGCAGAATGTACACCTGATTGCGCTTAACTGGTATAAACAAACTACCTTCGTTGGCTACGCCAGTGGCTATTTGCACACCCGAAACAGTGCAAAGCGTGTAGCGTTGTCCGGCATTCAGCCCCTCGATGGTGTAGCCATTGCTTTGTGCTATAACCCGAACGGCACTGTTTGTAGCAACCTTTGTTGAGCTAATTGCAGTAACAATATCGGTGGCAAAGTGCTTAAAGTGTCGCCAGCCATCGGCTTTTTTGTAGGCTTCTACCGCATTTTGGTCTACGTGTAGCACAGCATCGTCAAGATAATATATAGATTTGAAAGCATCGTCGGCTACAGCTGGCGGTGTCATACTATACGAATAGACATTCTGAAGTGCCAAACATTCAAAGAAAGCTCTATCTCCTATGGTGCAGTTTGCAGGTATATGAACCTCCACAAGGTTAGCATTTTTAATGAAAGCACCTGCTCCCAGTGTTTTTAAAGATGGGATATGCTGTAGCATTGCCAACTGTCCGTTGTGGTAAAAAGCCGAATCTCCAATGGTTTCAAGTTCAGGTTCAACACCCTCTTCCCACTTTATTCCATTCAAGTTAGGATTGTTTGAGAGTGCATTAGCCTCGATAGTTTTAAGCGAACCAGGTAGTGTTATCTCTGTAACAGTATGGTTGTATGCCAAAGCATAGCGGGCAATGGTTTCCAATCCCTCGTTTAGTGCGAGCTTATCTGTACCCGGTGCAGTTTGTGGAATGGTAGGTTGATAGAGCAAAGTGAGCATATTGCGTGTGTAGAGTGCGCCTTTGTTGGCACGTAGAGCCGTGTTTCCCTTAGCCACAGTAACGCCAAGAAGCGATGGAACCAATGCAAATGCGCCCGGTTTTATGCTTGTTGCGCTCTGAATAATCTCGTATGACGCACCCGAACGGCCCGGAGGATAAGCCATTAAGCGTGTTTTGTCTTTGCTATACAATACTCCGTCTACCGATGTAAAGTAGTTGTTGGCAGGGTCTACCGTGATTTCGGTGAGCTGAGTACAGAACAAAAACACCAGTTCGCCTATGCTTTTAACGTCTTTTGTTATATGAAACGATTCGAGTTCTGTGGCAGCTTGCAATGCGTTGTTATCTATATACTCTACTCCTTCTGGGGTTATAGCCTTGCCTTTTGGCTTCCACGAGATGAGATGACCGTCTTTTATTTCGGCTTTATGTTCGGTTTCTTCTGTTTGTTTGCTACAAACCAGCCACACAGTAACGTCTTCTTTCAGGTCGGGAATGGTGTAAGTAAGTCCCTTTTCGCCCTTTATTTCGCTTTCGTTAAGTAGCCAACTGTCTACAACATAGCCCTCTTTGGGGTGCGCTGTGAACACTACTGTTGCGCCATGTGCCACTACTGCGCCTGTAGAAATGGCAGTTCCGTCTACCGAAGCTGTGAGCTCGCCAGTTTCATTGTTAAGCGATTTGAAGCTAACAATATGCTTTCCTTGTTCGCGATCGAAGTCTACGAGTATGTCTAAGGCATCTTCTGCGTTGCATTCGTATACTGTAGCGTTGTCGAAACCTGCGATAGGCAGATACTGATCGATGGTTTTTGTATGTCCTTCGGCATCTGTTACGGTTTCTTTGCCAAGCTTATACCACTGTGTAACGTGGTATCCTTCGTTTGGAAATGCCTCGAAACGGAGCTTAGTACCCTTCTTTACCTTTTCGGCACTATTTATTTTCTGTTCTGTTTCTACCACTGTGCAGGTAACACTTCCAAAGTTTGGCTCTTTACTTTTAAAGAAAATAATGTCTCCTTCTGCCTCTTTTGTAAGTGTAACTACTATGTTTAATGCTTCTGAAATGTGATTAACCGACCATATTTCGCCATTTATTGACGATGAGGGACGTAGATTTTCGGGTGCAGCCAACTTGCCATTCACTTCCCATTTGTCTATTTTGTAGCCGCCGTATGGTGTTACCATTACCGAAACGCTATTGCCTTTGGGTATGTCTGTACCTGTTTCGAAGTTGCGTGCACCATTTGTCCACGCTTCAATTTCGCCTATTTTCTTACCATCAATCTCTATATTTGCGATGCTATAGTTTACTTTAAACTTCTCGGTAGACTGTGGTTCGCCTATTACTATTGGGCATTTCTTAAACTTTTGCTGTAGTTTTTCCTTTACGTTTTCGTTAGCTACGTAAATGGTTGTGGAGCTTTTATCGGCAAATTCGGTAGCTCCGAACGACACAAAGTTGTTGCTTAGGTGAATATCTACCACATTTAGCGATGCCACACCATTCCATGTAATGTAGCTATTGGTGTCTACGCTTACCAAATTGGGTACTAACAGTTCTGCCAAAGCACTGCAACCCGTAAAGCAAGCCTTACCTATGGTTTTAACGCCGGGTAGGTTTATTTTTGCAATATTTGTGTTGTTGTACATTGCATAGTCGCCAATGGCAGTACATTCGTCGGCAGTTAGCTTTATTTCTTTGGCTTGTCCGGCAATATAAACCAATGTTTTGTTTGGACTGATAATGGCATTTTGCAAAGCTTTATAGCCTCCGCCATCTTCTATAGATATGGTTGTTAGCGACTTACAGTTCTTAAACGAGTTACCCGAAATGGTAGTAAGGCTTTTTCCTAACGCTATTTCTTTTAGTTGTTCGCAGCCTTGAAAGGCATCTACTCCCACATTTTTAATGTTTGGAAGAGCCAATGTTGCAAGTTTTTCGCACCGTGCAAAGGCTTCGTCGCCCACTATTTCTACATTGGGTGCATCTATACTTTCAATGTTAGAACACCCTTTAAAGGCATTCTTGCCTATTTTTTTTACATTGTTTAGCTTAATGTTTGTAATGTTGGTGTTACTCTTTTCTTCGCCAATAACCTCCCAAGTATCTGGATCTTCCTCGGCTGGCGAGTAGAAACAGTTATCTGCTATCTCGGTAACATTGGCAGGAATCTCGATAGAACCACTGGCTCCGTCCCACGATTTTAGTACCGTGCCCTCGATAACTTGCGCATTTGCCATGCTAAAACACAGCATTAGGGCAAACATCAGTAAGTAGATTTTTCTCATTTTTGCTTATTGTTTGAAATTAATGTATATATTTTATGAGCGTTCTGGTAGCCTTTATAAACCGTTTTTCCTACGGATATGTTTTGCTGTGGTGCCTTTTGCACCGTTTGCGTTCTCTCTTTTTGTTGTTCCGTAATAGAATTTACACCTTATTATATATAGGGCTACATTGTTTAAATTCGACTTATATGAATCGGTATTTAGGTTCGGCAAAGATACTATAAATAATTTTAATGTCAAAGAAAATAGGGTAGAAATATAATAAATGCTACAAAAAGTGTGCATAATAGTGGCACAATTCATTATGCGTTTTGTGGTTGTGCGCAATGGGAGGGTACAATAAAGTTGTGCCAAACGGTTGTTGTGTATATGCCGTAATGTGTAGTGTGTGTAGCCATATTGTGCGCAGTGTTTTATGGTTTTGGTAAGAATGTTTTATAGCCGAATGTTTAGTGTTTTATAAGAGCAATATAGGCATCAACCAAAAAGGGGGTTTTTGCGTTGCAAAAGTATGGTTTTTGGCGTGCAAAAAGGGGGTTTTTACATTGCAAAAGTATGGTTTTTCAAGTGCAACTAATCCTTGAAAATAAAGAAAAATCGAAGTTTGTGCAAACTGACTGATAATGAACAGGATATGAAATAATTTGCATAAAACTGCTCTATTTGTCAATTTTCTGCATAAGTAAAGAACGCTTTAATTCGGGTAACTTTGCCCATAAAAATTAAGGCGTATGAAAACAGAAAAGATGAAGGTGTTGCTCTACCTCAAAAAGAGCGGAAAGGATAAGCAGGGTAAAGCTCCCATTATGGGACGTATTACGCTTGGAAAGAGTATTGCGCAGTTCAGTTGCAAGCTGTCCTGCAATCCCGATTTGTGGAATCCCCGTGAAAGTAGAATGGACGGAAAGAGCCGTGAGGCAGTGGAAGTGAATGCCAGATTGGAAAGTCTGCTGCTATCCGTCCAAACAGCCTATCAGTCTCTGCTATCCAAAGGTTGCCCATTTGATGCAACTGATATAAAAGAGGAATTTCAAGGAAGCGTTCAATCTAAATGTATGCTTATTGAAAGAATGGAT